>Ga0116230_10008549_pt1 | contig 10087 bp, 10 predicted proteins | sample S1TSphfallax_3_FD_88678 | JGI IMG/M metagenome (GOLD analysis project Ga0116230, IMG submission 88678) | Host-associated microbial communities from peat moss isolated from Minnesota, USA - S1T2_Fd - Sphagnum fallax MG | ecosystem: Host-associated > Plants > Peat moss > Unclassified | place...
GATGAAATCTCCAAGTACCTCAAATTGCAGCCTATTGAGTTGGATTCCATAGAGCTGGCTCCAAGCAAAAGGAGACGACTCTACTGGACCAACATTCCACATCCAGCAAGGCTTCCCCGTGTCAAGAATCACCCTTCCACATTTGTACAGAGTTGCCTCCTGGATGGAATAGCGCTTGAAGAGAAAACTGGGGTCTTAACTCTTGCACTATTTTTATTCTTTCCCTGTTCCAAGACAAAGTTATCTACTTTGAGTTCCTTCTTGTCTTTGTCTCTTACTCTTCTTCCTCTTCTGCAGTCCTTCGTATTTGTATCTGTGGGGAATCTACCCTCTATGCCCTAGGGTTAGATGCTTGCTTGCATGACAGCAAGCTAAAATGAAGATAACCATTGCAAGCTTTTTTGCAGCTTGAACGAGGATATTATTGACTTCTCACTATTGCTGTGCCTCTTGAGTGCAAGCCAACTACATGATTGAGACTTCCTGTTGCTTCCAAAGATGCAACAGAAACTCAGGATGCAGATTTCTGTATAAATTGTTTCCTCAGACTTTTGATCAGGCTGTTGTATACTTATCTACACACACCATCATGAGGAAGCTGATGAAGTTAGTGGGGAGTAATGGCAGCCAGTCCCTGCCAATCAGTATGAAGTGGATGGTATGATACTTTGCAAGTGAGACTCTCACAAGGTTATTACCACACTCATTCTTGTTGTGTTTGTTTTGCTTGTTTCCTTGTTTTTGCTGAATGGACACAGTAGTTACCTTCTATTTGTCATTATGGAGGTTTCTCTGCAATCTCATAGATATAATCTGCTTCAATTGCCAAATCCTTCCTGTCTTTCATCTGAAGAATTCAAGTGAAAGTTGTAACAAGAACAACATTGCCAAACTGAAGCAAGCAATGAAGACAAATGAGCCATTAATAGACTGTTTTTCAGATTAAGTGAACCCCCAATTCTTGATGCCTGCAGTGTACATGCAAACTCATTCTCTGCACTTTAGTCCATCTCTCTCCACAATTAAATGCTCTTCTTCTCTCCATGTTATCTGAAGGGATGCATCGTTTTAAATTGTTTGGGGGAGGATTAGATCATTCTGTCAAACAACAGCTACAAGAGTAACAGCTGCCAGATGGAGCTAGTGCTGGAAAATGGAACAAGTGAGCTGCGATATCTCAGCCATGTTGAGTTGGAAAGGATTATGGGATACCCGTCTAATCACACAAGTTTGTGCATAGATGAAGCTGAGAATAATTCAAACCCAATGATTTCCAATGTGTAAGTTATTATACAAATTCAACACTCCTGTCTGTTATAAGAAAGACAGGTGAATGAAGTATTTGAAGGCAGACAATGAGCTTGAGCAATTTCACAACTATTTATTTGTTGATAACATTTGGAGAAAATATTGAATTGTTGTGGACAGTTTCTTGGTAAGGCCATTTGTTGGTATCCTCCTTTCTGACACAAGTAAATTTTTCTTTATAAAACTGCTGGTTGTGGAGAAAAACAACATGGTTGGCATGTTGGACAGGTCTCGTTATGTGCAAACTTCAAACACTTACCACAAGAAGAGAGGAAAGATCTGTGGGGTGGGTGGTCCCACAAGGTTTTGTACTCCCCCTGCATCAACACTGGGAGAGCCTCTTAAGGACAGCGTTAGATGGGCATTGCTCGGCAATACATTCACAGTTATGGTGCTTAAGTTCTGGTGTTCCTGCTTTTCACTGGCAAAAATCTAGTCATATTTTTTCTTCAAGGATGTCCTTAGTTCAACCTGAACAAGAAAGAACACACTTGTGAAATGTAACATTCTTCTTGTGTGTGTGCTGCAATGTGCTAACAGGTGCCAGTCATTGCTTATCTTGTAAGTCCACTTCTCAAAAGCTCTGTGCGTGTACTTGCACAACCTGTGACTATCTCAGACCCTGTCAAGGAGAGCGAGTGCTCTGTCATGGACCCTGATGATGTAGGCCTCCTTCTCCTTCTCAACCTCAATGACCTACAGCCAACTGGAAGTTTACACAACATAATAAGGTTTACCTTACATCAATCAAGATACGTATGTTGAATAAGCCAGATTTGACAAACCTATGGTTCACGACACATCTCTGAGCTGAACTCTGTGCTTTCATCCATTTATATATATATATATATCTTTGTGGTGTTTATCATAATTTGACATTAATGCAACATGTGCCATCACCACAATCCACATGTGAAGGACTACTGCTATAGGTAAAGACATATACACACTCTGTAGTGATCAGATCATTCACTATGTCAGCACCATCTTCACTGAATTTTTGTCATGCTGCAGGTGTGGGCATTGTACAATGAGCATGAGAGACCCAATTGGTATGCACTGATCTTGAGAAGAAGCGGCGACAGGTTTTCAAGGTGTGGGCGTGCTGACAAGAAAAATCCCCTACGCATTGAAATGTATGCGTTGCCATTTCATACACTGCTCCAAAGTTCTGATCAGCAAATAGCTACAACTCTACAAGTCATCCATTAGAATTTTGGAGTTTTGACAAATGCACTTGAAAGGCATCATCATTTTTGTGAAGAATCTCAAAAAATGGTGATACATGTTTTAGGCAATATCTGGAGATCACCCAACCTTACCTTGAGGGTGAAGAGGATTCATGGAATATGCTTAGGGGGACTGGACTTTTTGAGTTGAGACAACAGATCGACTGTCAGATCTCTTGGGTTACCTTCTCTCACAGGTTTGTCTTTTGCAAAAAAGCTCTGATACAACTTTTTTTTTCAGCTTTGCACTAAAGGATTTATTTTCTCATTGTCTTCTGAAACATGCTGACCTGATTGTTGTGCAATCGAAGCTAGGACAGTTTCGAAATGAACCCAGAAGCTGAAAGAAATGAATTTACTGTTGTTCGGATTGGTGATATAGTTCATCCATACCTTTAGTCAATCCTTAGTGCCAACATGTTTTTTGTGTGGAACCAAGGAACTTTGAAAGCTGCACTTTGGATTTTGCCTTCACAATAGCTATCAATTCTCTTGTGTGTTCTTCTGCCAGGGTGACTAGTGTTGTGAAAGTGCAAGACAAGTTCTTCATTTATCCTGGTCAGGATGAGGTCTGGGCAGTCTGTAGTCGAAAAGCATGGAGCAATTTTTTTGTGGTGAGTTTCGAAATCTCAATGCAATGCTGAAACATCAAGGTCTCTCCTGTATGATCAGGAGACATCAGATAGAATACACTTGACTTTCCTGGAGGAATCAGAAACTTTATCAGAAACTTTCATTAGCACAACACTGAGAAGGAGAGACAGTCAGACAAATGCAGATAAACCTTTGTGAGAAATACAAAGTCATACAAATTTGGTTCCTATTGCACTGCACAAGACAGAAATATTAAACAAAGGTAAATCAAAGATCTTACATTTTTCTGTTTTGGGTTGCAGTATGTAGTGGAAAGCAGCGTTGATATCAGTCGCCTGCAGTCCGGAAGACCTGGGAATGAGGGATTCACTGCATGCTGTCATCTGCTGATAAAAACCACAGAGCACGAGACTTACAGGTACTCTCTCTCAAAAGATGGGGCAGAGCCAAACCCAAAAAACGTAACAGTTGCCACTTAAGAGGAAATGCCTGCAGGTGCCTGATTTTGTAATGATTTCAACAAAGACCATGCATTTGAAGGATTTACACACTCACCAATCACATTTTCATATTAGCAAAGGCCTATAAGTGAATTTATAATCCACTGCAAAAACATATGCATACACATCTTGATTTTGACTTTAACATGTACGGATGGACTGAATGAATCAATCTGGATATCAGGAAAACAAACACAACTCTGGAGTTTACTGACATCTCCCTGTTCTGCTTCCGAGCACCTTACGTTTTCAAGCAACAGGCCAACATGCTGAGGTTAGAGGTTGGTGCCAAAGGCAGGAAGGTGAGGAACATTGAGAGTGGCATCCGCCGCAGCAAAAGGAAAAGAAAAGACACACCTGAAGCTCTCAGGGATGATGTCAATGAGGAAGGAGAGGGATACATAGCAAATGTGTTTCAAGGTACAGACAGGGTGGAGCAGAAGGGAAGGGCAGCAACTACAGACATCTATGATGTTGGGTATGGACCACAAATCAATGCCAGTATTGATGAAGAGTCTACACAGCAACATCTTGCAGACCCAGAGACAATTATCATCTCAGATGATGACGATTGACTCAAAACTATGAGCAAGTTGGGAAGAGTTACTCAGACATGAATGAAAATGCCTATCACCCTGGGTCCCAACAGAAATGTAACAGAACGGAGTTGCCTTTAGCAAGAACCAGTGACTCATACCTGAATCCACAATTGGATTTCTGTAATATCAGTGCTCCTCCAGACATTATAAGAAAGAACAAAGAGGAATATATTGGAATGTAAGCAGCATGGACCAAAAAAGAGGCATCGTGAGGAGAAACAGGACTAACGCTACTTGCCAATAGTGTTTTCTCCAAGACAGACAGCTGTAACTTACCAGAAGACACCTTCTGTACGTTGGGCAACCGATGATCATTCTCCTAAGGAGGGAGGGACAAGAGTGAATCAACAGAGAGTTGCAACTGACCTCCACTGTGTTGTCCTTTGGTAATCTGTGGGAGACAACCCCAGGAACAAAGGATTGCAGATAAATTAAGTGCTTGGAATGAGAATAGATTGAGTAGAGCTTATTGCTCTTGTACAAGATCAACACTTCATCCAATGCTCTCTTTGGTACCATGCAACAAAATGTCTAAGGATATAAACAGAAGTACTCTGGAAGAATTTTGGTTACCAAATTTTAACTGTGAACTTTTCAGATAAAACACCTGAGTATGGATGCTTGATGCTGTCAACCTCCATTTCCAAGCGTTTTCCTGGCACTCCATCATTCTTGCTTCACACCGCATTGCCCAACACTGCACACCAACTCTACCACACCTTTTCATTTCTACCAGCAGCTGATATCCACCCCAACCCACCTCACACACTGTCTTAGCAACCAATCAGACTCAAAGACAACAAGACTACAGCTGATAGATGCTTCAGCAATCAAACAAAGATTAACCTATCACATGTTGAAGACAATGAATGGCAACGAGTGTTATAACTGAAAAAAATAGCACGGAGAAACATGAACCAACTCCTATTTGTAGACAATAGACAGGCCAATGAAAGGGTTAGGTGTACGTGTGCATACTTCGCACTCCAAACTAAGCTAAACATGCAATGAGGCAATATATATTGAGCTGCTATCTTAATACATAACAGTATAATAGGAAGTGAAAAGCAACTGTACCTCAGTTGACATTCCTTTCCTAAAATTATCTTTCCCATCATAATCACCAGCAATAATCCTCTCCCCTTGCATCTGAATGATACTCTATTTTTAAGAAAACATATTACATGCCCATGGTGGCTAAGTTTAATGGAGTCAAAATTATAAACCATCAAAGGCTGCACCATAGAGCCAGTCTAAGATTCATCATCACTCCTGCCAATTCTCTGCTACCCTAATTCCTACTGGGGGTGTATCATATGATGTGAAAGAGGGACTCAAATCTCCTACTCTTCACAGGGAGAACAAAAGTGATTGTAAACAGAAGATACCACCAAAGAATCAAGAGATACCCTGCAGATCATTTGCTACAAAGAGGCACAGTAGCCATCACAAGCAGGACAAATGCTAGAGGTTGAATGACAATAAGGTAGGGATAAATAGCCTTCATGAAGAGATGGGTTCATAAGGGTATGACAGCCATGGATGTTGAAGGGCCTCAGTAGCACTTGGACGAATTGTAGGGTCAATCTGAAGGAGATAGGCCACAAACTCAACAAAGCCTTGGTCACCCATAGGCAGGCGATGAGCCAATGATGTCTTCTTTGGCAGCAAGTATTCTAGCTGGTCAGAATCCTGCAGCCATTCCATAGCATACACACTAAGATCTTGGGCTCAGACAGACACATGCCATCTACCCAACAGCCCCAGATACATGAAACCCCCTAGATATAAAATGTTTCAACCAAAACTACCTTTGTTATAAAGATTATGGCATGTTATGTAATTATGTACCTGATTTCGCTCATAAAGCATGTGATTCTTGGTGAAGAATTTGTGGGTATCCTTTCCCTTTGCTAAAAGTGCTGGGTCAATAGGCCCCAGAATCCCCACAACTCGTGCCAGCAGTGTTGCGAGAGAATCATTTTGGAACAGTACCTAAAGGATACCACACATAATAGACAAAACAATCAACTGAGGATGATATACCTCCTGCAAAGGTATCTTCAGTACATAGAAAGGACCAAGAGGTAATTAGAAACCAGAAGACAGAGAACAGTACATGAAAGAATGAGAGAAGCAATGAACTCACATTTCCTGAGCAGAGCTCTGCAAGGATGCAGCCAAGAGACCACATATCAATCTTCTGGTTGTATGGAAGACCAAGAATGACTTCAGGTGCACGGTAGGAGCGTGACTGCACATAAGAGCAGAGATGGTCTGTCTGGAAACAACTGCTGCCCAGATCAATCACTTTGATTTCACATCGACTGTAGCTCTTCACCAGAATGTTCTCAGGCTTGAGATCGCAATGTATGAGCCCAAGACCATGAATGAACTCCAGAGCTTCCAGGCATTGTCTTGTTATTGACTGGTGCCAACAAAACATCAGGAAGGTTTGGAGTGAGCTTAATTCAATCAAAGAGACCACACATTATCAAAGACAACAGGAAGTTTCCATAAGGGATGACAACCAATCCTGGTCAATTGTAACCTATGTTTGCATACACGATCGGCATACACTCTGAACCCTCACTAAAATGGATGGCATGAGCTATAAGAATTTTCGAAAGAAACACTGACTCATATCTCAATGACCCCCGTAGCAGAAGTTTCTCATATGACTGACAGTCAAGATCAAGCACACATGGTAGGAGATGGAGGAAAAGACTTTGAGCAGCAGAAAAGGGAAAGTGACGGGCATGGCAAATACCTGAAGACGAGGCATTGTGAAGTAGACCTCACCACCAGATTCACGATTGTACTTATGAAATTCATACAGGTTGGCTCTCAAAAGTTCACAGACAATGAACAAATGCTCCTACAACAAGCAAACACATTGCAGAATATGGTGATTCCCAAATTGCTACAGAGTTGGCCCATCCCTAAACATCAGTCTGGATGTCAACAATCAGCTAAACAAGGCCTGCACCCCTAGTTCTGCAACATCTTCTGTTTCACCCAGGGCACATTATCTTCATCCTGAAAAATGTTTCAAAGTACAATAGAACAGAAATAGAGGATAGGTGTGTCAGCAGAGTGGCTACATTCTACTGATTCATAGAGCATCTCAGACAAGATGGACCCTACATCTCTCTCTGATCAAGCATAGCAAGTGAAAAAGACAAAACTTCCCACCGCTAACAGAGATTGGGATGACATTGTAAGGATGGTTTACCCGATGATAAAAGTAGTCATAGAGGCGTAACAAATGGTGCTTGTCAACTGGGTCATTCTTGTTGATATACTTGAGAAGTTTGATCTCATCAAGGCTCTGGTCAAAGAAATCCTTGTTATTCTTTATGATTTTCATGCATACATCCATTCCTGTATGAAGATCATGTGCTTGAATTGCTTTGCTGAAGGCAGCAGATCCTAAATACTCTGTCACATGATAGCGCCCCGCAATCACAGCATTTAACACCACAGGAAAATCCTTGTCTTCTTCAAAACCCGTCCTGCCAGTTAAACATGGCCATCTCATATAGCAGAAAAAGAAGAGGAGGAGAAGAAACTGCCAAACTCAGAATCAAACAGCTAACTCATTCACAGGTCTACTAAAATGCATACTGCTGGAAGACAAAACAAACTCCCTGAGTCTATATGACTCATCATGTGAGCAGGCCCAAATGACAAACCTGTTCTTGCGATGGATGATCTTAAGATTAAAAGTTTCAAATTCATCTTCCTCTGCTTGTATTCTACGTATTTGTTCCTGTACAGCTGCAGCCTCCTCATCTTCAGCTGCTACAGCTTCAGCATCTCTGATGTGCTGATCATCCTCCAACAATGCATCTTCATCATGTTCCTCCCCTTGATCATCTTCATCTTGCTGCAATAGACTACACAAACAGATGTTAGAACTCCATTTGCTACCACCCCTAACCATATATAGGTTCCATGGTGCAACACAAAGAATTAAGGATAAATGTAGAGAAGGCAATAGGCACAGTAAATGCCCTAGCGTCTGACAATCAAGCATACATCTCTTGTTCCTGCAAACACTCTGCAGATTCTACCTGCTTCACGCTTGAGGTAGACATTATGAGGACATGCAGATATGGATACTGTAAGTGCATAGAACATGGTGCAACAGACTACATGATCTCTGGGATGAAATTGACCTTTGCAGGTCCACTGCCATATCCATCAGTTGAATCAGAGTCTATGTTGTGAACTGCTCTATCACCCATGTTGAATTTTGGTGAAGAATCATTGCTCTTGCGTCTCCAAGAAGCTAAAGGGTCATCAATCACCAATAAGCCATTCCCAAAATCTTCACCCTCCTCTCCAGGGGCCTGGGCAGAGATATCTCGCACTGACCATAAAGACTTCCCTGAATCTACCCTTGAGACTGTGGCAATATCCCCACCACTTGTGGAAGGAGATGGAAATGAAAATCCACCAAACCCAGATCCACCACCAGCATCAGAATTCTTATGAAAAGGCTCCTCCCCAATTCCCTTGGTTCCCAACTTTGTGCTTACCAATTTTCTATAGTCTTGAGGTTCGAATGGGAAACTACTGCCAGATGATGTTTCCATCTCTGTGACATGATGTTTATTGCTTGTCCATGGATTCTCATAATATCTGAGAATCTCATCATCTTCCTCCTGATCATCATCCTGGCCATTTGCAATCTCTGCCATTTGAGAGGATGCACTGGTTTGTCCCACACTTTGACCACCAATCTCAGCATTTTCTAAATCACCCTCACTACTTCCACCAAGCAAGCTCCCTCTCAGTTCACTGCCAAACTCTGCCACATCACTTCTAACACCCAATCCACTAAACCGAACAGAGCCCATCCTATCATCATCACCATCATATGTGCTGCCATCAGCAAGCACCCTTTTCTGAACACTTTTATCACTTCCATCCCGTTCTGGAAAGCCTTCTTTGAGGCTCTCAAAGCCTTGCCATCCTGGCTCCCCACGCATCAGAGTAAGTGCATCCGAGTCCAAATGTGGCCTCTCATACTCCACTTGGTTGACTCCACAATTGCTGTCAATTAACTGGATGTGCAAAGACATGCCAAGTTACAAAATAATGTCAATTACCTCCTGATCACTTATCAGTGAACTACTTTGAACTGCTTGTGCAAAATCTCTATCAACCAATTAGGTCAACTCTTCAGCCTTTCCAAGATTGATGGAAAGTCACAGGTAATTAATAGCACATCTAAAGCAAGAATTTCCTAGCAAGACCTTTGCACAAATCCAGGACTCACAGAACCAACTACAAAGGAAGTATCTTTTCTTCATCATTAGTTAAGCTTGTCAGATGGTCAACTTTCCACTGCTATCTCAACTATAGAACCTTTTCAGGGTGGCACTCTATGGAGTTGCACAAATATATATATATATATATATACATACTTCAGACAACTGTTGGGCAACACATTCAGAAACAAACCTCACAAAGACCCCAATGTGGAGATGTGTTCCAGTGAACTCATCAAACTTGCAAGGGAGGATGAAAGAAAATACCCAAGGAGGTCAAAAGTGTTTTCTTTTTGCTGTATAAGGACAACAAGCAGAAAGCACTGAGTAGTGTCCTTAAAAATCTGCACGGAACACCTCCTATTCAAATGTAATTAAAATGCAGTTAGCTCTAATCCATATCTCCCTGACATACCTACATATGCCCAGGATTGTACCTGCCCCTGCAGTGTGCACAGCTCTCCACCTTCAACATGCCCAAATAAGTCATCAGTGTGGAGTCCATCCAGATCTCTTTCGCTCTCTTGCCACTCATCTCCTCTCTTCCCACGGTAATACTCCTCCCCTGAAAAGAAGGA
>Ga0116230_10008551_pt1 | contig 10087 bp, 8 predicted proteins | sample S1TSphfallax_3_FD_88678 | JGI IMG/M metagenome (GOLD analysis project Ga0116230, IMG submission 88678) | Host-associated microbial communities from peat moss isolated from Minnesota, USA - S1T2_Fd - Sphagnum fallax MG | ecosystem: Host-associated > Plants > Peat moss > Unclassified | place: USA...
CTGGCGCTGCGACGGAGCGGCCGCCGGTGGTCAGATTCGGTACTATGGCCGCGGAGATCGCCATGTCTATTTAATTCCTCATCAGTCCTTGCGGGACGATTTAGCGTTCAACGATCTACGATTTTCTTTCCGAATACAGCCGTGTCGAGCATGGTGGTATCAAGAAACTCCACAATTTCCTGAATTGCGCCATCCGCGATGCGCAGAGAAAAGGCATAGTTTGGCTGGTCGTACGGTCCCGTCGGCCCCACCCCTTGACCCGCGCCTATGAGCACGGCGCGGTCCTGATCAACAACGATATGCGCGAACTTCACGGCGGGTGGCGCCACGAAAACGGAGAGGATTGGAACCAGCCTGCTTAGAACATCGGCCCTGCCGCGATAAGTTCCCGATGCTTTTGTGGTTCCGATCACGGTGTAGGTGCCGCTTTCGGATATCAAATTAAAGGCATCGAGAAATCTCTGATCCTCAATGGCTGACGCAAAGGCTTGCGCCAAATTATGGACCTCGGACATCAACTCTTCCTAATTTTTGTTTTACGAATGATCTTGCTTCATTGGTTTCAAACGACGTCCATTGACCTCGGCGGCAGCGGCGCGGCATTCACATGTCTCGGCTCATCCCGCGCCGGCTGATCGGCAGCTTCAATTAGGCGGGCGCAACCTCAGGTGCCACCGCCGCCACACCCATAAGGGTCTTCATCAGCTTGATGGCTTCCTCTGGATCATCGACCAGAACGGTGGTTTCGCCGACGGCATTGAGATCGGCATCAGCTTCCGTGAACGGCCGGGACGTCGCCGCGAATTCGAGCTGGATGCCGTTCGGGTCACGGAAATAGAACGACTTGCAGAAATCATGATCGACGATCGGGCTGGCATCCTTTAGCCCGCGCTCGATGAGAAGTTTGCGTTTCGCCTCCAGCGCCTCGAAATCATCCACCCACATGGCGATGTGGTAGAAGCCCGGCGGAACGCCCACCGCGCTGCTGATATCGGTCGCAAAATCCTCTGGAACACCGGGTACACCTTTAGGGCACAAAAAGGCAAAGAAGCTGCCATCTCCGGTGTCAAAGAACATGTGCCGCATATGGCCACCAGCCGGCGGCTCCAGCCTGTCGTTGAGAGACAGGGGCCAGCCCAAAATTTCAGTATAGAATTTGATCGTTGCTTCGGCGTCGCGTGTCGCCAGCCCGATATGGTGTATTCCTGCCCTTGGCATGTGTCTTCTCCTTCTTAGACGGTTGCAATAAACCGGTGTCGCTCGCTCCGATCTTCTGTCCGCATCGTCCTCGCTCCAGCTAAACTATTCATTCCTGACCATAATGTCAAGAAGAACACGACGGCGATGATCATAAGACGGCACTCACATCTCAGGGCAGGGACAGGGAACGCTCTGGGGTCTTCTGGTCCGGCGCATTGGTCATGACCACGGCCATCTCTCGCAAAGGCTCCAATCCTGGTTTAAAGAGTTTTTGCGGCAGAAGAAAATAGGCGAGCGACGGCAGCAGGATCAACGCGCCCAGCATGTTCCAGACAAACATGAAGGAAAGCAGCAGTCCCATATCAGCCTGAAATTTGATTGGCGCAAAAACCCAGGTTACCACACCGGCCGCCAGAGTGAAGCCGGTCAGTAGCACCACCTTGCCGGTGAACAACAATGTCCGGTGATACGCCATGGACAGCGTTGCCCCATCGCGCAACTGTTTCAGGCAGATACTGAGGACATAAAGGGCGTAGTCCACACCGATACCGACACCGAGAGCAATGACCGGCAAGGTCGCGACCTTGATTCCGATGTGCAGCATGACCATCAGCGCCTGGCTGAGGATGGAGGTGAGGATGAGCGGTAGAACCGCGCATAGCACGGCACGCCAAGAGCGGAAGGTGATGAAACAGAAAATAATCACAGCCGCATAGACCAGATACAGCATTTGGCTATTCGCCTGCTCGATGACGATGTTGGTCGCGGCATCGATTCCGGCATTGCCGCCGGCCATCGAAATCTTGAATTCCGGACTTTGGTTGGCCGGGTTGCCAGCAAAATTTTGAACGGCATTGACAACCGCCGTGAGCGTCCCCGCCTTATGGTCGACCAAAGAAACATAGATCGGCGTGAAACTGCAATACGAGTTCTGCAGCCGGGCCGGAATATAGACGGCATAGTCCTTCATCGTCAGATCAAGCGCGTCCCATTTCGGCGAGCTCTCGGTCATCAACATCGTCGTCTGGGCCGCGAACGAAGCCATTGATTCCGTCGATTTCACTTGAGGCATTTGATCGAGCTGCCATTCCAACGCGTCGATCTCGGAGACGACTTTATAGTCCGTGCAGTCGCCGGGCTTGGTGTCCACCATCACCACGAAAATATCGCTTGCCGTCGCGTAATGGGACAGGATGAAGGCGTTGTCCTTGTTGTATTGAGAGTCTTGCCGCAGTTCCGGCGCGCCGGGATTGAGATCCCCCACCTGGACGTGGCGCCCGACGGTCCAGCCGATGCAGCCAAGCACGACCGCGCCGGATATGGCCATGATCGCATAACGCCGCTGCGTGAAGAGATCGAAGAAATTCCATAAAGGGTGTGAAACTCGACCGGTTTCGTCAGCCGTCTCGCTGCGCAGGCTGCGGGCAGCGGCTGTCCGGCTGACGCCAGTGTAGCTAAGCAGCATGGGCAGCATGATGAGGTTGGTGAAAATCAAAATCGCGACGCCGAGGCTGGCGATGATCGCGAGCTCCCGGATCGCCTCGATCCGGATCGTCATCAGCACCGCGAAACTGGCGGCATCGCAGGTCAGCGCCGCGAAGCCCGCGAGAAACAGGCGGCGGAACGTATAGCGTGCGGCGATCAGCGGATGCGTACCGCGCCCGATATCCTGCATCACACCGTTCATCTTTTGCGCGCCGTGGCTCATGCCGATCGCAAACACCAGAAATGGCACCAGGACCGAATATGGGTTGAGATCAAACCCCAATAGCGGCAACAAGCCCATCTGCCATGTCACGGCGACAAGCGAAGCCGTCACGACCAGGAAGGTGCTGCGCACGCAGCGCGTGTACCAGAACAGCATGACAGCCGCGATCAGGATGGAGACGGCAAAAAATGCCAGCACCTCGCCAATGCCGTTGATCATGTCGCCGACGACCATTGCAAAGCCGACAATATGCAGTGTCACGCCTTGAGAGGCGTATTTGTCGCGAATGCGATCAAGGTCGCGCGCCAGCTCGCCGTAATTCAGCGGCTTGCCGGTGATGGTGTTGGTTTCCCATAATGGTACGTAGATGCTGCTGGACTTGAAATCCGGACTGACCAGATCACCGATCTGGCCGCTATTTTCGATATTATTACGAACGATCGCGAGCTGCGCGGGGCTGCCATCATAGGTTTGCGCGATCACCGGGCCGCCAGTCAGCCCGACCGGCGTGATCGCCAGCCAGCGTGTCAGCGGCGTCCAGAGGGAGGTCATGTAGCCCTGGTTGACACCTGGCAGCAGGTAGACCTCGTCGTTGATATGCTGCAGCACGGCGAGATAATGGGCGTCGATGATGGTGCCGTGGTTGGCCGCTACGACGATGCGAATCGCGTTGCCTTGGCTCTGCAATTCATCGTAGTGGGCGATAAAGTTCACGATGAAGGGCTGGTGCGTCGGAATCATCTTGTCATAGCTGGCATTCAGCTTGGTCTGCGTCGCCTCGAAGCCGAAGAATAATGTTGCCAGAAGGCACGCTAATAACATCAAGGGCCGGTGGTTGAACAGCAGGCGTTCCAGGAACGAGCCGGTATCACGGTTGAAATCCGCGATGTCAGCAATGACCGGCGAGGCTTGGTCGGAATGGGCCAATTTATTTCACGTCCTGGTCTTGGCTTAAATCTGCCGCGGGCACCGTCATTATCCCGCCGCTGCCGCCCGCGATCACCGCGCCGTTCGGCGCCTGCACAAGATCGAACAATGCCATTGGCATGGGCTGCGGCAACGGGGTGAATTTCGCGGCGTGATCGCGCGAGATGTATAGATTGCCGTCCTCGGCAGCCACCAGAATGGCGCCGGAGCTGAGCGTGCGCGCGGCTGTGAGGTTCTGGGCCGTGCCCATGGAGACGGCCCGCCAGGTCTTGCCTGCGTCATGGCTGGTATAGGCCTCGCCGGCCACGCCGAACATCAGCACGCCGCCATCGCCGGTCGCAACCACGCCGAACATTGTCGAATCATCGAGGGAGGGCGAAGCCAATTGCGCGAACGTGGCGCCGCCATCGGTCGATACGAAATCATGGCCGGCTTCGCCCGCGATGAAAATATCACCGCCTACACGCGCGACATCGTAAAGGTTGTGGCTCAGCGGATCGCCAATGTTCAGGCTCCAATCACTCCAGGTCTTGCCGCCATCCGTACTCTTCACGGCCATGCGGTAGGCGCCAAAGACCGTGACATTGTTGGAGTCGCTCGCCAAGATCGTCAGGAACGGTTTATCCGGCCCGTCTGCAACGAAGAACCCTGCGCGGTGCACGGCGCGCTGTGCGGTATCGGAAGTTGGGTTGGCCGCAAGAGTCGCGTTTGCGTTGGCCAGGATGAGTTGGTTAACATGGTCGCCATCCAGCTGTTCCTGCCAGGTGGCGCCGCCGTCGCTCGTGCGCAGCACAACGCCGTAATGCCCCGCGGCCCAGCCGCGCCGCGGGGTCGCGAAGGCGACGCAGGTGAGCAGCACGCCGACAGGCACACTTGCCTGCTTCCAGGTGGCCCCGTTATCGTCGGAATAGATGATCGCGCCGTGCACGCCGACACCGACCAGCCGATTGCCGGCCCGGGCAAGCGCGATCATCGTCACCTGGCTTGGCGCCTTCACGGGTATCGCCGGCTGGTCGAGGGCGGGAATGCCGGTCGCCGCCACCGCTGGCACGGGCGCGCCGGCCAGCCCAACAGCCAGCCCCGCGACAACCGCGAGGCGGCCGATGATCGATAGCTCTACTGGGCTGTTCAACTTCATCCTGCGTCGGATTCTTTCAGGCTTTGAACAACGTCTAAAACTGTTCAGACGCAGCCATCGCCGTGGGCTGCAGCTCTTCCGGGGGTACCGGCGTCAACAGATAGGGCTGATCCATGGGCGCCTCGTTCCATAACCCGACATTGACGCAATATTGACCCGTCTGCACGTTGTAAATGACGCCCGCGCCATAGATCGTGGCCGGAATGTCCGGGCGGTTTTCAAAAAACGTCTGGCCGATATGTGCCAAATTGCCTTTCGCGTCATACGCATCAAAAAGGGCGATGATGAACGTATCCTCATCGACATAAAACAGGCGATGCGGCAGCACGTTGCGGCTGCCCGGATGCAATGTGGCTTCCACCACCCAGACGCGGTGCAATTCCCAGCGTACGAGATCAGGAATGGCGAAGTTGGGGAGCAGCCCCTGCGCGGATTTTGCCTGGAAGGTTTTGTTGTTGTTGTAGGGGATATATATTTCCTTCTTGCCGACGAGTTTCCAATCATATTGATCAAGCGCACCCTGCCAAAGGTAGGATTCATCGTAATTGATCACGTCATCGTTCTGTGCCTGCGGGGTATCATATTGCAGCTCCGGCGCCTTCCGGACACGCCCCTGGCCGTTCAGATACTCCCAAATTTCGACAGGCGTTGCCACCGGGTTTGATGGTTCGTATTGAACGAAGCTTTGCCCCTTATCTTCCGCTGGTCCCCACACATCATACCGATACTGGGTGAGCCAACCGTTATAGCTATCAGATGAAACGCCGGGGAAATAATACGGACGGCTTCCGGTGATGCGAAATCCGGAGGAGAGCACCAGTTCACCACCGATGACCGTGTAGTCCCCGTAGTTGCGCTGCACATAAGGGCCGGACCACCGGCAGTTATGATTCCAAATTGCTTGCGCGCCGCCTTCGAACGGATCGTCCTGGTTCAGGATGGGGAACGGGATGGCACCGAAACCGCCGGTGAACCCCATCCGCGAACCGCCGGCGGCCGGCTGTACCCGCGTGACGTTGGCGGCCGCATTGTCATAAACGTCCTGGGTCGCGATCGCGGTGCGGTGGGTCGGGTACACATCGATCCGGAAATCCGGGTATTTCGTCATCAGGGCCATAACGCCGGCGGTCAGCTTGTCTTGGTATTGCGCCATATTGGCCGCGTTGATGCTGACAATCTTGGTGTCGCTCGCGAAGAAATCCGGCATCAGGCCATAGGGACCGCCGCCCGCGGGGAGCGGCAGATTTTCACCGGTCCAGGCCGGGATGGAGCCGTCCGCGTTGCCGGCCCGCTCGCCGCCGAGCGGCGTCAGCGTTGATTTCAACAAATCCGCATCCGCGGCGGCCCGCGCCGGCTTTGAAAACCCCGCCGCTACGCTCATCGCCGCGACGCCGGCGGCACTGAGCAAACCAAATTTTCTTCTGTTCATGGTTTTCATCCCTAGCGTTAAAATGTATGTTCAACGTTGAAGCCGACATAGCCGCGGTCGGCAATGCTTGCATCACCTTGCAGGTTTTCATTCGGCGCGCCGATATAGTCCTGATAGACGAGGCCGGCTGTCCAAGTCTGCTTGTAGATTGCCGTTACCCCAACATTGAACTCGCCAGTGCCATGGTTCTCGGTGCCGTCAAATTCCGAGCGGTTGAAGAGACCTTCTTCGAGGCCGATTGGGAAATTGAACTGGACATTTGGAATCTGAGTGAAGAAATAGGTGGGCGTGAGCACGAATTCGAAGGCGCCCGCGGTAGGCTGGCGGCCGGATGTGGCCAGCGCGGCGCGCGTATTACGTTGAACGGCGGTCACCGAGTTCATGTCGTACTCGGCAAGAAGCGATAATCCGCCGGGATCCAACGGCAGCGGCGGCGAGGAATAGAGCATCGATACCTGGGCGTTGACCACGTCACCCACCGGATAGGCCGGGTTTGCATTGGCGTTGCCCGGATAGAGCGAAGCGCCGGCCGTTGCCGACTCTACCAAGGGTGCGTGATGCCGGTAAGAGACCTCACCAGCGACATTCACGCCAAACAACGTCGAGGACGCAGAAGCGCCGTAGAGTTGAATGTCCCGCGGATAAACCAGCCAATAGCTGCCAAAATTATTTGGCGCGGTCTGTTTGGGATTCGGCGCGCCGTTATAGATCTCCGGCGCCTTGGCATCGTAGCGCTCGGCAAAGATGCCAACGTCATAATTGCCGTACGTCGCCTGCACGGAAAGACCGAACTGACCATTATTGATGGGCGGGCGAATATCCTTCACCCGGTAAAGGGCGGCATCCACGGGCGGCAGGCCCAGCTCCTGGCCGAGCAAGAGCCGCTGGCCGCCTTTGTCCAGAATGTCGGCACTGCTGAAGTACGAACCAACCCCCTGAAAGTTATCGGGCTCCCACTCGAATTGGTAATAACCCTGGACCGTGTATGTTTCGTTCGGTTGATAGGTGAGGACCGCCTGGCCGACCGGCAGAAATACTTGCTGCGCCTGAGCGTTGGGTGTGGTCTGCGCGACCTGGATGTCGATCGGCGCTTGCCCCGCCGAAATGCCGTCACTGGCAAACAGCAGGCTCTGGCCCCACAGCAGCGTTTGCCGCCCAAATTTAAGTGATATCTCCTGGCCGTCATTCGCGCCGAAATATTTCGAGCCGTACCCGAACGCATCCAGCAGCTTGGCATTCTCACCATTGGTGTTGCGCGTCGCGCTGGTGAAACTGTCGGTACTGGTGGTCGAGATCGGGTTGAAGAAGTCCGCCGGGCTGCCTTGGTTGTGCTGAAGATAGACCGTATTGAGATACGCTTCACCGCTGAAATGCACGCCGAAATCGCCGTATTTCGCGTCGAAGACCGGCAACACTTCGAATTCGTTCGAGACAAGACCATGACGGAAGTTGCTATCACCCTCATTGCCGTTTGGATCATGCAAGAATATCTGGGACGGATTGTTCAAGCGGAAAATATTTGAATATTCCACCGTGGTGTCGAGATCGATCGTCAAGACATTGTTGTTATATGTGCCGTTATAAATGCTATAGGCCTGCGCTGTTCCTGGGAGTCCCAAGGATACGGCACTTGCCGTCGCCCCGACCAGCACCAACACGGAAAGCCGTTCCGCCTTCGGCGGTAGGCTCGCCCGCGATCTCCTTTTTGACTTTTCTTCACCCTTTATTTTCATTGAAGTTCTCTTTTCCAGTTGAACGTGAATCGACCCTTGAAACTTGATTTTTTTCTCCGCTTAGCCTCGAACAAACCGACCCGGCCCAGCGACGACCGGATCATTAGCGATGTCTCGAAACATAGGCTTGCCGAAACGCAGTTTGACGACCCAACGCAGGACGGAATTTTTCCACCCCACAACCCGCCTCGTCCGGCCGCCGCACTCACGAGCTCCGCAAATGAAGCTTGCGAGTTTGGATATAAGCATCGTCAATCAAACCTTTCGCCAAGCAGGATGCCACAGCGTGCCGATGACGATGTTACAATTATTCAGATTTATCGCGCCGAACGGGCATGAAGTTTCCCTCTACATTTGTTGGTCGCATGTACCACCATCCTGACCATAATGTCAAGAACAACATATCCAGAATTGACGCCTAAAATGCAACGCCGCCGGCGCCCTTCAAGGCGAGCATGAGCCGTGCCTCGCTCGGGGTGGCAATTTCCAGGCTCAGCTCTTCCAATATGCGGCGAATCTTGGACACCAGCACCGCGTTGGATGTCGCCAATCTGCCTTTACTTTCATAGAGATTATCCTCAAGCCCGACCCGAACATTGCCGCCGAGAATGGCGCCCATCGTGACCAGTGGGAACTGCTGACGGCCGGCGGCGAGGACGGAGAGATAGTAGTCATCGCCGAAGAGCCGGTCCGCGGTTGCTTTCATGAAAGAGAGGTTTTCAGGTTCGGCGCCGATCCCGCCAAGGATACCAAAGATGGATTGCACGTAGAACGGAGGTGTCACCAGCTTGCGGTCAACGAAATGCGCGAGGTTATAGAGATGCCCGACATCGTAGCACTCAAACTCGAACCGCGTGCCATTATCCGTCATCGCCAGCAAACCGTGCTCAATTTGCGCGAAGGTGTTTGACAGGATGAAATCCTTGGTCATTTGCAGATAGGGACGCTCCCATTCATGCAAAAATTCGCTAATCTTCCTTCCGGCGCCGGATATATCGAAGTTCATCGAGCCCATATTCATGGATGCCAGTTCCGGCTTTGCCCAGAGTGCCGCGCCGAGCCGCTGCTCGAGGCTCATGCCAAGACCGCCCCCTGTCGTTATGTTGATAATCGCGTCGGTTTCAGCTTTAATTTGAGGCAGAAATTGCGCGAAAAGCTTAGGGTTCTGGTCCGGCTTTCCGGTGTCCGGGTCGCGGGCATGGAGATGCAGGATCGCCGCCCCGGCCTGCCCGGCCGCGATCGAATCGGCCGCAATCTGTTGTGGCGTGATAGGCAGAAAGGGCGACATCGTCGGCGTGTGGATAGAGCCGGTGATGGCGCAACTGATGATAACTTTACTAGAACGCCGCATTGCCGCTCTCCCCTGGATGGCCCGTTAATGGCCGGTGACTTGCCGCAACAGCATGGCGACATCGTCCGGCAAGGCATCGCCACGCCAGGCGACATGCTGATCTGGACGCACCAACAGGAAATTCCGTTCATAAATGTCTTTCAGCCCCTCTTGCCGTAATCGGACGATGGTTAAAGGCACGCCGAGCCGCATGGCCGCTGACTCGATGAGGGCGCTGTCGAACTCTACCAGCGAAATCAGTGAATAGTACAAACCCAGAATATCGTGGATGGCGCGGCCATCCTCTAGAAACACATGCGGCAGGCGCGCGCCCGGCCATGTCGACGGGCGATAGTTAAGAGGATCGATTGCCGGCGGATTCGCCTCGGCCGATATGATGGGTGAGTCGTCATAGCGATAGCCGAGTTCCACGCCCCAGCTTTCGTTTTCGGCATTGCCGAGTTCCGCGATCTTCTGGGCAACCTGCGCGCGCTTCAACGCGGCCTCCGCTTCGGCCCCGTCCAGGTCACCCGCTTCCGCGTAGACTTGGCCTATCGCGATTCGTACGCCCATATGACGCCTTGCCGCCTCAAGGTGCCACCAAGCCGTAGGCCTACGCTCA
>Ga0116230_10008552_pt1 | contig 10087 bp, 7 predicted proteins | sample S1TSphfallax_3_FD_88678 | JGI IMG/M metagenome (GOLD analysis project Ga0116230, IMG submission 88678) | Host-associated microbial communities from peat moss isolated from Minnesota, USA - S1T2_Fd - Sphagnum fallax MG | ecosystem: Host-associated > Plants > Peat moss > Unclassified | place: USA...
TCAGCGGCGCGACCCCTAACCGTTCGATGGGTTTACGCGGATACAACGCCGAGTCGACGTTCATGATGAGCGTGCCGCCGGGCGTGATCTGCATGCGGAAGGCGCCGGCGATGCTGGGGCTGTCCATGAGCGCATAAAGAGTCAGGGTCCCCGAGTCCTTGGCCGGCCGCTCGAACCAGAACGAGGTGAAGCGCGGGAATTCTTCGGGTCGCGCGAACGCGGTATCGACGGCGAGCCCGCGCGCCGACAGGCCGTACTGGCGCGTGTCGCCGCCGACCGCCCGAAAGTACGCGGCGCCCAGAAATGCGGCGACGTCGGCGCGCCAGTTGCTGACGAACTGCACGCGGAAACCGGCGAAGCCCGAGCGACCGCTCATGATTGCCGGGTCGACCCCGCTCTTGTCCCAGTCAAACATCGACGGGTCATAGATGATTTCGCGCGACTGGCCATCGACCACCTCGTTGAGGTGCACGGGCGCGACGAACGTGCGGCCGACGTGAAAGAATTGCAGTCGGAAGGCGAGACCGGCATCGCCCCACAGGGAGTGATCGGGGCGAAAGCGGATGGATTGGTATTGGTCGTAGCTCAAGTTCGCCATGACCGGCGGCAGCGGATCCTTCGTGTCTTGGTAGGCGTTGTTCGCGAGATAATGGGCCTGGCCCTTGAGCCATGCGTAATCGAAGGGCTGCGGTGGACCGCTCGCGACGATCGCGGCACCTGCGGCGGCCGCGGGCTTCGCCAGCGTCAAGTGGCCGGCCGCGGCGAGGCTCAAGGCGGATTTCAAAATCGAGCGTCGGTCGATCATGCGGTGTCCTTTAAATCGTGAATCCGGGCTGCTGCGCGTCGGGCAGCAGAGCGAGCTGGTTGAGGAGGCGCGCATCGCCGGCGACTTCGACCCGCTCGATGGGCGTGAGCCATTGCAGCACTTCCTCCAATGACTTGGCGTCGATCAGCTTTTGTTCGGCGGTGAACGCATGCGGGTCCGGCCGCCCCCGCGGATCGGGTGGCCGTGCGAGATTGCCGTCGATGTGGGTGAGCCGCGCGTCGCGGTTGCGCGCGAGATAGCGCAGGCCGTCCACCGGCAACGGCGCGGCGCGCGCGATCAACTCGTTGCGACGTTTGACGAGCGCGGGCTCGTCGAGTTCTTCGGGGGTGCGCAGCAGCGCCACCCGCGACAACGTCGTGCCCAGGAACTCGCTGCCGCTCGCGCGCGACAACGGCACCGCCAGGAACAAACCCAACAGCGCCGGTGATACCCACAGCAACAGCGACGGCGACAAGAGATAGACGATCACCGACGTCACGCAGCTCAGCAACAGATGACGCTTGTGATAGTCCCAGGCATCGCGCCACGAGGTGCCCGTGCCGCCGCGCCGCTGCGGCTTCCAGCCCGAATCGCGGCCCATGAACACCTCGAACACATGGCGGCTCTGCACCAGCATCAAGATCGGCGCGTACAGCGCCGAGAGCACGGTCTCCAGCAGGAAACTCGCCATGACCCCGATGGCGCCGCCGCAGCCGCGACGAATGCGCCGCGACAACAGCGCCCGTATCAAGCCCAGCGTCTTCGGAATCATCAAGATGACCATGCTGAACCAGAAGAGGGTGGTCATGAGTTCGATGTCGAACCGCGGCCAGGTCGGGAACAGCTGAAAGTCGTGATTGAAGTATTCCGGACGGATCAGGTGGGACTGCACGGCCAGCGCAAATCCCACGGCCAACATGAGCAGCCACAGCGGCGATGACAGGTAGCTCATGATGCCGATGAGCAGGTGCATCCGGCTCGCCGTGCTCAAGCCCGCGGTGCCGACGATCTTCATGTGCTGCAGATTGCCTTGCGCCCAGCGCCGATCGCGCACGGCCACGTCGATCAGCGACGGCGGCGACTCCTCCCACGAGCCACCGCAGTCGGCCATGCGCACCTTGTAGCCGCCACGACGCATCAGTGCGGCCTCGACGAAGTCGTGCGACAGGATGTGACCGCCGAACGGTTTACGGCCCTCGAGCAGCGGCAGGCCGCAATTCTGCGCGAATGCCGTCATGCGGATGATGGCGTTGTGGCCCCAGTAATTGCCGCTGTTGCCGGACCACGCGGCGAGGCCGTGGGTGATGACCGGACCATAGACACAGGCCGCGAATTGCTGCAGTCGGCCGAAAAACGTGCGCGCGCCGATGAGCTGCGGCGCGGTCTGGAGAATGCCGAGCGCCGGGTCGGCCTGCATCGTCTGCACGAGCCGCAGCAGTGTCGGTGCATCGATGAGGCTGTCCGCATCCAGCACGATCATGTGATCGTAACGGCCGCCCCAGCGCGTGACGAAGTCTTCGACGTTGCCGGATTTGCGCGCGATGTTTTGCCACCGGCGGCGATACCAGACCGGCATCGTGCCGGCGAGGGCCTTGCGCAAGAGGTCGATGGCCGCGGTTTCGCGCACCCAGGCGTCGGCGTCGGTCGAGTCCGAGATCACGACGATCTCGAACCGCTCCGCGGCCCCGATCTCCCTGAGCGCCTCGGCCATCGCTTGCAGCGCGGCGGTCGTGCGCACCGGATCTTCGTTGTAGATCGGCATCAGCAGCGCCGTGCGCGAGGCATCCGCGGGAGTGACGGGCGGTTTGGGGTCGCGATGCTTCGAGGCGCCCGCGAGCACCGAACCCGCGGCAAAGGCGATCCAGCCAAGCGATACGGTGAAGAAGAAAATCATCAAACCCTGCAGCACCGTCATGCTCGCGAAGCGCACGACCTGCAGCATCTGATAGAAGCCATAGATCGACACGCCCGCCGCCGTGGCGACCAAGATGAACCGCGCATACCACACGTCGCCGCCCGCCTGCGGGCGGGTCCGGTGGGCAGGCTTGTAGCGCAGATCCTGCGCCGGCATCGCCAACGGTGCGGGCGGCGGCATGCCGCCGGTGCCCTCGACGTGTTCGTAGGTGACGGATTTCAGGTGGAGGTCCATCGGTACAGCCACGTCTCGGTAATCGGTTGGTCGCCGCGCAGGACGCGCAGCCGTAACTCGATCAGATCCGCATCGGCCGGATCAATCTCGAAACTGGCCCGCAGTCCATGAATGGCGCTATTCGACGTGAGCGCCGCGTTCGACACCTTGCCGGCGGAGGCGCCCAAATCGAGCCTGAGTCCGTCTATTTTCTCACCCGCGCCGACCACGTCCAAGATGAACACGCGGCGCTTGCCGTCGATGCTCGCGCCCGACCGCGTGGCGACGAATTTGCCCAGCCCCTTGGGCAGGGCGGGTTCCGCCAGCCAGGCGGTGCGGTATTCGAAGTGGGCGGGATGCCCCGCGAGGAGACCATGCGCCGGCCGCCAGAAGGCCACGATGTTGTCGTTGCTCTCGCGGCCCGAGGGGATTTCGACCAATTCGACGCCGCCCGCACCCCACTGGCCGCGCGGCTCGACCCACGCGCTCGGCCGCCTCTCGTATTGATCTTCGAAATCCTCGAAGTCGCTCTGGTCGCGCGAGCGCTGCACCAGGCCGAAGCCTTTGGGCGCCTCGCTCGTGAACGTGGACACCTGCAGCGTGATCGGATTCGCGAGCTGCCTGAAAATGTGCTCGCCCGATTGGGACTCGATCATGAGGCCGTCGGAGTCGTGGACTTCGGGCCGGTAATCGTCGAGGTGGCCCCGGTTGGTCTCGTCGAACAGAAACATGGACGTCAGCGGGGCTATGCCGACCACGCGCATGTCGCTGCGTGGGAAAATCGTCATGTCCGTCTCCATCGTCGTCTCCACACCCGGTCGCACGTCGAACTTGAAGGCGCCGGTGGCCGACTCGCTTTCCAAGAGCGCATAGATCACGATGTTGCCGGCGCGGGGGGCCGGACGTTGCACCCAGAAATGAGTAAACATCGGGAATTCCTCACCGGAGGGTTCGGCGGTGTTGATGGCGAGGCCGCGCGCCGAGAGTCCGTACAAGAGATGCTGCGCTACCGCACGGTAGTAGCTCGCGCCTTGGAACACCAGAAATTCGTCCCAGATCTTCTTCGAATTGATTTGCGTGCGCAAACGGAAGCCCGACAGCGGGAGGGACACCTTGCTGCTCAATTGTGGTAGCGAGGGACTGATCTGGAACATGGCCGGGGTCGCGACGAGGTCGCGCGCCATCCCATCCTCCACCGTCGAGACCGTGACGGCCACAGATTGGACGTTATCGCGGGCGCGCAGCAATTCCAGCCGGAACGGCAAATCCTCCGCGCGCCAGATGCCGGCGTCCGGGTTGAAATGAATGCTGCGATATTGCTCCGGGCTCAATTTATCCAAGCCCGCCGGCAGAGTGCTGCGCAGCGGCGCATAGGGCTTGTCGGCACGGCGCTTCGCATCGGCGAGCAACGTGTCGAAAGAGAACTGGTAGGCCGGTTTGCCGCTGGTGGGCGCTGGGGCTACGGCGGGCGGCGTAGCGGGTTTGAGGTGGGGTCGGTCTGCACCATGCGCGGCCGACACGACGAGCGTGGACAGGAGCGCCCAGAGTGTTTTGGTCATTTGCGGCGCTACCTTGATGAAACTGGCGGGTCCTGTCAACGGGCAATGGGGGCGTCCCTCAAGGTCCGGACTGTTATAGTTTCGCGCCATGCCTGCAGCCGCGATGCCATGCCTCCCGCCGCGATAGAACCGCAAAGTGCCGCCGGCGTACTCATGGTCCGACCGGCCTGCTTCGGATTCAACCCGCAAACCGCCGCCAGCAATGCCTTTCAGCAGGAGTCCGCGCCGGGCGGGGCAGGCGCGTCGAGCGCGGCGCTGCGCGAGTTCGACGGCCTCGCCGACGCGCTGCAACGGGCGGGGGTCCAAGTCATCGTCGCCGACGACAGCGCCTCGCCGCAGAAGCCGGATGCCCTATTTCCGAATAACTGGGTGAGCATGCACCGCGACGGCACCGTGGTCTTGTACCCCATGCTGGCCCCGAACAGGCGCCTCGAGCGACGCGACGACATCCTCAGACTCGTGACGCGCGCAGGCGGCTACCAGATCACCCGGACCGTGGACCTGCGCCATCGCGAGGAGCAGGGTCAATTCCTCGAAGGTACGGGCAGTTTGGTGCTGGACCGCCCCAATCGCACGGCGTATGCGAGCCTCTCGCCGCGCACGCATTTGGACGTGCTCGGTGAGTTCGCCCAGTTGCTCGACTACGAACTGGTGACGTTCGAGGCGTTCGATGCCGCCGCCCAACCCGTCTATCACACCAATGTGCTGATGGCGATCGGTGCACGCTTCGCCGTGGTGTGCGGTGCCGCGATCACCCATCCTGCGCATCGCCGCGCCGTGCTGGAGAAGCTCGCTGCCACGGGTCACGAGGTCATCGACATTTCGATTGCCCAGATGCTGCGTTTTGCGGGCAATGTGCTGGAACTCGCGCCGCCCGCAGGCGCGCTCGTCGTGCTGTCGCAAAACGCCTGGGAGGCTTTCGATCCCCCACAACGGCGCCGTCTCGACGCCCAGGGTGTTCTGGTGATCGCCGACATCCCCGTCATCGAGCGCGTCGGCGGCGGCGGCGTGCGTTGCATGCTGGCGGAAATTCACCTGCCCAAACGCGATCCGCGCGGCTGATGTCATAATCGGCCGATGTGGGAACTTGGGGTGAAGACGCTCATCGCGTACCTGCTCGGGACGCTGCTCGGCAGCCTGGTGCTGGGCCGTCTGCGGGGTGTGGATATCCGCAGCCAGGGCAGCGGCAACGCCGGCGCGACCAACGCCATGCGCACCCAAGGGGTGATCTTCGGGCTGGTGGTGTTGCTCATCGATGTGTCGAAGGGTGCCGTCGCCGCCGCGTGGCTGCCGTTCGCGCACTTGCCTGGGGCGGCGCCGGATGTCGACATTTCGCGCGAGTGGTTGAGTCTCGCCTGCGGCACCGCGGTGATCCTGGGACACGTCTATCCGGTGTGGTTCGGATTCCGTGGCGGTAAGGGTGTGGCCACGGTGGTGGGCGTGGTCGGCGCGCTGCAGCCGCCTCTGCTGCTGCCGCTGATCTTGAGTTGGTTCGCGGTCGTATTGCTCACCGGGTACGTGGGTCTGGCGAGCATGTTGGCGGGCGTGACCTTGGTCGTCACCGTGTATGTGCAGGCGGCGGGCATCTCGCCGCTGCTGCTGTTTTGCCTGGGTGTCACGCTGTTGGTGATCTACACCCACCGCGGCAACGTCGCACGCATGCTGGCCGGAACCGAGAATCGGGCGCGGCGTTTATGGCTGTTTCGACCGCGAGCGGCATCGTAGAACACCCGGCGCTCCTGCTGCTGCTGGCGGACGGCCGCCTGCACTCCGGTGTCTCTCTGGCGCAGCGACTCGGCGTGACGCGCGCGGCCGTGTGGAAAGGCATCGAGCGGCTGCGCCAACGCGGCATCGTCATCGAATCGGCGGCGCGGCGCGGCTATCGTTTGCCGGAGGCGGTCGAGCTGCTCGACGCCGGCCGTATCCGCGCAAGCATCGCGCCGGACCGGTTGGCACGCCTGCGTAGCTTCGAACTCCTATTCGACGTGGATTCGACGAATTCGCGTCTGCTCGCCGCCAAGGCGCCGCCTGCCGGGTCCGCCGACGTCGTCATGGCGGAGTTGCAGCACGCGGGCCGCGGCCGTCGCGGGCGGCAGTGGATCGCTCCGTTCGGCGGCAGCATCGCACTCTCGATGGGTTGGGCCTTCGCCGATGGCGCGCGCGCCAGTGCCGCGTTGAGCCTATGCGTCGGCGTCGCGGTCTGCCGCGCCTTGACGCGCGCCGGGGCCGCGGGAATCGGCTTGAAATGGCCGAACGACGTGTGGTTCGAGGATCGCAAGATCGGCGGCGTGCTGCTCGAACTGCATGCCGAGGCCAGTGGTCCGGCCCACGTCGTCATCGGCGTCGGCCTCAATGTCGCGTTGTCCACTGCCGTCCGGCAAGAAATTGAAGCCACGGGCGTGCAAATCGCCGCGGTGGCCGATGCGTGCGCCGCGCCACCGTCGCGCAACTTGATCGCCGGCGCCCTCATCGACGAGCTTTTGAGTATGCTGGTGGGCTTCGAGCGCGAGGGTTTTGCGGCATTTCGGGAAGCGTGGAGCGCGCTCGATGTGCTGCGTGACCGACCGGCTCAGGTGCTGATGACCGATCAACGGTTGGTCGGGACCGCACGCGGGGTGGATGCACAGGGCGCATTGCGACTGGAGCGCGACGGTCGGATTCAGGAATTCGTGTCCGGCGAAGTGAGTTTACGGTTGGGTGGGGATGAGCTTTGATGGTTCTAAAAAGTATCGTTGCGTTTCTCGTGCTGGCAAACATCGGCTATTTTCTGTGGTCACACGGCATCGCGAGTTCGCAACCGGTCACGGCGGCCGCGCCACCCGCGAGCACGCTCAGACTCGCCTCCGAAGCCCCGGCGCCCCGTCCCATCACCGCCGCGGCGGGCGTCAGCCCCACGGGTGCCAATCCGGACACTGGCGCCGATACGAGCGCCGCGGGCGCCCCGAAGCACTGCATGACCGTCGGTCCCTTCAAGGACGTGTCGGAAGCCGCGCACGCGGCCAGCACGCTGCGCGGCATCGGCTATGACCCCCGGCAGCGGGTCGTCGAAGGTGACGTCTGGGCGGGCGTTTGGGTATACCTGCCGATCCCGTCGCCGCGCCCGGCCGGCGATCAAACGTTCGCCAAACTCAAGTCGGCTGGAATCGACGATGCGCTCGAGATGCCGGGACCCGCGGAGGGCTCGGTGATTTCCCTCGGCCTGTTCAGCGAACCGAAGCGTGCCCAGGCCCGGGTTGCACAAGTGCAGGCGCTGGGGCTGAACCCCAGCGTCGTGGATCGCAAACGCACCGGCAACGTCTACTGGATCGACATGGACTTGAATGCGACGGACAGTGCGCCGAGTCCGGCCGATTTGCAGGGCGACGCGGGCCACATCAATCGCCTCGAGGTCAAGGCTTGTCCGGCGGCGCCGCAGTCATGAGTGGCACTGCGCCCGAGAGTGGGCGAGCCACCTTCCTGCGGGTCATGGCCGCGGCCGGTGCTACCGTCGGCTACGGCTGTCTGGCGGCGTTCATATGCCTCATCAGCCTGCAGGTCTATCGTTGGTTTCGGGAGGGTGAGTGGACCCATATCGGCGTGAGCGAGGGTCTACGCAGCGGTTTGATCCACTGCTGCGTCAGCGATGCCGACAGCGGCAGGCTGGCCGCGTTGGTGCATTGGCTCGATGCGCCCGTGGACTGGCTGGGCATGCATAAGGTGCTCGAAGTGCTGCCCGCCTCCCTGGCCTTGTTCGTGTTCAGTATTCTCGGCAACAGCGTGGCCATCTACTGCCGCGACCGCCTCAGCGAACTGCGAGGCGGAACGTGACGGTGCGCGTGCGCCGCACGTGGGCATGCGCGGCCCTGCTGTGCAACGCATCGGCCGTGTTCGCGGCCACCGCGTATGCGCCGATCGTTCCGCTCATGAGCGGGCGCACCGTCACGCTCACCGGTCATGACTTGACCATCGAACAGATCGTCATGGTGGCGCGCTACGGCGCGAAGGTCGAACTCGCCGCGGCTGCAAAGCAGCGCGAGTCGGACAACTATGGGCTGCTGCTCGAAGCGGCTGCCGAAGGCATTCCGATCTACTGGTTCAACCGCGGCGCCGGCGAACAGCGCGAGACGGTGATATTCCAGGGCGATCCGTCGTCCGAGCAAAATCGCCGCCTCCTCGAGCAACGACAGCTCGCCCGTTTTGCCGGCGGTGCCCTCGGCGGCACGGGGCCCGAAGTGAGCGAGGAGGAAATCGTCCGCGCCATGATGGTGGTTCGGGCCAATGCCATGGTCTGGGACGCACCGAGCCCGCAACTCGCCCGGATGCTCATCGACCTGCTCAACGCTGACATCACGCCCGTGGTGCAATCGCGGGGCACGCTCGGCGAAGGGGATCTCGCCCAGCTGGGCAATGTCGGCGCAGCCATGGTGGGGGCCGGCGAGGTCCATCATCGTGGGCTGCGCATGCCTGCCGCGCAGGCGCTGAAGGAGGCCGGCCTCGCCCCAATCCAGCCCTTTGCGGCCGACGACAATGCGCTGACCAGCAGCAATGCCTATGCCACCGGCCAGGCGGCGTTGCTCGTCAACGATGCCAAGGCTGCGCTCGAGTGGTCGGACGTCATTTACGCGATGGATCTGGACGGCATGAACAGCAGCATCACCCCATTGAGCGCGGTGGTGCAGCGGGGTCGCCCCGAGAAGTGGCTCAACTGGCACGCCGCCCGCGTTCTGGACATGTTGAAGGGCAGTTATTTGTTCGAGAATGATCCACAGCGGATCATTCAAGACCCGGAGAGCCTGCGGGCGTCGTCGATCCGGCAAGCATCGGCATGGGAGGCGTGGTCCGCCCTCCAGGATGCGGTGCTCTCGCAAGCGAATTCCTCGGATCACAATCCCGCCGTCAACGTCGGACTGGGGCCCGCCGATTCCTGGGAACTGGCCACGCCACAGATGATGCGGTTCTACGTCAAGGGCGGTGCCCACAGTCACGGATTACACGGCTATATCGCCTCGAACGCCAACTGGGACCCGTATCCCATGGCGAACCAGATCGAGGGCTTCACCATTGCGCTCGCGAACATGGATATCGCGGTCATGTTGCGCATCGAGCGCTTCAACAATCCGTTCTTCACCGGCGTCAGGGCCGCCGATGTACTGCACGGTACGGATGCGGGATTTTATGGCTACGCACCCGTGGACCTCGAACAAGACGTGCAGAGCTTGATGAATCCGGTCGCCCCGTTCGGCAGCGCCATCGTCGCCACGGTCGAGGACCTGCAGGCCCAAACCCGCATCAAGGTGCAACACGCGCGGGCGGCGGTCGCGACCACGTTCGATCTGCTCGCGTTGGATCTGCTGCAAGGCAGCCTGTGGATGGACGTGCGTAGGACCCAGGACGCCACGCGCGGCTTCGGCCGGGTGCCGGCGGCGGCCTGGGCCGCGTTTCGCGAGGTTGCGCCGTTGCCGCGTCGAGCCGGTGACGGCGCGGGCCCATCCGCGCCGACCGTGGCGGTGCCGACCCTGGCGGTGCCGGCCGTGGCGCTGCCGGCTGCGGCGGCAGAGTTCCTGCGCACGACGCCCGCGTCGCGGTTCTACGACGGCTTGGCCGCTGCCAGCGTCA
>Ga0116230_10008553_pt1 | contig 10085 bp, 7 predicted proteins | sample S1TSphfallax_3_FD_88678 | JGI IMG/M metagenome (GOLD analysis project Ga0116230, IMG submission 88678) | Host-associated microbial communities from peat moss isolated from Minnesota, USA - S1T2_Fd - Sphagnum fallax MG | ecosystem: Host-associated > Plants > Peat moss > Unclassified | place: USA...
CACCGTGTCATCGGGAGCGTGCCACCATAGTCATCGCGAGCGGCCACCATAGTCATCGGGAGCGGCCACCGTGTAATCGGGAGCGTGCCAGTGTGTCATCCTGAGGCTCTCGAAGGATGGGCGTGCGGTGATCGTCGGTTTGCGGCGGTTACTTCACCACGCCGCCGAGGGCGACGTTGGCTTTGCCGAGGGCGGCGAGGGCGCTGGCTTCGGCGGCGGGGTCGACGGCGAGGGCGAGGTTCGCGGTCGAGGTGATGCTGGCGGGTTTGGGGATCATCTTCGCGGTCACGCCGGAATCTTTGAGCGCTTTGGTGGCGATCATCGTGTCCGCGTTCGACGAGAAGAACAGAATGACGTCCGGCATCGGCGTTAGTTCTTCGTGCCGGTCACGAGTTCGCTGAGTCCTTCGGCCACATCATTGAGTTCGTTGACGCGCGAGACGGCTTGTTGCATGCGGTTCGACATCTCGGTCGCCAGCGTATCGATCACGATCACGTCGCCGTAGATCTCCGCGTTGAGCGACGCGGCTTCGGCGACTTTTTCGGTCGCACCGTTCATCGGCGCCGCCATCACGGCGCTCAGAATCTCGCCCTGCTTCTCGACCGCGGCCTTCGTCATCGCGACGTGGTCGCCGGAGACTTCGCTGCCGACGATCGCGACCGAGAGTTCCTTCGCCGAGGCACGCACCTGGCGCGAACGCTTGATGAGCAACCGCGAGAGCCGTTCCACCACCGGGATCGCGAGCGCGAGCGCCACGATCAGCCCGACGAGGCCCCACAGGAGAATCGACTGGATCGTGTGCGCCTGGATTTCGCGGAACGTCGAGAGCGGGATACCGTACCAGCGCGCGCCGATGACCGTGTTCTGATCGTCGAGGATCGGGTCGACCTCGGTGAGATAATCGGTGCCGGCTTCCGTATCCGTACCCTGGTACGGTTTCGGACCCGCCAGCGACGTTGCGGGCAGCGCGATGTCGGAATCGACGAAGCGCGTGCCGTCCGGGTTCGAGATCGAGCTTGCGACGATCGATTGGCCGAGCAAGATCGCGGCTTTGCCGCCGAGCGAGCGCGTCGCCTGATCGACGACATCATAGGCGTGGTTCATCACGACGCCGGCGTAGATCGCGCCGATCGTGCGCTCGTTCTGATCGCTGATCGGCGCGGCGGAGACGATCGCGATGCCGTCGGTGATGTGGGTGGTCGTGCCGCCGGCGCCCTTCGAATCGGTGTCGACTTGCGGCGCGAGTTGCTCCGCCTGCAGTTCGGCATCGCCGAGCTTCGCGGCGGTGCTGACCGTCTCGCCGGTGAGCGCGCGATCGATGTACGGCGAGCCGGTCTTCACGCCGGTCGTGCCGCCGTTGGCGCGCGCGATCACTTTCCCCGACGTGTCGGTCACGGTGAGGAACGAGAGCTCCGCGCCGCGCGCGATGTTGGAGAGCGCGTCGCCGAGGGCTTTGCCGTTCTTGGTCTGGACGTCTTTGCGGATCGCGTCTTGGATCGCGATCTGCGTGGTCAGCAGGCGAACTTGGTCTTTCTTCGAGTCCCAGTAGCCGCTGAAGCCGAGCGCGCCGCTGGTAACTTCGCGCTTGGCGAGGTTGCTCAAATCGCTCGACATCGTCGTGTTGGCGGCGATCGCGCTGATCACGAAGAAAATGAGGATCGCCCCGATGAGCGTTCCGATCAGCTGGACCCGAAGACCCATTTTCACGATTTCGCTTCCTCCACTTTGGCGTCCGTGATCTTATAGCGGCGAAGCTGGCCGTCCATGAGTCCGGCCTGTTCGTTCATCTCTTCCACCGACGAGAGAATCCGTTGGGCAGCCTGCGTCACCTCGGCGTTGACGTAGGTGAGCACCTCCACCGACGAGGCGTTCTGTGACGAGATCGCCTTGATCGAATCAAACGCCGACGACACCTCGCCGGAGTGCGAAGCCATCTCTTTCGTCGAGCGCAAATTGCTCGCGACGGAGCGCGTGATCTCCTCGAGCGAGCGGATCACGGCGTACGAGCTATCGCTCATCGAGCGCGTCACGTTCGAGATCTGCGAGATCTGGTTGTTCGAGTTGAGCACCGCGGTCACGATCTCGCGCAGCGCCTCCGACGCGTTGTCGGTCGACGAGACGCTCTCTTCGACGCGCTCGTTGAGCCGCCGCATCGCGCGCTGCACTTCGTCGATGACCGACTGCGTCGAACCGATGTGGCCGGCGATCTCTTTGGTGGCCTGGACGCTGCCGTCGGCAAGTTTGCGAATCTCGCTTGCGACGACGGCGAAGCCGCGGCCGTGCTCGCCCGCGCGCGCCGCTTCGATCGCCGCGTTGAGCGCGAGAAGATTCGTCTGTTCGGCGATCCGGTCGATGACTTTGACGATATCCCCGATCTGTTCGGAATTCGTGCCGAGTTGCTGGATGTCGGTCGCGAGTTCGGAAATCGTGGTACGAATCGTATCCATCGCCTCGACGATGGTATGGATCGCGACGCCGCCGCGGTCGGCGGTCAGCGACGTCTCCGAGGAAATCGAAAGCAGCGAATCCACCTGCGCGGCCACTTCCTCGATCGAGGCGGACATCGCGGTTACGGAGAGGGCCGTCTCATCGAGGCTCTTCGTCTGCTGCTCGGCGGAGCCGGCGACGCTCGTGATCGCGTTCGCCATGTCGTTGACCTTCTCGAGCGCGGCGTCGATAATCGCGCTCTGCTCGACGATCCCCTCGTCGAGCTGCTGCTGCGCGACCGACGAGCCTTCGATGACGGCGAGCGAGTTGGCGGCGGTCTCGCGCAGCTCCGCGCCCGCGCGTCCGAGGTGGGCCGCGTTTTCGTGCATCCCGCCGAGGAACTCGCGCATCCCGAAGATGACCCGGTTGAGCGCCACCGCGAGCTCCGAGAGCGGGCCGTCGGCGACGGCCAAATTCTTCGTGAGATCGCCGCTCGCCACTTCGCGCACGCCGGCGGTCAGCGCGCTGAGGCTCTTCCCGACGTTACCGTTGAGCGTCGCCGCGGGGAGCGCCGCGCGAGCGTCGGCCCCGAGCGCCGTGTAGCCCGCGCCGTCGCCGCCGGTTTCCGCCGCCGCCGCTGCGCCCACGCTGCCGAGCAGGTAGGCGATGAGCGCGCCGACGAGCGCGAACGCGGCCGCCGCCGCGTAGCCCGCCGCATCCGCCGCGCCGTGAAAAATCCCGTACGCGACGCCCGCGAGCACCGCAACCGCGATCCCCAGACCGGCGCCGGAAAACACCGCGCAGACGGCGGCGAGGCCGAGCGCGACGAGGTCGAGCGCCGGCAGGTGCAACGCAAGCAGCCCGCACGAAACGGCCAAAACGACCACCGCAACGACAGCGCGAACGACGGCCGATTGGCTACGGAGCGAAACGATTCGACTCGGATTCACTTGCGCGAAGTCCGGCGGGTACGAAAGGCACTCACTTAGCGGCTTGTCTTTACCCGCGCGGGGGTGCGCCCCCTTGGCCACCGGGCCGATTTTCGGCGAAACTTAACGGCTGGCACGGCTCCGTTTGTCGCACTGCTCGCAGAGGTGCGAATGTTTGTTGTCCGTGTCGAAAACGGAGTTCGCATACGACATCACGCAGCGCGCGTTGTAGCAGTTCTTCAACCCGAGCGCGTGGCCGAGCTGCCTGACCGACTCCTTGAGCAAGCGTTGAAAGAGCGCGTTCTCGTCGACCGGCTCGCCGTAGAACTCCGCGCGCAGGCGGTGCGTCGAAACGACCGCGCAGCGCTGCGATTCGCTCGAGCTGCCGAACACGAACTGATGCGAGGTCTTGTAGAGATCGTAGTCGGTCACGCCGAGCACGATCTCGTCGCGCGTATCGAACGCCGCCGCGAGCTTCGCGACGATCGAACCGAAGAACAACTGCTTGCGCACACTGTTGAGCGCGCTCTTCGGCACCCGCAGCGGTGCGCGCACGACGCACGTGTAGAGGAAGCGCTCCTCGAGGCAGAGCGCAAGCCGGGTGAGCAATCCGACGTCGATCGTATTGATCGGGACGATACTGATCTCGCTCACGTCGTTACGGATTCTCGGCACCGGGAAGGCGGTCCTGGCCTGGAGGCGCGCGAACGGCCCCGAGGTGATACTTGGAATGGGGATCGACCTCGCCGAGGTCGAGCGCTACACGTTCGACGAGCGCAAGCGCGAATGGTTCGCGCGCAAAGTCTACACGCCCGAAGAATGGGCGTACGCGATGCGCAAGCGGCACTGGGCGGAACGGCTGGCGGGATTCTACGCGGCGAAGGAAGCGGTGCGTAAAGCGTTCGGGCATGCGATCCCGTGGCGCAGCGTCGGCGTCACGCACGAACGCAGCGGCAAACCCGGCATCGTGATGCTCGGCCGTTATGCCGGCTTGCCGGAAGCGCGCGGCGTCGCGCGCATCCACCTCACCATCACGCACACGGCAACGATGGCGGCGGCCGTCGTGGTTTTGGAAGGCTGAACGTGCGCGTCGTCAGCGCGGAACAGATGCGCGCGATCGACGCGGCGGCGGTCGCGCGCGACGGCGAGATCGCGCTCATGCGCGCGGCCGGCGACGCGATTGCGGAGTGCGCGTCGCGATACGCGAGCGACGGACCGATCGTCGCGCTTGCCGGTGCGGGGAACAACGGCGGCGATGCGTTCGCGGCGCTGGCGGCGCTCGGCGACGCACACGAGCGCATCGTCTATCACGATCCCGCCGTCGACGGCACGCCCGCGCGCATCGATGCGCGCGAGCGCGCGCGCGCGGCCGGTGCGACGCTGCGGCCGTATCCGGCCGATCCCGCGCTGCTCGCGCGCGCCGGACTGATCCTCGACGGCCTGCTCGGCGTGAACGCCCGGCTGCCGCTCGATCCCACAACCGCCGGATACGTCGGCGCGATCAACGCGGCGCAGCGTCCCGTGCTTGCGCTCGATCTTCCGACGGGCTGCGATCCGACGACCGGCGCCTTGGCGCCCGACCATGTGCGCGCGACCGCGACGATCGCGCTCGGCGCACCGAAGCTCGGCTCGTTCCTCGATCCCGGCCGCGCCGCGACGGGCGAGCTCTGGCTCGCACCGCTCGCGATGCGCGACGCCGACGCGGACGGCATCGGCGACGACATCAGCGTACTCGACGACCGCGCGTTCGCCGCGCTCGTGCCGAAGCGCAGCGCGGAATCGGACAAGCGCCGCTCGGGCGCGCCGCTGGTCATCGCGGGCTCGCCGCAATTTCCCGGCGCCGCCATCCTGTGCGCGGGCGGTGCCGCGCGCGCGGGGGCGGGCTACGTTACGGTCGCGGCGCCCGAAGGCGCAGCGGCTGCCCTGCGCGCGCATCTCGTCGAACAAGTCGTCGTCACCTACGACGACACGAACGCCGCCGCCGCGACCGCGGCGATCCTCGATCTCTCCAATCACTGCAGCGCGATCGCAATCGGCCCGGGGCTCGGCCTCGGCGACGCGCTGGGTGAGATCGTCCGCGGCGTCATCGCGCAAACGACGTTGCCGCTCGTGATCGATGCAAGCGCGCTCTTCCACCTCGCCAAGCACCTCGACATCCTGGCCGGCAAACGCGCCGTGCTCACGCCGCACGCCGGCGAGTTCGCGCGGCTTACCGGCGAAGGAACGCTCGCGCCGGAAGACCGCCTGCGGCGCGCGCGTGCATTCGTCGAGAAGAACGACGTCGTGCTGTTGCTCAAAGGTCAGACGACGATCGTCACCGAGCGCGCGCGCACATCCTTGAACCCCACCGGCACGAGCGCGCTCGCGACCGCCGGCACCGGCGACACGCTGACCGGCATAATCGCGACGCTGCTCGCGCAAGGGCTCGATCCGTTCGATGCGGCGCGCGCGGGTGCGTATTGGCACGGCCGCGCGGGTCAGCTCGCGGCGCAGCTCCGTCCGATCGGCGTGATGGCGGGCGATCTCCACGGTCTGCTCGCGGATGCGGCGATCGTGCGGCCGCACGACCCCGGACTCGAGCGCATCTTCTAACGTGGCGCTCGAGCGCGGGGTCGGGCTGCGCGGTGCGCTCGCCGTCAACGTCATCGCGATGGTCGGCATCGGGCCGCTGATCACGATCCCGCTCGTGCTCGGCGCGCTGCACGGCCCGCTCTCGCTCGCCGGCTGGATCGGTGGCGCGTTGCTCTCGCTCTGCGACGGCCTGGTGTGGGCGGAACTGGGCGCGCGTGCGCCGGGCTCGGGCGGCACCTACGGCTACGTGCGCCGCGCGTTCCGGCGCGGCGGCGGCTTCTTCGCGTTTCTGTTCGCCTGGCAGACGATCTTCAGCGCGCCGCTCGTGCTTGCATCGGGGTACATCGGCTTCGCGAACTACGCGGGCTATCTCGTCCCGGCGCTCGCGACGAACCCGCTCGCGATCAAACTCGTCGCGATCGGCGTCGGGATCGTGACGCTGCTCGCGCTCTACCGCCGCATCTCGCGCATCTCCCAAATCGGTATCGGGCTTGCGGTCGTGACGCTGCTGACGCTCGCGATCACGATCGTCGCCGCGTACGTGCGGTTCGATCCGGGTCGTGCGTTCGCGCTCGATCCGCACGATTCGCTCTGGTCCGGGCTGCGGGCCGGATTCGGCGCGGCGCTCGTGATCGCGATGTACGATTACACCGGGTACGGCAGCGCAAGCAGCATCGGCGACGAGATCCGCGAACCCGAGCGCACGCTGCCGCGCGCGATCGTCGGCGCGATCGTCATCGTCGGCGCACTCTACGTGCTCTTGCAGACCGGCGTGCTCGGCGCCGTCGATTGGCGCGCGATCGCGGCGGCCGCGGACGGCACGATCCCGCCGCTCGGCCAGCACGTCGCCTCGACGATCGTCGAGCGCGCCTTCGGCGTCCCCGTCGCCGGCGCGCTGACCGTGCTCGTGCTCGTCACCGCCTTCGCCTCGACCTTCGGCGGGCTGCTCGCGCTCTCGCGCATCCCGTACGCTGCCGCCCGCGACGGCCGCTTCCCGCGCGTTTTCGCGCACCTCGACGCGGCGCGCGATTTCCCCGACGTCTCGCTCGTTGCGATCGGCGTCCTCGCGCTACCCGCGTGCCTCTTCTCGCTCGACGCCGTGATCAACGCGCTCGTCGCCGCCGGGATCCTCGTGCAGTCGATCGCACAGATCGTCGCGCTCGCCGCGCTGCGCCGGCGTGAAGCGGCGGCGCCGTTTCGCGTCCCGCTCTACCCGCTACCCGCGCTCATCGCGCTCGCCGGCTGGGGCTATCTCTTCTGCGCGAGCGGCGTGCAAGCGATCATTTACGGCGGCGTCACGGTCAGCGCGGGCGCAATCGTGTACGTTCTTTTCTCACGCCGAAGATCGGACGTCGTTTAGTGGACGAGGGTGATGGGGAGGTTGCCGGTGGCGGTGATGAGCGAGCCGCGGAACGGGATCGCCGTGATCTTCGTGTCGAACTCGAAATAGCGGCCGGTGCGCGGTTTGGGTAGCAGCACGAACGTTCCGTCTTGCCAGATGATCTTGTCGCCTTGCTTCGCGTCGACCAGGAAGCGCGCCACGACGTGCACGTATTGGTTGCGCTGTGGCTGTGCTGGGGTGACCGTCAGTTTCACGATGGGAATCGACGGATCGACGGTGATCTGAACATCGGTCGCACCGCTGGTCTTCCCGGTTGCATCGATAGTGATCGCGGTCGGACCAGATTTGGCGGTGACGGGGACGCGTGCCGCGCCGACCCATGACTTATCGGCCGTATGGAAAACGAGCGACGATACGACGCCGAGAACCGTCGCGGTCACCTTCGTTACGGGTTGCGATGTTTTCACGATGAGCGGCGCCGATGCACCAGGAGGCAAACGGGTCGTGAGCGCGCGCGCGGTGATGACGTTGGTCTCGCTGCCGTTGAACGTGAAGACGACGCCTTTATCGCCTTGACCGATCTTGAAGTCCTGGCCGCTTACGCGACCGGCGCCGGGAAGATGGACTTGCAACTGCGCGTCGCTCGTCACGGTGAGACCCTCGCCGAGCGTCTCCGGGTCGACGCTGAGCGTATAGTCGCCCGGGGGAAGATTGTCGAGCAGATAGGCGCCGGATTCGTCGGTGATGCCGGCATGATCGCCGGGGCTGGCAACCACATAAGCGTTCGCGACACCCTTCCCGGCGTCGTCTTGACCGCTGTCGAGGGTCAGCGTTCCCGCAATCGATCCGAGCGGCGCACCGACGAACGAAACGCGCGACGATTCGCCGGTTACGACGGAGACTTTTTGTTTGGCGTCGCCCGAGAGACCGAAATTGGCGGGGAACGTCTCCGGAATGATGGCGACGGTGTGCTCGCCGGCGGCCAGGCCACCGAAACCGAACTGACCCTGCTGGTTCGAGATGATACGCGTCTTATCGTCCAGCAACACGGCGACACCGCTGATCGGCGTCGCGGCGGCGTCGCCGCCCACGATCGTGCCGCTGATCGAACCGTAGGCACCGATGCCGAGCACCAGCGTGCTGGTCTGGCCGCCCTGCAGATTGATGGTCGTCACCGGATCCGCGGGCTGCGTGCCGCGCGGCAGACTCGTCGGGTCGATCGAAACCGTGTGCGTGCCGGCCGGCAAGAACGTGAACGTGAAGCGGCCCTGCACGTCGGTGCGAACGACGCGCTGGCCGTCGAGCACGACGGCGATGTTCGAGGCGCCGAGGTTCGAGCCGGCGACCGACGGGCCCAAGAATCCCGCTGCAAGTTGCTGTTGCACGACGCCGGTGATCGTGCCGGGGAGATGGGGGTTCGCACGACCGGTGGTAACGCCGTTGCCGATCGCAAACGGCGCGCCGAGCGAAAACGAAAATTGCAGGCTGCGCCCGTCGACCGACGGCTGCAGCGGATCCCGGCGCGCCTGTAACGCCGCGTTCGTCGTGAACGAGAACACGCTCGAGAGCCGGCGCGTCACCGAGAGGGTCGGGTCGAGGAACTCCAGCGCCGAGCCCGGCGTGAACGTTCGACCGGCTTGCGCCGTAAGCGCGATCGACGCCTTGCCGAAGGTGCGCTGAACGCCGACCGCAATCGTCGGCTGATCGTCGGTTCCGGTCGACGAGTATGTCCGGGCATCGGAAAGCGTCGCCTGCACGGCGTAACTGCCGAACGATCGGCCGAGCGTCAGTTGATAATTCGTCCCGGAGGTCGGCGCGCCGCTCGATTCCGTATCGCGATTGAAACCGCCGGTAAAGCCGAACGAATAGGCTTTGAGCGGTACCGTTAGCCCGAAGCTGGCGGAACTGGTCCACGTCGCGTTGCCTTGTTCATCGGCGTTGGAATTCGTGAGCGAGAGGAGAAGGTTGCCGCGACCGGCGAGCGACTCGTTGAGGGAGAAACTCTCGCTCTTCGTGTCGGTAAGGTCGCCGACATCGCCGATGCGGTCGTCCTCGGCCGAGATCGTGTAGGGGGCCTTGCCGAGGCTTGCCCGGTAGGAGAGTCCGGCGAAGCGATCCGCCTCCGAGATGCCGCCGAGGGTTGCATAGTTGGGCGAGAGATCGCGGAACGTGAAGCTCGTGTATTGCTTCGTGCTGCCGTCATCGATCCGGCCTTCGGCAGCGAACGCAAAGCCGGTAGGGATGAGGTTGCCCTGCGAATCGACGCCCAGATTTTCGGAGCGTTCGGCACCGATTTCGATTTGCGCGGAGATGCGCTTCGGCGGCGTGACCAGCCCGAAGAGAAGGCCGTCGACGCGCCCCCCGCCTTTCGCGGTCGCATCATAGACGGAAATCGTGGACACGCCTTGTTTACCGACGGTGCGCAAGCGCGCGCCTTTGACGAGGAACTCCGGCTGCCCGCCGACGGCGCCCGCATAGACCGTAAGATCGCCGTGCTTGCGCGGCAAGAGCACCGCGGGACCGCGCGCGGTCGTGCCGGCCGGGATGAGTCCGATTGCGCCGACTTGTTGCGGCCCGTAGAGAAAACTCTGATGGATCGTGTCGTATTCGGCGTTCGCTTGGCCGACGCTCGTGCCGTGGGCGCCGATCGCGCCCGGAATCGTGAGGCTGGTCGTGGTTTCCGGCGTATGTCGCGTCAGGGTTAACACCGCGCCGGCGTTCGAGACGCTGTCGCCGGCGTTGCCGCCGGCGATACCGCTGGTAACGTTCTCACCGCCGATCAGGGTGCCGGTGATCCCGATGGCGATCGGGCCCCC
>Ga0116230_10008555_pt1 | contig 10085 bp, 11 predicted proteins | sample S1TSphfallax_3_FD_88678 | JGI IMG/M metagenome (GOLD analysis project Ga0116230, IMG submission 88678) | Host-associated microbial communities from peat moss isolated from Minnesota, USA - S1T2_Fd - Sphagnum fallax MG | ecosystem: Host-associated > Plants > Peat moss > Unclassified | place...
ACAGCACTTTCACCTTGTCACCGCGCCGACCACGAAAGACAAAGATATGCCCCGAGTACGGACTCTCCTGCAATGCCGTCTGCACCAATGCACTCAGGCCATCCATGCCTTTGCGAAGATCCGTAAATCCGGCCGCCAACCAAATCCGCGATCCCGACGGCAACCCCATCAGCACCGCGACAGCTCCTCGAGCACCGTGCGCAATACCCTGCCGTCCACCGCACCACGTACCGTGAGTCGCTGAACGGCGGAAAATGCCACATAACATTTTCGAATATTTACGCGCGGATGGCCCGCGTTCGTACGCTTGATATACTGTTGTCTCCTTCGATTCTTAATATCCGCCGCCCTCAAACGACGGTGGACGGGCTCCAAGCAAGGGTCAAAAGCACACCATGGCAGGCGAGCCCCCGCAAGAAATAGACATGTTTGTCGATGTGGACTCGGTGTTTCCCGGAACACCCACCACGGCAGAATCGCTTCACGACGTGATCGCGACATTGAGTCGCGACGACACCTTGTTCTACTGCGCGCGCGTCAACATTCAAGTGTCCGGCCATAGCTTGGTGCTCCGTCCTATGGAGCGGCAACAGCGTGCTCTCGGCGTTCTCCGCACGCCAGACGAGATCGTCGGCCGCCTGAATCTTTTCGCTCGCACGTACGGCATTAGCGAGTTTTCGATCTTTTTCCGCGGCCAGCTGCTCGAATTGGCTCGCCACGTTGCCACCGTCGGCAAGAACCTCCCGGGTGACGGCGACACCTTTGAGGACACCCAAGTGCGCGCTGCCTTCTTCAAGGCAGCGCTGATCGCAAGCGGGCTCTGGAGCCGGCGAATCTATAGCGATCGACTTGTCGATGAGGGTTCGCTCAATGCCCAAGTTCGCCGCGCGCTCGGCGCGTTTCGCAAAGGCGTCGAGGAAGCCGACACGGCGCTGGACGCCGGCATCGCCGTCGGCCGTGCCTGGCTCTTCTTCGGAAAGTACCTTCCGGCCCGACTGCCAGCGTTCGTTGATGCGTTCCGACGGTCAACCGGCCTCACCGTCGAGCAGTATTTCATTTGCGCAACCTGGATACTCCGGTTTTCGTTCCCCGACACCGACGGCAACATATTCCCCTCTGAGATCGGCGTGAACCACGCGACGTGGGGCAAGATTTTCTCGACCTTTCTTGAACAGCTTTCTCAAGACCCAGAATCCCTCGCCGCTTCCGTGAGTGACAACGATCAAACCGGCTATCGATCGTTACGCGAGCGGCCCATCCTTAAGTTCTCCGGCGGGCGCTCGATTATCCTAGATCCCACGTTTTACACCGAGACCATTACCACCTCACCGCTATTTCATACGATGAAGGGCCTCGATAAGCCGCGCGCCGCTTTTGCCGCTTTTGGCCTTGCGTTCGAGGACTATTCCATCGATTTGTTGATGGACCGGTACCCGAACGTCACGGGTGTTCCCGGTGAAGTGTTGCGTCCCAGACTCGACGGGCAAACCGCCGCCGGTGAGAAATTCGAAGTTGATGCCATCGTGAATCAGCCGCCCTCGCTCGTGATCATGGAAATGAAGGCTTCCTTGATTCGGGAGGACCGCATTCTCACGGAGAACCACGAGGATTTTCTCCGGGAGCTGCGTCTCAAATACGGGTATATCACCGGCAGTGAAGAGCGGCCTAAGGGAGTGGCCCAACTTGCGAAGATCGCGCGAGCCGTCGCGCGCGGTGAATGGGCGGGTGTCGCGCATGAATTTGCGGCGACGACGGAAGTGTATCCCGTCCTCGCTGTGAACGATGAAAAGCTGGCGGCGCCCGGCCTCGGAAGCTTCCTCAACGAGGAATTCTTGGCACTCTTGGGCGATCTGCCCGAAGGCATTCGAGTGCATTCCCTCATCGTCATGACCATTTCCGACCTCGAAACACTGACCGCTTCCCAAGAGGCCATCGATCTGCTCGCCTTCTTACGCGATTATTCGAGGGCGAATCCGGAGCGCATACGCTCCATTCATAATTTCGCGGCGATCACGCCCCGCTATGCCGAGAAATGGTTGCGGAACGTGAAGCTTCGCGACGCGTTTGACGCTCTGATTGGTGCCGCAAAGGCCGAGCTCTTTCCACCCAAAGATCCTCCGTAGTCACAACGTCTAAGCCACCACGGATGTGTCAACTATCAACCTCTCCGCCTCCGAAATCAGCAAGTCCGCCTGAACAATGAAGTCGTCCAGCGACTTCAGGAAATGTAGTGACGTACCTACATGAACGGACAATGGGAACTGTCCGTTCGCCGCATCCCGAAATGGGAGTTCAAGAAACACCAGATTCTGAAGGATGTCGTCCAAAGGCGAGGGAAGACCTTGACCATACTTTTGATGTTTGATTTGAAACAATCGATCTTTAACCTTACTTGAGCGCCAATACAAACGGCTAACCACTGCGTCTCCAAGGCTCGGACCTGTCGTGACCGCCAAATCCGCCAAACTGGTAAGCACGATATTGCTCTTCTCTGCTGACCGGATGGCCCCTGATTGAAAGCCTTTTTCCGAAAGCAGGATCCCCTTATCAGCACCGATGTCGTCAACGATGCTAATCAACGCAAGCACCTTTTCCTTAGAAATGTTGCTTTTCCATGCCTTGCACTCGACCACCCATTTGAAATTGATACCTAAGTACGTTCCTTCAACGTATACGTCTATCTGGTGCTCCGCACGCGCGCCCTCCACCTTGTGTTCAATGTTGGCATTCAGCCCCAGCCGCAAAAAAAATGCGGCGCTCTGCTGCTGATATTGTTTCCAGGCTTTGGTCGTCGTGTTCAAGGGTGGGGCAAGAGAAGTCTTTTGGCAATAATTCGATCCAGGTGGGCCTCGTACTCCTTGAGTTCTCCTAAGGGCACATGGAGTCGACTAACGTGCCCCGGTGATGATCCACCCACAACCGTGCTGAGGGCGAAGCTGCTTGATACTCCTGCGGAGCCTGTGATTCTATCGAGCAAATCTGCAAATGCGCGAAGCTCAGCCAGAGGCACTTGAAGTCGAGTAATGTGACCGGCAGCGGAGCCGAAAATGCTTCCCGAGGGTGCGTAAACAAACCCATAGGCGTTCGATCCACTGATCGTATCTAGGATGGACTTAAATTCTTTCATTTCGCCCAAGGGAACCGAAACAGTACCCGCGACTGCGTCGCCTCGATTCACGATCGCGTTGAATTTCTCCATTAGCTGATCGAGAGCTTCTTTAAACATCGCATCTCGGTCTGCAATGAACGCTAACTGTTCCTCCTTGTTCATCTCGATATCTAAGAAATCGAGTCGAATTCCATAGCAGGGAGGAGAATCGAGGAGGGACGCGATACGTTCCAAATGAAAGATATCCAAACTCACCGGTTCTGCGATCTGCGTTAACTCCTCGCGCTCGCGCAAGCGTAGTTCTTGATTAGTCACAAACGCGAGACCCGCCGCTTGATTTGCCGCAACGCCTGCCAGATCAGAAAGAAGTTTTTCTTTTATAGCGCCCGGCGTCTGGTCTCCCCGAGGAAAATATGCAGCGCCGATCCACTTTTGATCGTCCTTGAGGCAGACGGCATCCTTAAGGCCATCCGGGCCGCCGAGAGGGTGGCTCGGATCAACGCCTATGTATCCTTCGACCCTCAGTAACTGCGCAGCAAGCCTTTCCGATGCCGCGGAATCTTGCGTCCACTGCTGGAGTCTATGAAAGGTCTCCGAACCCTCGGTCCGTCGTCTATTCATGACCAGCCACTCATTGACGCACCTGGAAATTCCTCGCGATGACTTACCACGGGCTCCTACAATTTGTCGGGGACTGCTATGTCGCGGCCGCTCGCCGCCGCCGCTCTCGCCGTTCCCGACCGGGCAGCATTGATCTTCTCCGCGTACTGCAGCGGCATCCGCGTCGACTTCCACCCGCCTGCCTGCGTGATGGCCGCTAAGTCTATATCAAGTTCCGCGAGATCCTGCGCCGCCCCGACCCGCGTCGAGTGCCCACTCACCTCCGCCACGAATCTCTCCGGCATTCCGATCCACTGCGCCACCCGCTTGAAGATCGGCGCAATACTCCCGGAATGGAGCGCGTCGCCGATCTGATCCGCGCCAATGAGCCGCCGAAATATCGCCCCCTCCCCGATCTTCGCATGCTCGAGCCAGATCTTCAGCCATTTCACCGTCTCGCGCGAGAGATAAGCCACCCTCCCCTGCCCTTCCGCGTCCGTCTTACCCCGGCGGATCAATGCCTGACCGGTACCGTCCGGGTGAAAATCGATATCCCTCAGCTCCAGCGCCACAAGTTCGCCGCGCCGGGCGAGCGTTTCGTAAGCTACGCAGAGCAGCGCGCGCTCGCGATCCGCTCGGAGCCCCCGGCCTGCACTGCCAATGAACTGCTTGATTTCGTCCCAGCCCAAGGCACGCGCCTGCGCCTGCCGGGCCGACGTCTCCCGCCCCATCTTCCTGAGTGCCAGTCGGACCGCCTCGCCGGAACAGGGATTGAGTAACCCAGCTCCAATGTGCGCTCGCCCGATGGTGGCGATGTACCGCCGCACCGTCGCCGGCTTCTTCCCCGCCTTGACTTCATGCTCGATGAACGCGCGGATGGTTGTCGGGTCCGCCGGCAGAAACGACTCGCCCCGCCCCTCGCAGAACGCTTGGAAAATCGCCCCATCCGCCCTCTGCGCGCGCAGCGTGTTCGCCGAGTACGCCCCCTCGGCCATCCCATGCCATTCACGCAGCCGTTCCAACGGCTTTTCTGCCGGTTGCACGGTCGTCGCCGACGGCAAAGATTCAGGCGCGTGTTTGGTCGATTTCATGAACCAAGCTTAACACATCCCACACGCTATATGCGATAACTGTCATTATCGCTGGTCTTAAAAGCAATTATATTAGATTAGCCCTAATGTAGTATATGGCCATGACCGACCCGGCCCGGCCCTACGGCGAAGGACGCATCCGCAGCAACGTCTCTTACGCCGGCGTCGAGCGCGCGGCGATCGCGATCTTGAAGACGGAGCGGCGGCCGACGGTAGAAACGATCCGCGAGGCCCTCGGCGGCGGCTCACCCGACACCATTGGCGATGCGCTGCGGCGGTTTTGGCGGGATTTGGGCGCCCGGATCGAGGGTGACCCTGCCGCGCTCACTCGGATGCCGGCCGAGATCGCGGATCTCGCCGACGGCATGTGGCAACGCGCCCTGAAACTTAGCAGTGAGGCTGCGACTCAGGACGAGAACGCCGCCCGCGAACGTCTGCGTCAGCTCGAGCTCGAGAACGACATCAAGCAGCGATCGTTCGAATTGCGTGAGCGGGAGATCGACACTCAGGCGCGAGAGCGCGAACGAGCGCTCGCCGACGCCCGCGAACACCTCCTATCGCTGTCGAAGGCTTTGTCCCGCGAACAGTCCACCAATCAAGCCCAGCAGCGCCGCATCGCCGATCTTGAGACAGAAGTCATCCAGTATCGACAGCAAATCGGCGCACTGATCGCCAGCGCCATCGCGGAGAAGCGGCCGCCGCAGCGTCGGCACGCGCCAACATCAGCCAAACCCCCTACTCCTGGGGCGGGGACGTCTTCGCGACCGACCAAGCCGGTCCAGTCGAAGACGTCGGCACGGCGCAAGCCCGCGGCCGCATCACGTGGTTCCCGTAAACAACCAATAGTTGCAAAGCGCAAGACACCCCGTCGGAAACCACGATGAATAATGCAACGCAGGACGCCGGGTTCGACACCTCGAGTTGGATCACGCTCCGGTGGACACGCGGTACTCGGTACTATCGCGTGCACTTGGAACAGGATCTCTGGGCATCGTGGGTGGTCACGAGCGTCAACGGACGCAGTGGCATACCCCTCGGCCGCGCACGGTTCAGGCCTGCAGCCACAATCGATGCAGCCCTCTTGGAACTCGCCGACATTGCGAAACGCCGTCGGCAGCGCGGCTACGAATTGATGCGCTAGACTGAAGCCCAAAGGAGATTTTATGGAACCTTTACACGAAGCCTTGCGACTGATTAAGCGGCAGACGGAATTGGAAAACGCCATGCGCCGGCCTGGGGGCATTCGCGTCACCGAGGAGCGTGAACTCTTCCAACTGCATAGAGACCTCATGCAATATCCCGCGGCGGTCACCGCTATTATGGAAGCAGCCGAACGCATGAGAAGGCCAATAGATACGATAGGTGTCGAAGACGTGGAAGCGGCGACATTGGCTATATCCCATTGACCCCCCGCTCATCGCTGACCCGTCACATGGAGAGCTTCGTTGTCGTATAATCGAGAACAAATCAAGTTGAATGGCGGTTTAATGTAGTCAGCGTAACTCAAACCGTTCGAGAGGGGCCTAGGGACACCAGGAGCTTTTCCATGAAGAAGTCAGCGGTCGCTGCTAAGTCCGGCATATTTCTATGTATGCTCAGCATCCGTCAATACGCGATTGCAGATCAGAGAGAATTTGCTGTAGACATCGCTGGCGCATTGTGTGGGGCAGTTGGTGCTTCCGAGGGTGGATATGTTGCGGCCGCTGCGGCTTGAATTGGCGGAATATTCCGCCCATCATCGGTGTACTCGACAAGGGCGATCAATCGCCATTATGGAGTTTCGCACAGGGAGGTTATACGATGCGACGTCGAAAAGTCAGGAATATCGGATTTACGCTATTGTGCTGCCTAATAGCCACATGTCCTGCCAATCAATCCTTCGGGGACGCCTTGGGCTCTCTTACGCTCGGCGCGTTCCTCACCAAGCTAGCCGATCAAATTGACCAGATTGTCACGGACGCTCGTAGCACTGGCGACGCCGTCGCAATGGAGGGCGGTCGGGAGGCCGCCCTCGCAATTACAAATGCCCGAAACGCTTATAGCGATTCGCTTAACGAAACAGTGGGAAAGTTGGATCCCGAGATAAAAAATACCACTGATAAATTACAGACTTTGGTTAACGATTTATCGACCGGTGCTATCAAAACTGTTGATTTGGCGACTAGCAGAGCGCTTGTAATTGTAAGCACGTTGCCTTTTAGGAACAATGAACCTCAGGTTCGCTCAACTACTCCGCGTTTTGTTGTGCCTTCCGAGTCTGTCGATATTCGAATTAAATTTGAGGGTAATTTTCTTGATTCAGCGCGGGATGGTTTCAAGCCATCTTTGCTGATCGAAGGGAAAGTATATGACGCAGAAGCTCAAAACGACACTCAGCATATTGAATTCCAGATTCCAGCTGGAACCCTATTCCACGTTAAAAGTGCTGACAATGCGGGCCGCCTACAGTATGCGCATATAACCCTCACGGTCCCATGGAGCAAAAGCACTGCTTATGGTCTTTGGCACTCGAAAGAAGAGGATCATTTTGATTTGATACTGGGGTCATTACCCATATCTCCCGGGAAAATTGTCTTAATGCACACAACGAAGGCGGACGTTACTCTCGCGCCGAAAGACTTTCAGTCTGGTCCCTTTCACCTCGCGTCAACGAAAGAGGCGGGCAATCAAGATCACCGCGACACACCTTATTCTGTAACGCCTGACGAAGGATGGCATGTAGTGCGAGGTACAAGCGTCTTTAAAGTTTTTTCGGCTCAAGGAGATTGGAGTCACTCTTTTGTAAGTGACGATGCAGACCGTGTGCGCTACGACGTGACCACAATTCATCACGGATTATCGGGCGGCTCCTCAGGATCTGTTGACTTTCGAATCCTTTTCAAAGAGGTAACAACCCAGACTCAAACGTCTTCAACGACAGAGGAATTGAACCTCGAATGGGGTGATTCAAAGGCGATAACTTATGACGCTGGCACTTGGAAGATCATTTTTACGAGCTTTGACGGTAAGCATTCCGAGTTCACAGGACCAAGCTCCACGAATCCATTTCTCGACCTTAGAAATGATGGGGGATCCACGATCGTAACGACCAAGGACACCGCAACGCTTCAATGGCCATAATTGCTGGATGTAAACAGGCGCGACATCGGTCAGGCGCCGCAGTACCGCAGACCGAAGATTGTCCACCAAGAGTTTTTCCGGTCACCCCCGAGCGCAGCTGTGAGTACCCTTTAAATCTGTCAATTCATCCCTTTAAAGGTGTCAGTTGTACCTTTAATGTGGATTACCCTCATTGCTGTCAAATGTGACCTTTAATCGTGTCACTGACATCAATAAGAGTACCTCTCCCTATTTCGGATAAGATCGCGCCGAAGTCAGATCGATTGCGACTTGTTTTCCGGCGTCCTGCAAATCCTCGACCATCACCGTGCTCCGACGTGCCCGAATAGCGGATCGCGCGCTGAGACGCAACAACTCGACAATGCGACCGGTGACGCCGACGGTCAATTCAAGAATGTAATCCAAGGGAGCCTGGTTGTTAACTATTCCTTACGTGATATCGGTCAATACTTCGGAGTGCGCCCCCGCGCTATCTCCCTAAATAAGCCGGCTTGGTTCCCTCGTCTCTCGGTTCTGCGAATCTCTTGGACATTTTGATCCGCCCATTCGCTTACCTCTTGTCTGAGAGGCGGTGCTGTAATGCTTGAGGTAGCGTCGTCATATAGCTTGAGGTGGAGTCTCCGGCACATTGGTCGGCGGAATGTCGGTCGGTGATGTATCCACCGGCGCCGGTGCCGGCGTATTCGGGGGGATCGGTGACGGCGGACCGCCGGGCTGTGGAATCGGCGGTGTTCTTTTCGGCATAAGAACCCCGCTGCGAGAGACCCTCGCCGCCGGCCCAGGACGAGGTGCGCGAGCCGCCCGTGCCGGGCGAGAAGAACAAAGAGGAGAAATTTCCTCGCGGCGATCTCGTGGATCCCGAGCCGAAGTCACGCCCCAAGTAGGTGATCACTCAGTTTTCGTGCCCTAGTCCGAGTCCGTCCAGTCGGGAAGCGCGCCTCCGTACTCTCGAACCAACTGTCGGTTGAAGTCATCCCGTTCGCGAATTTTTGCCTGGACGAATTCGACGGCTTCCTCCGCATTCAAGATCTTGAGCGAGAAGCGCTTGTAGATCTCATCTCGGTGGCCGCGGATCCCACCGGGCTGTGACTTGGAGCCGCCGTCATTCGTGACGAGGATCGCGGCGTAGTGAATGGCATCCGCCACGATCCGAACGTCGTTTCGCTGGTTTTCATCTGGCGCGCCCGCGGGAAACAAAACCGACTCGATTGCCTTGAAGCGGGCACTATTCACGGGCGCCGGCGTTGTCATGGTGAATATCTGCTGGTTCGCCTTCTGCGTTCGCCTTGCATCGCCGCCAGCAAGCGCTTCTTGACGCGCGGTGCCCGCCATATTGATCAAAATCACCCCATCGGGGTTCCCTTGATTTCCGTGCCAAAAGTGCCGGTACTTTCTCTCGGTAATTATAGCGGTCGGCCCTGCTTTCCCTAGGCCGGTCAAGCACTTGCTGTTCGTGGTCTCGATGGGCGTATTGTGCTGCCCATCGGGAGGCAGAACATGAACGACTGGCAGTCGACGTATCTGGGTCGAGGCGCGTTGCCGCGTGACTTGAGCGGCTTCGAGATCGAAGCGTTCTTTACGTATTCCGAGTCGGAACGCCGCGTCATTGATGACGAGCGTCGATCGCCCGCCCTCAAGCTTGCCCTGGCGCTGCAGATTGGTTTTTTGCGCATGACCGGCCGTTTGCTGGAGGCGTTGCGTCTGGTGCCGCCGGTACTATGGCGACATCTGGGCGCGCAGTTCGAGATCGACGCACCGGACTTGGCCTCGCTGCGAACGATGTACCGTCGGCGTCGCACGTTGTTTGAGCAGCAGGATCTGGCGTGTTCCGTGCTCGGATTTCACGACCTCATCGAAGCACAGCGACGCGCGTTGGTCCGGGCGATTAATGCCGAGCTCTCACGGACCAGTGATCGGCAGCGACTGCTGCAGTTCGCACGCCGATGGCTCTACGATCACAAGCAGATTATTCCACGAGAGCGTGAACTGCGCGGCTACATCGCCAAGGCGATTCGCCAACATGAGGTGACGCTGGTCAGCGAGATCATCGAGGCGATCGATCCTGACCTGCTGGCGCGGTGGAAGAGGACGATCACGCAGCCCAGAGAGGACGGTGCCACCGTGCAGAGCTGGCTGTGGGCCGCGCCCGCCAAGCATTCGACGCG
>Ga0116230_10008556_pt1 | contig 10084 bp, 10 predicted proteins | sample S1TSphfallax_3_FD_88678 | JGI IMG/M metagenome (GOLD analysis project Ga0116230, IMG submission 88678) | Host-associated microbial communities from peat moss isolated from Minnesota, USA - S1T2_Fd - Sphagnum fallax MG | ecosystem: Host-associated > Plants > Peat moss > Unclassified | place...
AACGACTGATTAACGGCGCGCGCCTTAAGCTTTAACTCTGACGAGGAATTTTAGCCGTGAGCCAAGCCGCCCGCCACGACGCGCTTCCGCCGCCGGACGCTTCGGCCGAGGACCCGCCGCCGCTGGGGAAGGCGCGTCTCGCCCTGCTTAAACGCTTGGCGGATGTGGTGTGCCTGCCCTCCAGCCGGGTCAATGCGTTCGAGCGGGCGATGACCGCCGACCTCTTGCTCGAAATGTTGCGCGAGGCGTCGCCCGATCAGCGTCTGCGCGTAGCGCGACGGCTGGCGAGTCTGAGCGACATTCCGGTTCGCATGTTGCGCCTATTGCTGCGCGACGACATTGAGGTGGCGGGCGCGCTGCTGACCGACGAAACGGTGCTGAGCGAGGCCAACCTGATCGACTGCGCCCGGCATGGGACCCACGACCATCGCCTCCTGATCGCCAAGCGCCGTAACCTGGGCGAGCTGACCTGCGAAGCGCTGATCGAGGCCGGCGAGCCGACGGTGGTGGAGGTGCTGATAAAGAATACGGGCGCTCGGCTGTCGACGGATGCCGTCGACGCGCTCGTGGCGGCCTCCCAGAAGCACCCCGCGTTTATCCCAGCCCTTCTGCGCCGGCCCGAGCTTCGACCGGCGCACGCTTATGTGATCTTTTGGTGGGCTGAGCCCGAAAACCGGCGGCTGATCCTCACGCGGTTCGCCGTCAGCCGCGAGGTGCTGCAAGATAGCGCCAGCGACGTCTTCCCCATGGCGGCGGCCGAAAATTGGCAGGATCCGATGGTGCGTAAGGCGATGCAGTTCATCGAACGCCGCCAACGCAACCGCGCCGCCATCGCCAAGAGCCCGTACGCCAGCCTGGATGACGCGATCGCGGCCGGCCAGAAGGGCATAACGCGGGAGCTGGTCCGTGAAATCTCCTTCCTGGCGGGGGTCAAGCCCACGACGGGCGCCAAGATTCTGGGCGACCCTTACGGGGAGCCGATCGCCATCCTCTGCAAGGCCACAGGCCTTCCGCGCAGCGCCGTTATGGCCCTGTGGCGCGGCCTGCGCCGTCCCGAGACCGACGAGAGCGGCGCGATGCTGGCCGCGCTGGAGAACACCCTGCTGATCTACGATCTGATGGCGGTCGATCGCGCCCAGACGGTGCTGCGCTACTGGAATTGGTCTTTGACCTCTGCGCTCACGCCGGCCGTGATCCGAGCGATTCAGGAGGGCGAGGGCGTCATGGACGAATATTCCGAGCCGCAACGCGCGGCGATGCTGGCGCTTGCCGGCGATTTCGGCCGCTAAATTTCTGTTGTCACATCGTTTTTGCGAAACACCGGTTCCCACTTTTTGGGGGCGCCCTCTAACGCCAACCCCGCCAACGCCCCAAGGCGTAGAGCGGGACGGCGCCGGCCAGGAAAAGCGCTGAGAAAATCGCCGTCTTCCAATCGCTGATCAGAAACAGCGCCAGGAGCGCCAGATTGATGGCCATGCTGAGGAGCGCGGGAAGGGGATAGAAGGGCATCCGATAGGGTCGCTTCAGATGCGGCGCCTGACGACGCAGCACGAGCGCGCCGAGCGCCAGCATGAAGAAGATCACCATCGCCATCGGCGCATAGAGGTTCAGCAAGATCTCGTAGAGCTTACCCTTGGCCAGGGCCGCGCCGGCGATGATCAGGATCACGCTGAACAGTACGAGCAGGAGGCTGAACTGGGGCGCGCCGCTCTTGGATACTTGCGCCAGCCTTGGCGGCAGGAGGCCGTTGCGCGCCATGGCGAAGGTGTTGCGGCTATGCTCCATGATCTGAAGATTGGCGAGCGTCGCGACCGCAACGATCGCGAGCGCGGTGACCACGACGCCGCTGCTCGGGCCCAACACCACCTTGGCCGCGTCCGCCGCCGCCAAGGTCGAATTGGCGAGCGCGCCGATCGGCAGCACGTGCAGCACCGCGGCGTTCACGAGCAGATAAAGGCTGGTGACGAGCGCGATGCCGCCAAAGGTGGCGCGGACGATGGCCGTCTCGGGATTGTTCACCTCCTCGGAAAAATAAATGGCGGACTGCCAGCCGCCATAGGCGCCGTAGATCGCGCGCATCGCCACCGCCGCGGCGCCCCAGGAAAATATCGGCGCCGGCGCGGCGACAGCGGTCGCCTTCCCGTGGAAGAGAAACAGGACAGCCACCAGGATCACAAGGCCAACGCCCTTCACCGCGCTGCCGACGTCCTGGGACACGCCGCTGGCCTTGGCGCCGACGCCATTGAGCACGCCGCATACAGCCACCAATCCGATCGCGATCACGCCGGGATTAAGGGTCGTGAACCAGCCCAGCCGCTGCACATATTCTCCAAACGCCACGGTGATGAAGCCCGTGGAGATGGCCAGTTGCAGCCAGTCGGCCCATCCGACCACAAAGCCCCAAAACGGCCCGAACACGCGCGTGGCCAGGGGGTAGGGTCCGCCGGCCTCAGGGATCGCCGCGCCCAGCTCGACGGTGGGCATGGCGTCGATCGTCACCACGACCCCGCCGATCAGCCAGACCAGGAGCACCAGGGCCGGGCTCGGAAAGCCTGCGGCCACCACGCCGGGATTGCGCATGATGCCGGAGCCGATCACCCCGCCCAGCACCACGGCCAAGCCAAAGCCCAGGCCAAATAGCCGAAGCAGCCGCGCCTGAACCCGATGCGGTGAGCCGAACTTCGCCTCAGCTGAAGATGTCATGCGCCCCCCAGCGCCAAGCCTGCCCAACCATTGCGGCAATCCTCTCCAACGGCAAGGGCCGCCCCCGCGTCCATCGCGCCCTCCCCGCGACTCAGGCGAACCGCTATGACTTGGGGCTGGAGGCTTGCATGTCGCTGATTCTCGGTATGGCCGTTGCAGGTCTGGCGGCTCTGATAGCTATCGGGGCCCTGGCCGTCAGCTTGCGCGCCGGGCGGCCGTCGGAGGCGCTCTTGGCGCGCCTGGATCGGCTGGAGCAGATCCTTATGCGGGGCCAAGACGCTGTCCCCGCCCTCCTGCGCGACGAGGTGCGGGCGCTGCGCGAGGAGCTTCGGGGCGTCTTGGGCGACCAGATGCGCGCGGGCGAGGCGCGCTTTGTCAGCTTCGCCCAGGAGGTCGGACGCGGCCAGGCGGGCTTGGCGGATCAGCTCAAGACCTCCACCGACGGCTTCGCCCACGCCCAGGCGGTCCGCCTCAGCGAAACCAACGCCGAAATGAAGGCGCTGCGCGAAGGCCTGGAAACCCGCCTTGAGGGCCTGACCGCCGCCAATGGCGAACGCCAGGAGCAGCTTCGCCAAACCCTGGCCGAAAGCCTCGACCAGCTGCGCAAGGATAACGACGCCAAGCTGGAGCAGATGCGCCTCACGGTGGATGAAAAACTCCAGGGCACGCTGGAGAAGCGCCTGGGCGAAAGTTTCCAGCTCGTCAGCGAGCGGCTGGAGGCGGTGCACAAGGGGCTGGGCGAGATGCAGTCGCTCGCGACTGGCGTCGGCGATCTGAAACGGGTGCTGACCAACGTCAAATCCCGCGGCGGCTGGGGCGAGGTGCAGCTCGGCATGCTGCTGGAGGATATGCTGACCCCCGATCAGTACGCCGCCAACGTCGCCATCGAACCGGGGTCGGCCGAGCGCGTCGAATACGCCGTGCGCCTGCCGGGCAAGGGCGACGGCGCCCCGGTCTATCTGCCGATCGACGCCAAGTTCCCCCATGAAGACTACGACCGCCTGCTGGCGGCGCAGGAATTGGGCGTCGCAGACGAGATCGAGCGCGCCGCCACGGCTCTAGAGCGGGCTGTGCGGCTCCAGGCCAAGACCATCAGCGCCAAGTACGTTCACCCACCGCACTCCACCGACTTCGCCATCATGTATCTGCCGACCGAAGGCCTCTTCGCCGAGGTGATCCGGCGGCCCGGCCTGATGATGGAGCTGCAGCACGCCTGCCGCGTGATGGTGACTGGGCCGACCACCTTGGCGGCCATCCTGAACAGCTTGCAGATGGGCTTTCGCACGGTCGCCATCGAGCGGCGCTCCAGCGAAGTCTGGCAGGTGTTGGCGGCCGCCAAGGCGGAATTCCGCAAATACGGCGATGTGTGGGATCGCCTCGGCAAGCAGCTCGCCACGGCCCAGAACACGGTTTCCGAAGCCGGCAAGCGTACCCGCGCCGTCGAACGCCGACTGCGCGACGTGGAGACGCTGGACGTCGAGGCTGATTCGCCGCGGATCCCCCACGCCCTCGATCTGGCCTTGGACGACGACTCGGATGAGGAGGCTGACGCCGCCTGAGCGGGGTAAACCTGTAGGCGAGGGTGAAAATTCGCCTAACGCGCGAGCCAAAATGGCGAGAATCGTCGCATGCCGCTTGCCAAATCAGGCAGGGTTAAGACATAGTAACCACGCTGATTCAGGGAGTTGGCGGGGACTCTGAAGATGTTGGCTCATTATGGCGGTTCCGCCTCGGCGGTCAGAGCTCACGAAGAACTTTTCGCCTATTGGGCGTCTCGCCGCGACGGCGGTCGTCTGCCCGGCCGACGCAACATCGACCCGACCGATTTCAAACGCCATCTGCCGACCATCAGCCTGATCGACGTTCAGCAGGATCCCCTCGATTACCGCCTGCGCCTCGCGGGCACCGGCCTCTACGGCGTGTACGGCCGCGAGATCACCGGCCTGAAACTCGAAGATGTCTATGAGGCCGAAGCGGTGGCCTATTGGCGCGAGAACCTCGACAAGGTGGTGCGCGAAGGCAGACCCGCCGTCGGCTTCCACTCCATGGCTTGGCGTGGCGCGTCCCACCTGTCGCTGCTCTGGCTGAGGCTGCCCCTGGCGGGAAACGGGCGGGACGTGGATATGATCATGGGCTACGATGTTCTGGTCGGCGTCGCGCCGGAAGATCGCCCCACAGGCATTCGGGCCGCTTGAGTCTGCTAAGCGTTCAAGGCGCTATTAGCCGCATCCTTTCGAATGCGCTGGACCATCGACGCCAAGCCGTTTGAGCGTTGCGCCGAGAGGGCGCCGTCCAGGCCCAGCTGCTTTAGCGCAGATGAGGCGTCAAATCCCAATATCTCCTGGGGCGAGCGTCCGGAGTAGAGGCGCAGCATCACCGCGACCAGGCCCTGCACGATCGTGGCGTCGCTATCGCCGCGAAACACGAGGCGCCCGTCGCCGGTCGGCTCCGTCACGAGCCAGACCTGGCTGGCGCAGCCTCGCACCTTGTTGGCGTCGACCCGTTCCGCGTCGCTGAGCGGCGCCAGCGTGCGACCCAGCTCGATGATGTAGCGGTAGCGCTCCTCCCAATCGCCCAAAAACTCGAACTCGGCGGCGAGGTCTTGGAGTGCGGCGTCAATGGTGTTGGGCATGGGAAGCGGCGCGGACCGTCGTTAGCTCGCTCCCGGCATTCGCGGGGATGAGCGGATATAGGTTAAGCGATTAGGTTATGTCTTGACGCTTCTCTAAGCCCCCGCGCCGGCCGCCTCAAGCCGTCCGCCCCATCTAGGCCTCGTAAGGTTGCCCCACGGCGGCGGCGAGGCGGACCAGGGCGGTCAGGCCTTTGCCGGGGGCCGTGCGCAGGCGAAGCTTGCCGCCCATGTCCTGGCACAGGAGTTGGCAGATCGGCAGGCCGAGCCCGGCGCCGTGGGATCGGCGGGTCAGGGCGTTTTCCCCCTGCTCGAAGGGACGCATCAGGCGAGGCAACTCCGCAGGGTTGAGCCCCTCGCCCTGATCGGTAATGCGGAAGTGAACGGCGTCGACTCGGGGGCGAACGTCGATGTGCACCACGCCGCCTTCCGGCGAGAAGGCGATGGCGTTTTGCAGCAAATTGCTAAGGACGGTGTTCAGACCCCTGGCGTCGGCCAAGACCAGCGGCGTGTCCGGCGCAATCTGGATGTCGAAGGTGACATTGCGGGCCTGGGCCTCCAGCTCCAACGCATTGACGGCTTGTTTGACGGCGGCGGTCGCGGATTCCGGGCGCAGCACCAGGTCCGCCGTTCCGGCGTCCAAGCGCGCGATCTCCAGCACCTGATTCACCAGCTTCAACAGCTTTTGGCCGCTTTCGCGGATCACGACGGCATGGTCGCGATACTTGGGGTTGCCGATCGGGCCGTACAATTCTCGGCTGATGATCTCCGAGAACCCGATGACGGAGTTCAGCGGCGTGCGCAGCTCGTGGCTGACCATGCGCAGGAACGATCGGCGCCGGTCGTCCAGCGGGGAATGACGCCGCATAACGGGCGCCACTGCGGGCGCCGCCGATGGCTTAGGCGGCGAAGCGATGGCGACCACAGTCGGCGGCGCTGGCGCAGGCGTTGGTTCAGGCGCGGATGACGACGAGGCGACCGTTTGCGTTTCGAAAGGAACGGACCTTGCCAGATTGGACATTTGGGGTTGGGCGCTCGATGCGACCGACCCGGACCTCCGGATCGAAATTCGTCGACGGGCCTATACTGCCCAAACGGGCTTACGATTCCGTTTCTAAGGCTCAGCGGATCGTAATCTGCGGCGAGCTGTTGGCGATAATAGGTCTATGACCGGACAGGGCCGGCCTGAGGTTATCCACAATCGCCTGCAGAGTGTAAGCGCTCGCCCCCGAAATCCACAGCCGCTAGGCTCCCCTTCCATGTCGTGTGCGCACATAGATATCCCTGTGACGTCCTTAACGCCTCCTGCACGATCGACCGCGCGAGCCGCGTCCGGTCCCATCGCCCGCAACAGGCCGGCGACCGTTTGGCATGGGGCTTGGGCGACCGCTGTGGTCGCTGGCGCGGCTCTGATGCTGATTACTCTGGGCGCAGCGCCGATCAGGATCTTGGCGGCGCTCGGCTGCGCCGCCGCCCCGGGCGCGTTGGGCGTCCTGCTTCGGCCGCAGATGGGCCATGGGGCCGCGCTGCTGGCGACCTGGGCGGTCGCCGCCGCCTTCGCGATCGCCATGACGGGGGGCGTCTCAGGCCCCCTGGCGGTTTGGGCGGCGACGCCGCTCATCGCGTCCATGGCTTTGGGCGGACTTTGGCGGGACGGCGCCATGCTGTCTTTCGCCACCCTGACCGGGGTGGCGATGATCCAGTTCGGCGGACGGATCGACGCACCCCCCAGCGGCGTGCTCGATTTCGCGCTCGGCCTGATCGCCCTGACCACCACCCTGGCGGGCGCCGCCGCGGCTTTGATGATCTTCACCCGCGCCAAGCTCGCAGACGCGTCGACCGCCTCTGAGACGTCGTTGCAGGCGCCCGCTGACGCGGCCGGACTCCAACACCCGTTCGGACCGCCGGCCAACGACACCTCCGAGCTTGAAGCGAAACTGGGCGAGGCGAGGGCGGCTCAGGCGGCGGCGGAGGCCGACGCCAAGGCCAAGATGCGTTTTCTGGCCAATATGAGCCACGAGCTGCGCACGCCGCTGAACGCGATCATGGGCTTTTCCGACATCATGCGCACGCGCCTGTTTGGCGAGCTGCCGCCGCGGTACGGCGATTATCCCGAGCTGATCCATGAATCGGGCCGCCACCTGTTGGACCTGATCAACGACGTGCTGGACATGTCCAAGATCGAAGCCGATCGCTACGAACTGGCCCGCGAAGAGTTCGACGCCCGCGAGCCTGTCAGCGCCGCCCTGCGGATTCTGCAAATCCAGGCGCACGAGTCGCATATCCAACTGCGCGGCGTTCTTCCGCCATCGGAGCTCGATGTGAACGCGGACCGGCGGGCGATCAAGCAGATCGTCTTGAACCTCGTCGCCAACGCCCTGAAGTTCACCCCGGCGCCGGGCTCGGTGACTGTGACCCTTCAGGCCGCCCAGGGCGCGATGGAGCTGGTGGTCGCCGACACGGGCGTGGGCATCGCGCCCGAGGACTTGGAAAGGCTCGGCCGGCCGTTCGAGCAGGCCGGCGACGCGGCCAGCCGAACGGGCGGTACGGGGCTCGGCCTGTCGCTGGTGAAGGCCTTCGCCAAGCTCCATGGCGGCGATATGACGATCGAAAGCCGATTGGGCGACGGCACGGCGGTTACCGTACGCCTGCCGGTCCTGCTTGCGCCGATAGAGGGGCCGACGCCTGCGCCGGCGTCAGAATAGCGGTCGGGGCTTGGGGGGCGGCGCGAGCTGCACCGTCAGGAAGGCCTCGCCGGCGCGAAAATCGCCGATTTCCGCCCATCCGGTCAGTACGCGATCACCCTGCGGGCTCGGAAACACCAGCTGGATCGTAAAGGTGTCGCGCGGATCGAGCCGTTCCATCGCCTCGCGCACCAAAGGCCGGAACACAAACATCGTGCCGGCCCGGGAGCCGATGGGCAGCAGAGGCGCCGGCGCCGGCGCACGAGCCCCGGCCAGAAACCCCTGGGTCAGGTCCGGCGGCGGCAGATGGCCGGCCAAGTCCTTGCGCTGCGGATCGGCGTAGGGCGCGCCGAGCTTGGTCGGATCGCGCAGCGTAATCCGTGCGGCCGACGCCGTGGCCGCGCGCGGATCGTCGCTGACGACCGTCAGCTGCATCCGGCCCGGCAAGCCGGCCAGGCCGATCATCAGATGCGAGCCGCGCAGGTTGGAGCCGTCCGCCGCAGAGGCGAACTGCAGCAGCGCCCACCGCGACTGCGTGCGCGCCGGATGGGGCCGTTCGGCCCGCCATTCGGAAAAGACGCCCTTGAAGGTCATGCGGATGAGCTGAGCGTAGCCGTCGAACGCCTGGCGGACCCGGGTGGCGGCGAGCTGGAGGTCGGGGGAGGTGCAGGCCACCGACGCCGCCTTGGCGCGCGCGCGCATCTGCGCCGCGTCGATCTGGGGTTCTAAGACGCCAGCCTGCAACGCCGCGCCCCTGGCCTGCTCCGTCGCCGCCTGCAAGGCCGAGGCGATCTGGGGCGTAAACAGATGGCAGCGGGCGTCGGCCGTACTCATCAGCGTGCGCTCGTAAAGCAGCGACATGGCTGGTTGCGCCTGCGCCGCCATCGGAACCGCGATGACCGCCGCCGCTATAAACCCTCGTCTTGAGCGCTGGCACGACCTCATGGCGCCCTTTTGCAAGCCGGCTGACCGGTTAGCAAGCGGGCGCGCGCCCCTTGCGGCGGACGCGCCGCCGGTCCAAACGCGACGAAAGCCCAAACGCCGACGAAACCTGGGGAGCCTGCACCGTCATGCGCCTGTCCACCGATATTTGGGTCGGCGCCCTGATCCGCCGCGCGGAGCTGGAAGGCGCCTACGCGACCGTGATTCGCAAGGGCGACGCAAAAGGCGGGGCCGTGCTGGTGAAGGCGCTGGATCGTCGCGCAGGCGTCGCCCAGCTCTATGCCGAGGCCATCCGCGGCGACGGCGAGCGGGTTTGGATGTCGCCCGTTGCGGCGACCGACGAGCCCGTGCTGGACGCCTACATCGACCGGGCGGTCCGCTTCGACCCCGACATCTGGGTCATCGAAATCGACGATCGGGCAGGGCGCCACTTCCTGACCGAACCGGTCGAGACGCGCTGAATCCGGCGGCGTTAACCCGATAATTACGCCGCCTGTAAACTCAAAAGTCACCGTGGCGATCTAAGCTCGGATCATGCTGTTTCTGATGAACGACACGATCCTAGATTTCAGCCTGCGCGCGGTCATCCCGCCGCAGGAAGAGGGTAAGCTGCGCTTTACGTCCTATGCGGACATCCTCAATGAAGGCGCGCGGATGTTTCGGGAGAAGCCCAATTTTTATCTCACCGACCGTGAAGCCGCCAAACGCCTCGCCGCCCTGATTGTGGCCAAGGCGCCGCAAGCCAACGCCGCCCTTTTCGATATCACGCCGACGGGCAAGGGGCCGATGATCAAGCCCTATGTGGTCTCCATCTCGATCGAAGTCCTGGCCAGTCTTTATGCTGAGTTCAAAGCGAACAAGTTGACGCGAGATTTGGTGGATCGCCGCGTCTGGAGCCGGCTGCCCAGGCCCACCGCCGCTTAAGCCCGCGCCTGACGAAGGGCCGGCTGTAAGCTTTTTGCTTTCGGCTAAGGCGAACACGCCCTATCTGGCGTCGTCATGAGCCTGTCCCCCGCCGCCGAGGCCGCCCGTCGGCGCACCTTCGCCATCATCTCCCATCCCGACGCCGGCAAGACTACCTTGACCGAGCACCTGCTCTTGGCCGGCGGCGCCATCCGCGCGGCCG
>Ga0116230_10008559_pt1 | contig 10083 bp, 11 predicted proteins | sample S1TSphfallax_3_FD_88678 | JGI IMG/M metagenome (GOLD analysis project Ga0116230, IMG submission 88678) | Host-associated microbial communities from peat moss isolated from Minnesota, USA - S1T2_Fd - Sphagnum fallax MG | ecosystem: Host-associated > Plants > Peat moss > Unclassified | place...
CTAAATTTTTTTCACACCCTAAAATTAGGTCACTGTTGGGCAGAGAGTGTCCATCCTGAAACCTAGGTTTCAAATTTCCATCTTTGATGTAAGGCAAATTCTCCTGTCATTTTAGAGAGAAGTGTGATTTAGGTGTACAAACTGTTACTACCTCATGTCATAAGACATAGGGTCCTTGGTCAAAAGAGATTAGTGTTACAGGAGGTGTAGTGCTGGAATCAGGTGTGTTCTTTAAAAGAGCTTGTGACTTCAAATGCAAAATTCTCCTTTCCAAGTTTAGTGTTTAGGGTTTTGACTTCCAAAATCTGTTTTGGGTAGAGACAATTGGAGGACAAACAATCAAGTGTGTGGCATATTGGGTTTGAAAGCACTTAATGTAAGGTGGTTGTCTTGTGGTGCAGTGGAGGTTACCGGATGGGGTACCAATCTCTGTGTTGAGGGGCCATACTTCTTCTGTTACAGCTATCACTTTCAGCCCACGACAGGGCTGTGAGCACCTCCTTCTGTCGTAAGTCTCTTCAGGTCCATGATTATTACCAACTACATGGTTCATTAAAATCCATTGATTATCTTGTATTCTTTCAATATGGTTCAAAGACATGTTCTGCAGATCTTTCTCAAGTTGGTGGTGAAACAAGAAACATTTTGTTATATAGGATTTTCTTTGGTTCTATGTACTCCTCAACATTCCCAGGAGATTTTATTTCTTGCCAATATGTTTTTGATGCCTACCAAGTGCATTTTTTCAGTGCTGATTTGTACCAGATGTTATGGTGGTTTGGTAAATAATTTTTGTTGCAGAACATCAGATGATGGTACATGCCGCATATGGGATGCCCTGGACTCATCACGGAAGTCTCGGGTCTACATGCCTAGCCCTAAGGAGCCACCCACAAGTATGATGATCTTACTGTGATGACAAGACCTTCTTCCATTGGTTCTAGAATCTGTTCCATTCTGTATTATGTTTGGGTATCAATGGGTATCATTTGGTTTGGTTTTGCATGTTAAGATGTGAAAGGACCTGGTGTCCCTCCACCTCCTGCACCCCCCATCATCAACCAAGTTATTTGCTGCGCTTTCAACGCCGATGGCAGCATTTTTGTCACTGGGAGCTCAGATAAAATAGCACGGGTATGATGTTTTCCGCTTCTGAACTTCCTTCTGGTTATATATCTGGGATTATTGCTGCATTGGGGAACTCTGATCACTATCCTTGCCTTCTTATCTCACAGGGCATCTAGCATGTGTTGCAAAGATGTAGAGTCACAACTATTCTTGTGTCATGTTTGCAGGATGTTGTTTGTTTTCATCATTTTCTCAATTGATTTTGGTCTTTGATCTGTGATATATTCCTTCAGTTTCGTGTCTTTTTGTGGTCACTTACTACAGTTGTCAGATCTCGTTCCTTACCTCATCATGCCAAAGGAGTACCTGAATGTTGATAAACCTAAACCCTAAACCCATGGTGGCACAGGTGTGGGATGCATGCAAGTGGAATGATGATGTAACAGGAAGGCCCAACCATGAATTGGACACTCTTAGAGGTCATGAACATGATGTCAACTACGTCCAGTTCAGGTGTGTGTTTGGATCTGCTCCACACAGCTCCTTATCCCTCACTGTGTATAGCCAGGACTAACCAAAACTGCAGTGCTGCAGAAAACAGTGGGAAAAGGAAATATTGCTAATGCTATATAATGGTATAGTGTAGTAGGAGGTGAGGCTGTTTGTGTTCTAGTTTCACTGTTTGAGAATTAATCGTAAGTTTCCTTGAAGCAGAAGAATGTGGAAATATGTCCAGAATTCATCAGTTGCTGGGATTGGGTACTTCTGCATTTGAAAGTGGGTGTGCAGCTCCAGCAAGACCATTAGTATCGGATGTTGTGAAGAAAGATTACCCTTCACAGTTCAAGAACTCCTGGTTTGGTCATGCCAGCATAGTCACATGTTCACGGGATGGCAGTGCAATCATTTGGACCCCTCGTCCCCGCAAATATCATGTGAGTCATTATTGCTGAAATTTAGTCTTTTCTGTTCACACTTGTGTTCTTGATTCCATTCTGTCAATCCCTTTGTGTGGGAACGTGTAAAGAGACATGCAGTTTCTGAAGGCTGAAACTGGCATGCCTATACATTTGGTGCTAAGATTGTGGCTTTTGGTGATTTGTATTGTCAGGGAAAAGTGGGAAGGTGGGTGAAGGCATATCACTTGCGTGTTCCACCACCTCCCATGCCACCACCAGCACCACGAGGGAATGGGCCCCGTCAGCGGCTTCTGCCCACCCCCCGAGGTGTCAACATGATTGTTTGGAGCTTGGATAATCGTTTTGTCCTTGCAGCAATCATGGGTAGATATCTTTTTCTTTTCTTTTTTTGGCCTTTTTGCAACACAAATGGACAAAATCCATTTTTCCTTTTCTTTAACTCAGAAAGTGATGAGTGGCCCAGTTGCCAATACCCCTCGAGGAACATCAGTTGCCAATAGTCAAGTCTCAAGATCAGTGGGGTACTTTTCTTCAAAGTGAAAACAGCAAAACAATGACTTTCTACAATTTCTGTTGGTGAGCAGATCATAGAATATGTGTGTGGAATGCGGTTGATGGCAGCTTGGTGCACTCTCTCACAGGCCATGACAAACAGGTTCTTCTTAGTTCTACTATAACCCTAAATCCTAAGCTCCACTGCTGTTTTTTTGTTCATGGGTTCCAATGCAGACATGAAATTTTGACTGGTTTCTTGCTGTTCATGGGGATATACCTGTAACATCAGCAAACCATTCCTTGACATTGCAGACTTATGTTTTGGATGTTCATCCTTTTAATCCAAGGATTGCGATGAGTGCAGGCTACGATGGCCGTGTCATTATCTGGGATGTGAGTCCCTTTAAAGACTCCCCTCTCTTCTTTCCCCCACTTTCCTATGACCTTCTGTTCTCCCAAAGTGGTGATTTTTTCCTTTTGTAAATTGAGTAATGTGGCTGGAGCATATGGGTTTGGCTAGCTTCCATCAGTGAATAAGATTATGTTGTCCTAGCTTTGTGGGTTTTGATGTGAAAGAACTGGATTATTTTTTTTGTGGGTAGATTTGGGAGGGACATCCAATCAAAGTTTATGAGACAGGAGAATACAATCTGGTTGATGGGCATTTCTCCCCGTAAGCATCGTTCTTCAGGAAATTTCAGTCTTTTCTTACTGCTCTCAAACTTTGATCTTCATGCTTCTTGGTTTTTTGACCTCTTGGTTTCCTTGAGTACCCCCTGGGTGTCACATACCAGATTGACAACAAATACAAATTAGGGATTTGCCCAATTCTTGCTGAAATTCATGTCTTTTTGTCATTAAGGTGACAAAATTAGGTTTTAAATCCTAAACCCTAAACCCAAGTTATAAGTTAGTTACTGTGTTTTGGGGACAGTGATGGTTCATCATTGGTGGTGTCGGATGAAGTGGGCCAAATCTACGTCTTTGGGACAGGGCCTGAAATGTCACAAAAGGATGTCAAGTATGACCAGGTAGGTATAAGAGCCTTGAGTTCCAAAGTCACTTATTTGTTGTTGGATTATATTTTTCTTGTGTTTCTTGAGTACCTAGTAGGGAAGGATTTTCTTTTGCAGTGACAAGTCTATTTTGTCTTTTGTTGGCAGTTTTTTCTTGGAGATTTTCGCCCACTGGTTCGGGACGCATTCGGTAACGTGCTTGATGTGGTAATAATCAAGGAGCACCCTATATTGATTCCAACATCTCTTATAAGGGGATGTCAGTTGTTTGACAAAGTATGGTAGTTGAGCACTTGCAACATGTTTCTACTATTTCATGCACGGTGGATCCAAATGTGTCTCATTTCTTTTTTTAGGGCTAAAAGTTACTACTGCCTTTGTGTTCCAGGAAACACAGCTGGCCCCACATGTGCGCAACATTCAAGACCTTCTGTGTGATGCTAGTATGAGATTCAGTCCACCACAATCTACCTGGGTTCAACCTTTTACTTTTGAGAGGAAAAAGAAAGCTGTTGTCTAAGTATCAATTTTGCAAATCATCAGACATGGGAGTTAGTAATGGGTGGGAGCATATAAATTCCATGCAAAGTTAGACAATTAACACACAAGCATTGTTTGCAGGTTTGATACCTTACCCAGAGCCATACCAGAGCACATATCAACAGCGGCGATTGGGCACTCTAGGGATCAATTGGACGCCACCTAGTGTGCACCTGGCCATAGGTGCAACAGATGATGCTGTGTATATCCGCCATGTGGATCCACCTATTGCAGTGCTGCGTCCTCCAGAGCGACATGATCGGCAAGGGATTTTGACTGGAGTAGGGGGAAATCGATGGGTTGAACAACCATCAGAAGTGGGTGAAACCATGGACTGGGAGCAGGAAGTTGTTGCTGGCGGAGGATTAAGTGAGGATACAGGGTCCAATTATAGTGCGAGTGAGGAGAGTCAAAGTGATGAGGAAGAAGCAGGTCACAGTGGGGATAGCCTTGATGATGAAGGGTTGGGTAGCAGTGATGCCGAGGAGGGTGTGGAAGAGCAGGATGGCAAGACCAATTTGCGTCGCTCCTGCAGAAATAAGAGAAAACTAGAGGTGGGTCTTGTTTGGCAGCAGCACTAACTCAGTCTGACTGTAAACCCTTGTTTGGCAGCAGGGTCTTGATTGTTTTGCAGCACTAACTCAGTCTCAATTGTCAGACTGGAATCCCAAGAGTTGTCACCTGAATGGATTTCTCAACTGGTCTAATGCTTGGCTTGCACCCAGTTTCAACTGTTCCTCATGCAAACAAACAGTACTGGAAGTTTTAGGGTTTAGGGTTTATCCACAAGAGTAGTTCCACTGCCATTGTGCTATCTGACTCACACAGAATGTGTGTTGTATTTTCGCTACAGGAATATATTCACACTGCTTCAGGGAGGAGGGTGCGGAGGCAGACACTTAAAGACAACAATGAAAGCTCCGAGAGAGGACAGTGCCACCGGCCATCACGAGCACCAAGACCTGGGACATCAACAGCCTGTATTACTACTCACCAGGCATCCTCATCTCGGCCAAGGCGCCTAGCAGCACGTAATGCTTTAAATCTCTTTTCCTCAATGAATTCAAATGAGGAAGCTGAGAACAATAACCCTGTGGTAGCTGCATCATCACCACCACCAGCCCATGAAGATGGACCTCAAGCTTTGGATTCTGAAAACAGATTGGGGATTTGTGTCACTACTGAGGAGCCAGCTCCTCCAGAACAAGAAGCAAATCCTGCTGAAGTTGTGCAGCATGAGCTTGAATGGGGTAGAGAGAAAAGGATGGTAGAAGAAGAAGAGGTCACCATAAGTAAACGTGAAATGGTAGAGAATGCTGGAGAGTGCCGACGTCCTCGGTCTCATCGGCGATTAGTCCTGAAGTTGAGGAATGGAGGTCCACCCCGGGCAGCTGCAGATGGGTTTAGGTTGGAGGAGGCAGAGGTTCCTGAGGAACAAACTGCTGAAGCCACTTCTGTACCTCCAGAATTGGGATCTTTGCCTCTCAAGGAGGCCAATAGTCTTGTGGCACTTCAGCTTGCAAGTCAAAGGATAGTCCGGAAACTGGTTGTGAAGCCCCCTAGTAGACCCATGGACCCAGGGATTCAGAAAGACAAACTGGCTCTTTCAAGGGAGACATGGACTAACAATGGAAAGGCAATACTGTCTGATCCTGATGAAGGCTTCCCAACAGCTTATGTGGACATGTCTCATGATGAGAAGCTGAAGCAGGAATGGAAAAAAGCAAAGGTGGGAAAATTCAGTAATGGATATCCTAATGACAGAAGCACGCACCATGGTAGTGGGAGTAACAGCTTGCAAGCTGTGCAAAATTGTGATGAAACTTGTTCAATGGTTCAAAAACGTGACAGGATGTGCAACTCTGACGGGGCCCAACATAAAAGAACTTGTACACTAGCAGCGGCTGCAAGCCCTCTGAAGTCTTGTGCACATAATGGAGATGTCTTGGTGAAGGAAAACGGACATGAGAATAATCTAGGTCAACAAGTCAACAAGGAACTGGATTTTATCGAAACACAAAACCACCCAGAAGATGGCAAAAGCAAGAGTGAAAAATGTGTTGAAAATAAGGGCTTGGAAGCATCACATTTTGCAGAACTACCAACATGGAGCATGGGGAACAGACGCACCCTTGGCAGGCCACAATATTCCAAATTTGTGGTTTGTGATGTAGAGGATGATCTTCTGCAGACTGCTACAGATGCAGAAGCTGGTATTGGTGAGACTCTAGAGGGTGAAGCCCAAAGCCATCAACAAGAGGATGAACAAGATCACCTTTGTGATGGACAGAACAAAAACATGGACTTCAAAAAAGCAAGTAGTGAATACACGGATGATGGAACTGCAGATACTGGGTGTCAAGCCAACAAGAATTCTCAAGACATGGATGTCCACAACAGAAATAATATTCTAGAAGAATCAGTAGTTCATGTTGCTGCATCTACTGAGGAGCTTTTGCAAGCCAAGGATTCTGATACAGAGCAGGAGCTTTCAGTGAAATCACTGCTGCCAAACAGTGATGAGGAGCAGGTGGATGTTGAAGAGCATCATGAGTCATGTCTGGTTCTGCAAGAGAGGGCACCAACATTACACGTCACAAGAAGTCGGGTGATTGTGGACGAGCCTTCTTCATCCAGAATTCGTCGTCATCAGCCAACAAGGTTGATTGCAGAATGGGAAGCCATGGGAGATGAACCGGATCATGGTGATGACCAAGTAAGCTCCTTCCTCTACACTCAACTTTGAACTCAGACCTTTTACCCTAGAACTACTCTTTTGTTCAGACCAATATCCTTTTGTTCAGACACAACAAGTGAGTCTTCCTGTCACTTCTGGAAATTTTACAGAAACTTAGGATGCAGAGTTTTGTACAGTTGTTTGCCCTAAGTTTTGTCACCCACTGTCAAGAGGTGATGAAGTCAGTCAATGGGGAGTTAGGGTTTAGGGTTTAGTCATGCCATTTGTGATGAAGTTGATGATGGTCTCTGATTTTTTGTGAGTGACTCACTAGGATATAACCACACTCATTATTGTTGTGTTTTTTGGGTTTGGCTTGGCTGGAACTTATAGAACATCTGTCTGATTACCCTTGTTTCTGTCCATCATGTTCGTCATGAATGGGGTTTAGGGTAGGAGCTTTGTTTCTCTTCATATGTTGGTTTTGTATTTGTCTGTGACTGTCTTTTTTTGTTACTGAATCAGACATGTGAGATTATCATCTTGTGGGTATTTCTTGTTTGTGTTTTTACAAAAGATGATTTATGACTACTGCTCATGGGTTGTGTGCCTATCCTTGCAAATTAGGAGGAAGGTGACAAGGGAACCAGCCGCAGTGATCTTTGTGATGACACATGTCCAAGTACTCAGGACTGGAGTGACTCAGGAGAGCAAGATACTGCTGATGAGAGTGCAGAAGTTAGTCAAGGGCGGCACCATACACAGAGACATCATCAGGCTCTAGGGAAGCTTGGGTCTTATACTGGACAAGCCTCAACTAGAGAGAGGCGACAGCATTTAAATAACCTTGAAACCTCACCAAGAACAAGAAGGGTCCGACGCATGCCATCTGCCCTTGATGAAAACCACTGTGAGACTCGCTCAAGGGGGAATCATGAGCAACCAACTCAGGCCATTTCAGGAGCAGAGAGTACACCAGGGGCATCATCAATGTGGGGGGAAGAGAAGGAGATTCTGATCAAGGATGGGAGTAAATCATGGCAGAATGGTTCTACTAGTGCTAGATGCTTACGCCCCCGTCAGCCTGCTAACAATATGGATGCCACTCTAAGTGCTAGTGATATTGAGCGACCCTCCTGGACTGAGCCAAGGTCCTCCCGAGTGGCTCCAAAAGAGGAAGGAAAGGAAAGTAGCTTTGAGTGTGATCATCGTCTTGAGTATTATGGCAATGAGAAAGCACGGCACTTGACAGGCCATCAGAGACAGAATGTTTCTCACAGAGAGAAAGGAATGGCCAGACGAGGCGATTTTGGAACTTGGGGACAGCGAGGGGGCAGGCGGAGCCGAAAATTTGCCACCAGATCTCGTACATTGGATACTGTGGCATGGCTTTTGACTGAGGAGGTGGAACTGGGTACCCGATTCATCCCCCAATTTGGTGATGAGGTTGTGTATCTACGGCAGGTGAGAATGTCCTATTTGTCAGGGTTGACACCGGCTATTTGTGGTATGGCCATGACAGTAGATTATATGGTTTAGGTTATAGGGTGCATGGCTAACGATTTAGGATCTTGAGTAATTCAGTGCAGGGATACTTAGTCAAGATTTCTGCATTCTAGGACATTCTGGGAATTAAATTCAGTAGGAAATTTTCTCACCTAAGCTACCTTTCCAATGAATTTTCAACAGGGACATCAGGAGTTTCTTCAAAAGGCAAAGTTGGATGAGAAGGGCCCCTGGAGAATCCTAAAGAAGCCAGTTGGTGCTGTTGAATTTTGTCGCATTATTAGCTTGGACTACGTGATTGAAAAGCCATCACAAAAGACAAGCTGCAAACTTGAGCTTCAGTTTACTGACGTAAGTTCCGAAGTTTATGGCAAAAGCTTCAAGCTCACTTTGCTGGAACTCACCGGTCACCCAGATTTTCTTGTCGAAAGGACCCGATATGATACCTCCATGAACAAAGGATGGAGGGCTCGGGATCACTGCCAAGTGTGGTGGGCATGTGAAGAAAATGGGAAAGCTGGAAGCTGGTGGGAGGGTCGAATCAAACTTCTGAAGCCCAAGTCACCCGAGTTTCCAGAGAGCCCGTGGGAAATGTACCATGTCATGTATAAAGGGTCATCAGCAGAGCCCACTGCTCATAGCCCTTGGGAGCTATTTGAGAAGAACTACAACCTTGAGGACTGGCAATTGCCCAGCATTGATGAGCCACAGAAGGAGTCACTGAAAACTATATTTGACAAGCTTCAATACAATGCTGTACAGAAGGTTTTCAATTCTGGTCTCCACTTTTGTGATATCTTTTACATGGATTTGTGTTGAAATTGTTGCACAACTTCTTGTTCCTTCACTTGATTGCTGAAACCCAAATAGCATTGTATAAAGGGGGTTGGCTGGCTGACTCAAGTAACAATTGTGGTTCCTTGCAGAATGAGTTTGGATTGGAAAAACTGCAGGAGGACATGTATAATATTGAGTATATAAACAGGTACCAGAATTGCAAACTGTCATCAAATGTGTTCTTACATCTGAAGTTTATATTGCTATATATGTGTACTAGGGGTTGTCCCTTTCATGGTAAGAATTCATATAGTGTATATGCACAAGGCCCCCCTTGCAAGTTCTTGCAGGTGCAAATCCATGCTTAGTAGGCACCCTGCATAATAAGACCATCATTGGGTGGTGAACCCATTCTCCACATGGGTTGGAACCCAGTGTATTCTGACTCTTTTTGAGGGAGGGGGTTGAGAAATTAAAGTTACCCCAGTTATGACTTATTAGAAGATTTCTGCCTTCAGAAAGGGTTTAGGGTTTAGGAAGCTAAGTGTTTCAAATTCCTTTGTTGTGCAGGATTGCGTTGCCTTTGTCATTTGATACAATAAGTGCTCGTGTGGAGAGGGATTACTATCACAGTGTTCAAGCCTTTGAACACGATGTAAAGTTAATGGTATCCAATGCCCAAACATTCTATGGAAATGACACCATGGAAGCAGACAGGATTGAGGAACTGGCTGATGAACTGCTTGGAGCCTTGCAATAATGGTTTGAGTATATGGTTTAGGGTAGAGGCAAAGCCTGTGTAAAACTTTTGGGTTGCAGATAATTGCTTGCTTGTTTCTACTTTATCGGTCAGGCATAGTTCTATAGGTGAAAGAGTGGACAACTGCTGGTCTCTTTTAGCTGATGGAACAAGGTCTCAGGAAAGCTTGTACTATATAAAACTCTTTGCTTCCAGAATCCTAAATTCTGGGAGCCTTTTTGAAGAAACTTAAGATTTTCTCCAATTTGCAGTTATGTGAGTGTGCACACTGACCTTAACTTTTGGGTCATGCATGCAGAATCAGAATCAGATTTTCTTTTATCA
>Ga0116230_10008560_pt1 | contig 10082 bp, 12 predicted proteins | sample S1TSphfallax_3_FD_88678 | JGI IMG/M metagenome (GOLD analysis project Ga0116230, IMG submission 88678) | Host-associated microbial communities from peat moss isolated from Minnesota, USA - S1T2_Fd - Sphagnum fallax MG | ecosystem: Host-associated > Plants > Peat moss > Unclassified | place...
ATTCTAAGTTTAAACTTTGAAGTGCCTTCTGCAAATCAACCAAACAATAACTAGTTAATAAAACACCTTGTTATAATCAACTAATAAAAACTAGCTAGTAAAATTGTAAGAAACAATCATAATTGCTAATAAAACTCCTTATTCTAACCAACTAATAAAAACTAGTTAGTAAACTTGTTATAAACAATCAAAATTTTCAAAATTTGCTACATGAACATTGTTAACAACATGTTTTACCAACTACCTATTCTACTAACTACAAATTCTATAAACTACCAATTGAACAGGTGTCACCAGTTCAACATGTGTCATCGGTTCAATTACTATTGACTAAAATACCAATTCACAAAAAGTTTTGGTTAACAATTGACAATCGAAAAAATTTGGTCACCATTCTGAAAGTTAAAAGCGATTAAAACATTTTGGTCATTAACTAGAACCTGTACAATTAGCAACCAAAAAATCTTGGTCACCAACTAGAAGATTATACAATGGGTGACCAAAGGTGACCAAAATTTTTGTCACCCCGTGCCTAATGGCAACCAAACATGTTTTGGTTACCTTAAATCGCCATTTGACACAATGGTGTGGTTTGGCGGCAATTGAACCACTTTCTAGTCACCATCCTATGGCCCTGAATCCACAATTCTTACAAGATGTTGGATGGTGACCGAAAATTTTGCTCGTAAGGGAATTTGGGTCGCAAAACTAAGCTCGACACCTAAATCGTGCATTTAATGGTGATCGAAGGTGACCAAAACAAGCCTTGGCCCAGTTTTGGGGCTTTGGGCATGTGGGGGTCCATTATAAGACCCACATTTTTGTCATTTCATGTATTTTCTTCCCTACATGTGAGGACTTTATTTGCTTTAAACAATTAGTGCCATACACTTAGAAGAAAGTGGGAGTCCTTTGGACAACTTTAAAGTTCACGATGTTAATTGTGAAAATAATTATGTGTTGGATTTCAAGGCTAAACCTCTTGGAGGACCCCCGTACTTATTCATTATACATTTTTTTTCTAAACTTAACCTTAATTCACCCCACATGTAACCCTAATTTATTTTTAAATTATTTGTTTATTAATGGATAGTGGGTACGATGGTGGATGATGTGGCTAGAAGGAAAATGATTAAGGGACATGGCACAAAAGGAAAAAAACATGAGTTCTAGAGCTCGAAGCACTTGAAAACCCAATGGTTGTAGTAGATGTTAAATGGAAAAACTTTCCCCAACCTTGGTCATACATGTTATGTTCACAATATGTGTGGTGGTGCCATATTGACAAAAAGTGGCCATTTTCTAGGCATGAGACGCATAAGAAAAATAATTTTGCTTAGTATATAAGTTATATGGATGAACATGTGAAAACATGCATGTTGGAGGTGCACATGGCCATGATGGGGAGCCATTTTTTTCCCAAAATCCAAGTGCCTTCAACTGTGGCACGGATGGTTTATGTGGAGGTGGTGCTTGGGGTTCATTTCACTTAGAGGATCATTCAAGGCCAACAAGTTGGCAATGTGCTTCCGTACCAATCGGATAGATCTACAGTGGCAATGAATCCATCGGTTCCTCTCCCAACTCCTACAATAATTCTTCCAATTTTTATAGGACGACCCTAGGTTCCTTTGAGATCTACCCCTATCACTCCCCCTTTCTCTTTTCAATTGATACCACTAATACTAATTGTTCCTAAATCAACAACATTGAGTACTTCTTATATTCAATATTTGGATCTTGTGATGAACGATTGAATCGTTCAACGCCCTTGGGAGTTCAAAGTCCCCTTCAATCACCACTGAGCATGGACAACCCCATGGATGTAGGACAATTGGATGTTGTGGTTCAAATGGCATCTTATATGCCATTTGACACAACAAATGGTTAGGGGTGGTTGGCATAAGATGTTAACATATTGTCTTTCACAAGACGGGCAAACATTACAAAACATATTTTAGAAGTGTTGCGAGGGGAAATGGGTGTAATGTAAATGCAATTTCAAGAAGTGACATCGAAGCACAATGCATTGCATGAAGAATTGGTTGCATGCCAAACCAAGTGTCTTGGGGGATGTAAGCAAGATAAAGTGAACAATTTGATTACCTTGTCAAAACTAGAACAAGTAGATTTTAAATAACAATAAAACCCATTATAAAATTGTGGAACATTGAATTTTTTCATTTTAATGATTAAATATAATATATGGTTACATTAATGTGCATTGATTTTCATATTTCAAATTGGAAAAGTAGGTTTTAAGTGGGTTTTTCAAAATACAAGTAGCTTTGACATTTACTTCTCACTATGGGCTTTTGGTTTCAAGTAGGTGAAAGTAGGTTTTTACAAAAAGGAAATAGATTGTTTTTTATGACTTGTTAAAACATATGTCGATCTTCATTTCCTAACGTATGACATACAATTTCAACAATTTTTCTAACCAAAAATAAGGTTTGAACACATATTTTTCAATCAGTTTCAAATGTATTTTTTTATCTATTTTTAAAATTCATTTGCTTTTAATTCTTTTAGAATTAGATTCTTATAAACTTGATAGAGCAAACTAATGCTACTTGACACATACTTTCACTTAATTTGATGCTACTTTATGGTAGTTGTATGAGCAACATAGGGTTAAAGTGAAGACATCTACATTTTATGTATACTTTATCTTATTTTGACCTTGGGCTAAAACAAAATGCTCCCACTCAACAATGGGTACTACAAGAGACATTCACAAGGGCCATTAAGATAGAAAAGGAACACTCAAATTTCATGAAAGACATAGAATGCTACCATCAAATGTTGATTGACATGAAGGTATAGTCTCGAATAAATGTTGAAATCTTTGTGAAGGCAACCCAACAAAATTCAAACCACATGCATAGATTGCATGCATTTTGGTAGCATCTTGAACTATGTAGATGGAGGTGGAACTCATAAGAATGCAAACATAATATTTTGAAAATGGGAGGTTTTAATCACATAGTTTGACATCATGGCCTAGGATATCCAAGATCTTTCTTAACAATTTACCAAAGATGCAAGAGAATGCAAACATAGATTGGGCAACACATTTCGAGCTTGATTGAGAATATGTAACCATTGTATAAAAAAAAATAGGGGAACTTTTGTGGCCCATGCCTCAATCATTAGAAGAAAATTGAAAACATATGACTCATTATATGACTGGTTTTTTTGACTCATATAAAACATCTATGAGTAAAGGCCCTAAAGTTATTATGGACCAATCGAAAAGGACACAAAGTTGTAAAGGACATGACATGGCACAAACCACATCATATTAATCATTACTAACAACAATATAATGATTTTTGCCACATGGAAACCATGTGGCCTATGACATGGCATGTCTTGTGGGCCCAATGTGGCAAAAGAAACATAGGTGGAGGACAATGTGCACTACTAAAATTCCTATTTTTTCAAACTAACCAAGTTGACTATATGGGTTTATTTTACTAGAGGATATGTATTTTTGACTAGAGGCCAAGGTCTTGAATGGTAATGGGTATTTTTTTATTCATCAATTTGACTAGAATGATTAATTTGACAATTAATCAAACTAGACATCTAATCAATTGGATTTTAAAACATCACCTAGTCAAATTGGTTAATGGCCTAGTCAATAAGACCACCCAATCTAGTCAAATTGGCAATTGCCCTAGTCAATAAGGACACCTATTATATTCAATCAATAGGGCTAACTAAGTAGGCCTAGTCAAAATGCCAATGGCCTAATAAAAAAGGTTAATTACAAATTCTAATACTAGTTGGGTATCTTGGGACTACATTTAACATTTTGACTATGTTTGACCCATTAAGACCAAGTTGGAAGATGTAAAAGTTAGCTATTCATGCCTAAATGAATCATGACCAATTAATTATGATTAAAATAATTATATATATATGGTTTATCTAATTATGGTTAAATTAATTAAAATTGAAATTAACCATGGTCAATTTAACAATAGTTGGTTTCGCCATTGTTATTTTAAACATTTTATTTTAGCCATAATTATTTCACTCATGTTTATTTTAGCCAAATTCATTTTATTCATGGTTAATAGTTTAACCATGGTTGGTTTTGCCATAATTATTTTAACCATTTTGATTTTAGCCATTATTTGATTCATTTTTATTATAGCCATAAATAATTTTTGCATAATTGGTTTTTCCATAAAATATTGATTCATTAGTTAGTTTAGCCATATTAACTTTATTAGTGGTTAGTTTAGTCAAATTTATTTATTCATGGTTAATTTAACCATTTCTAATTTGACCATGGCTATTTTTTCCATAAATATTTTAACCATTTTTTATTTAAACCATAATTACTTCATTCATCATTATTTTAAACATAATTAATCTATGCATAGTTGGTTTAGCCATATTAACTTTATTCATGGTTAGTTTAGCCATTTTTAGTTTCGCCATGGATGGTTTAACCATAAAGTATTTATTCTTTAGTTAGTTTGGCTATATTTATTTTACTCATGGTTAGTTCAATCATTTTTAGTTTAGTCATAAAATATTTATTCATTGGTTAGTTTGGCCATATTTACTTTACTTATGGTTAGTTTAGCCATATTATTCATTTATTAGCTTGGCCTTGTTTACTTTATTCATGGTTAGTTTCACGATATTAATTTAGATATGGCTAATTGAACCATAATTAGTTTAGTAATCATTAATTTTGCCATAATTACTTTAGTTGTAATTGGTTTAAACATTATTTTACCAATCATTAGTTTTGCCATAATTCATTTTTCCTAGGTTAAAAAAGCCACCTATTTAACTTATGTAATGTAAGTATGTGACTAAATAGCATAAATACAATTAATTTATATGTAGGTGTATTTATTTATACATACCCTAACTATACTCCACCTATTTGCCTATATTTTAGCCTATAGGTAACCTAGTTATATAAACTAAGGTATGCCATTTATATACCTATGATAAATTACTAGTTGGTTAATTGGTTATTTACCTAAAATACACTAATGAATGTGTAATTAAATATTTAAATATTAGTTATTACAAATACATTGTTGATAATATATAATGAATTAGGTCAAATTTGTAAGGATTAGTTATAATTTGGTTGTAATTATCAATCAACAATATAGTACATTATAACTATCTTAATATTTTATATAATTCAAGGATTTATAATATGGTTGTAATTATTAATTATAACTAAATAACTAGATATTAACTATTACTAATTTTTATTCTAGCTTAATTAAAATATTTATTTATGTACCTTATTTATTTATTTATTTATTTACTATATTTATTTATCTTACATAGTTATTTAGGAATAATATTGTGTGAATTAAAAGGCTCTAGTGTTGTGTGGACATGAAAATGTTTTTCCCTCCCAAAAGTTTGTCTCATACTGTTTGTCATCCTTTCCAAATGATGAGCAATATAAATAAGCACCATAAACATCTTAGACATAAGAAATAATTTAAAGAAGAAGGCCACTTGGGATGAGCCATTAAAAAGGTTTGACCTTAAAGGCTAGATTCAAAATGAAATAGGATTTTCTTACTTAGATCATCTAAGTGTAGGCTTAATCTAGGTGGTGTACATTTAAGCCTAGTAAAGGTCATAGCTTAAGTTTCCTTAACCTACTTTAAGCTTTTATATCTAGTTGTTAGTTATAGGCTCTTAGACTTAAGCCTAGGAGTTTAAGCTATAGGTTCCTAAACATAGGGACCTTAAGAGTAGGTATCTAATTTTAGGTTTAACCTAGGTTGCTTAAGTTTTATCCACATGGCATAGCTTAGTGGCCAATGTTTAAATGCCATGTGACATAACTTAGATGGCCAATGTTTTAAATGCCATGTGGCATAGCCTAGGTGGCCAACGTTTAGATGCCACATGGCTTAACTTGGGTGGCCACTATTTAAATGCCATGTGGCACTTGCTCAGTGAAAATGGTGTTTGACCAATTAAAAAATCATTTGACTATTATATTGATGAATCAAAATGACTAGTCAAAAGTACTAGTCAAAAATGCCAATTTAAGCTTGGTCAAAAAGTACATGGCCCAGTCACAATGGATAGGTTCAAAACAACTTGTCTAAAATGATTGAGAGGTTTTTTTTATGCCTATCCAAAATGAATCTTTTTTTACCAAAATTTTTAGTCAAAAAATTAAGAATTCTAATAATGGTGGCAATCATTTTTAACAATTCATACAACATGTGTCATGTCCACAGTGACTAATATATGAGTCCAATAGACATCAACAATAAAAAATAATGATTCAAATATGACAATTTCAATAGGTTTATACAAACGTTGGATAATAATGATTGAAATACAACTACCTAACAACACATGTGGGACCTACTTGTAATTTGACAATTAACAAAGATACTCATGACTAATTAATTACTTTTGTCATATATTTATTGATTAGGAAATGAGAAATATTTATGTATATGTGTACACATGGCAATTTGTGATTGGTCTTTATGGTGGACCATGTGGCAATAATGTTATTTGGGAAAAAAGGTGTGCCAAAATTTTTAATCATAATGTAGTGATAATTAAATATTGTGACTGTGACATGTGGCACCTTAGGATTTTTGCGCATGGTGGCCTATAAGTTGGACACGTGGTTTGAATGGATTGTGCCATGTGGTGGAATTTCATTTGTCATTTTATAAGCAAGATGGATAGGTGGTCAATAAAATAAGTGATTGTAGTGGCTTTTTGTTGATAAAATGCCAAATATCAATTATATGGAAGTCATTGTTTAGGACTTATGGTAGATTCCATAGTTATATATTAGTGATGGATTTTTTCAAACCAACTACTAAATAACTTAAGTTATCATCTACAAAGTCATATACAAGTCAGACATTGTTAATTGGAATGAAGGAATTGAAATTATAATCAAACAAATTCCATTAGGCTCCAGCAAGTGGTGAGTGTAAATAATAGTAATGACCAAAGAAAATAGGGCATTTGCTTCAATGCTACCAACAAAGTGAGTATCCAAGTTCTACCTAAACTAGTCACAAATACAATTTTTGATTTTGTAAGCTACAATAGTCATAAATCATTGTCATGCATTCGCAACTTTCACATATTTCCAGTTGCACAAGGTGGAAGTTCTAGAACATCTTGCACCAAAACTCAGTTATCATTTTGATGCGGGTGCATAAATGGAATGTCACCCATGTGAACAACAACTACATCTACCTTCAACCAAAAATATGGAATAACATTACCATGAAACATGTCAATCCCCCAAAGGCCACTGATTTTTCTTGCTACCACCTTCTACCTTGTGTTTTTGGGATTGTCCAACATCACAAACTATCCTATAGCAAACTATCCACATCAAAAGCTACCCATTAAAACACTACATTTAAACATCCAAACTATAAACCAACAAAGTGCTTCAAAGTATAAACCAAAAAGGTGCATTCAATTAAACATAAATCAAGGCCCTTACCTATTGTGCATTGGTTTTTCCTTTGTTGCATTCTAGAGGTGCAAATACCCAACCCCTCAATTCTTTCTTGAATTTTTTTTTGTTGCAACCACATCCAAAAAATGAAGTCTAGCCATTACTTAAATGTTAACAAATATTCAAAAAAATATAAAAAGTAGGAAATCAAGTGGCATTCTACTCACCTAGCCTATAATGTGACCAATGTGACCCCCAAGAACACCACATTTCAATGGAGATTTCAATCCAACACCTCTTTTCTTGTTGGACAACTTCTTTGATGGAGAAGATCTTGGTTGCAAAACAACCCAATCCACACCTTCAACACTTTGAATTTGGGGTGTTGAATTAGCCAATGTATTCTTCATCCCCAATTTCTTGGATGGTGTTGGTGCAGTTTGGAGCTTAGATGGATTAGATCCACGTACACAACCCAAATCTATTTTTTCCCTAGAAAGGGAATGTGCACTTACCTCATTGCCACTACCTCCTACAGAGGTGTCCAATGGATTTGCATCATGCATGGGAAGCATCTTTTTAAGAACCATAGTTACATCATGAGGTGATGGTTGTTGCTCCTCATAAGTAGACTTTGGTTTTGAATGTGGATTAGTTTGGTCCTTTAGTTTCCCCAAGAATTTTGAAAACATAGACTTAATGTCAACTAATGCCTAAATATTTGCATGTGTTTTGTCCAAAAAAATTGAAACCTTGCCATCGAATTTTGTTTGTTTACTTTCCAAGTTAATCATTATAGTTGACATTCTCCATGGTGCTCACTAGTTTAGATAATCCAATGTTGTTCTAATGAAATGTCAACATGGCAACTATAATCCACTCTAGCAAATGTAATAATGGGTACAAATTAAAATATAATAATATTGAACATGGCAACAATAAAATATGGGAATAAAGGGGCCAACAATATTACTTACAAACAGGGCAATGTACATGACAACAAACACATGGAAACTTTTGAAACCATGGAACTAAGTTCATAATGACTATTTGAATCATATTAAGGTAGCAAATCAAAACATGCCAACTAGCATTATGACTCCATTATTGTCATATATTGACTTTAATGCATCAAATGCTAAATGGGGTTTACAAATTTGAACATCTTATTGAGCCTATTTACTTTGATCCTTATAAATCTTCAACAATCTCTATCAAATTTGGGTTTCTTTGCTTCTATTTTTTTTACAAAACAAAACCAATGATCAATTAAAATTTGTAAAATCAAGAACTAGAAATTATTTACATTCAACAAACAAAAGATGATGATAATCATCATTGCAAAGTCCTTTACTAGACATCCTTCCTTCCCAACTTTGCCTCCCTGATCAACAAATGTTTCTAGTGTAGTGATTTGTTGGTAAATGGTTGCCTCCTTTTCTCTTTCCTTCTCATTGGTTGGTTTGGCAAGTAACTTGCAAATGCCTATTTTTGGTAGGTCAAGCATTTCGGCCACTGTCTTCTTGGTTATGAAAACCAAAACTCCTTGCACAACCAATTCTATAATAATATGGATTAAGTTGTGTGATGGCTTATAGGATCTCCACACATGGTCAAATTAGACTCAATTGCATGCCAAGCAAACCAAAAGCATTGATGTTCCGAGCCCACTCTACATTTCTTCCAACAATCCATTGTTGGAACTTTTTCATCTCCAAGAAAATGATATTTCCTTTATTGGAAAGAGTCGCTACCATTTTCTTTTTCTTTTTGTCCTCACATTCAATTTTGGTGCAAGTTGGTTGCCACCCGATTTTGATTTTAAACTCTCCTTCCTCTTCATCTTTTTTACCATCTCCTTGTTGATGCTTCCTTTCATCTTCACCAACAAAAAATTGGTACACATTTCTACAACATAACAATATTAAAAAGAGAGAGGAAAAATTAAATTAACAATTCCTCCTTTAATACCAAAGTTCAAGTGCTTAAACTTGACGTTGGTTGCAAAAATTGTTTCAAAAGTATCATTTTTGACATCATTTCATTGGTTTAGATGAAAACACAACTGATCATGATTACTTTGACTACAAAATTTGCCATTAACAATTTTGGGATGGAATCTTCCTATGCAGATTCCATATTGAAATTATTCCATGCCGATTCTAAACCAAAAAGTTTAGAATCTACCCCATCCAATTATGGGGTGGAATCTTTAGTCGAGTATTCCAAACCAAAATTATTCAGAGCAAATTTCAGGTTGGAATTTATCTTTGAATCAAAATTTCCAACAAAACAATTGGAAAGGTGTCATTCAATGGAATGCCAACTTTTCAATTGGTCTTTACCGAAATCCAATGGACCGTAAATGACGCACTCCCAAGTCCCGGGGTGAACCCACTTGAGGGTTCACCAAAGTGTAGTTGCGGAAAGAGGGATTTGAAAGGCGCTCCCGGCTTCCAACTCTAGAAAGGGGTAGAGGGTCGAGTTGGGAGCCCAGGGATTAGAATAGGAAGAAGGTTTAGTAGATCAAGCTTGAATCTGCACCAAAACAAACCACCCACGTGGTTAGTTCACATTCCGGGACACCCTTGGGTGTTAGGACAAGCCACGGGCACTTTGGACCACAAGA
>Ga0116230_10008563_pt1 | contig 10081 bp, 6 predicted proteins | sample S1TSphfallax_3_FD_88678 | JGI IMG/M metagenome (GOLD analysis project Ga0116230, IMG submission 88678) | Host-associated microbial communities from peat moss isolated from Minnesota, USA - S1T2_Fd - Sphagnum fallax MG | ecosystem: Host-associated > Plants > Peat moss > Unclassified | place: USA...
CTTTTGTGAGGGACCAAGTGACCTCTAAAGAGAAGAGAATTAAAAAAAGATCAACCTTTCCAAAGGAAGGCTGTCGTCATCTCTCTCTCCTTTTGAAGATATTTTGCTCACTATTTCATCAAGATCACTCAAGTAAAGGAAAGCATGTCTATCTAGTGTAACTTTGTCTTCTACATAGGGAGGGTGTATTTGTATATTCCATTTTAAGCTCTTTCATCTTAGGTCTTCTTTGTTATGGTTGATTGTCATTGCGTAGTCATGAATCTTCTTTGCATAGTGTCTTTATCTAATTTTTGTTGGTTGTTTGCTTTTGTTTTATGTTTAGGTTGTGTATACTTGTGTTCTCATTTTCCTTGCATTTTTGTTGGATGGCTTCTCATCCTTGATTTTTATTTTTACAAGGTTTTTCTTCTATTTCAAGGAGTGTTTTAACTTCTTTCACTTTGTAAATCTCCACCCTATTTATGGAATGGGTTTGTAAAGTTGCATAGGTTTATCTTCTCTATTGATTTTACGTTTGTTGTTTTTTAACGTGGCCAGGCTCAACCAACACCTATACTAGTACCTTCACCTTGTTTTATTTAGTGAGGCCTAAATCAATGTTTCGGAATCCAAATCTAACACTCCAAATCCAAAAAATTGTTAGATTTGAACTCAAAGACACTAAATTAATCCATGATGGGCTAACACTAGTTTTTCCTCAATTTTCATTAAAAGAGATACTACCCAATATGTTAAAGCCATCTAATAATATCTCAAGTTTGAAAATAAAAAAGATAAAAATAGAAAGTGAAAATATAATTCTACAACTTTGTGATGATAAATAATTATTAGAAAACAAATGGGCAAATGGTAGTACAAATAGACTATTGAACTCTAATGTAGATTGAAACTGGAATTGGTAATAAACTAAAACAACTAAGGTTGCAAAGCAAAAACAACTTCAACCCAAAAAAAAACAAGTCCAAAATTTTGTAGTAGAAAGATAATTTCAAGAAAATAATGAAAAAAAGTTGTATTGCTTCCACATAAAATACCCCAAAAACAACAAGTTGATCTACTAAACATACATGATTAAAGTATATTCAAGTATATTGAAAGTTTAAATCCAAAACGATAATTCCATTGAAACTAACAAATTTTCTATAGTCTCTCTAAAGTTGCCAAAAAATCTTACCTACAAACTAAAAATCCTAATTGGTAGTTTTCATCTTATCATTACAATTTTGGTATTAAAAATAAGTTAAAAAGTTTGATAGTCAATTTTTGGTAGTAATTTTCAGCAATCAAATTTTGATAATAAAAATTTGGTAATTAACTTCTTGTACATAAAGTCCTAATAAGTTTTTTTGATCTTTGACATTATCCTCCTTCTTATTTGTGATTACAACCTTATAATCACTACTTTTTTTAAAAATACTTTACTAAACAAAACTAAAACTATTTTACCATCTCCAAGCCCTAAATCTACATCCATGTTGGTTATGGTATCTTTTTTCCATTTTGATTACTATTGAATCTAATGAGGGTCTACGTCCTTTCCTTGGCTAAAAAAATAGATCAATAGGCATGTGCTTTGCTTGATAGAACTCTTCATCCTTCCATTAACTAATAAATGCCTTGGTGAACATTTTCATACTTCAAACTTTATACATGCCCCAGTATTCGAATCTTCTCATTTACATCTTTTGTTGATAAATCATGAATTATGCTTTCATGAAAGCATGCTCCTCCACCTTTAAAATTTAGTATTTTGCAATCTAGTGGTGGTTGAAATTTGCACCTTCCATTTTTTTTCCTAAAGGTCCCTAATTTCAAGCCCAAAACATCAATATCTTTTGGGTGCAAGGGGCTTCCTCCTTTATCTCCTAAATATTCTCCTACAAACATTTTTTTGTTTTGGTAAACTATTGAAAGTCCCCCTCTTGCCATTTTAATCTTTTAGTTAGGGCAAATCTTTCATGTTCTACCCTTTGTGTTGTTTCCTTAGGCACCTTCAATTCCTTATATGTCATGCTTACAAAAGGTTTTAGTGTTTTTCGGTTGTTCACCTCCTTCAATTTGTGTTCCAATTATCCTTCTCCTCCTACATAACCTCCAATGTAGCAATTTGGTTCTCCAATTCTAATACTAAATTTTGATAATGGTGTTTTTTTTCCTAAGTTTTATCCAACCTAAATTAAACACCTTGGAAATTTTGTAACTTTATTTCCACGCCTTGGATAGTCAAGGCATCCTTCTAGTTGTTAGATTGCAAATTGTTCAATTGTCAGTTCAACTCCAAAAAAATTTATTCAACTTTTGCCTTGCCTTCCTTTCCTACTCCTTTTTTATTGTGACCACTTGAAAAGTTTTTCCCAACTTTCCAACAATGTTGGCATAGTGGTAAAAACTTGTAAATGTCCTCCACCTCTAAATAGAAATTATTAGAGTTTAAGGAAGACCCTACAAATTCTACCGACCTTTGTACATAATTAGAGGGGGGATGTACTAAAAAAGAAATTTTTGATGCCCTAGAGAAGAAGGGGTTTCTAAACCCACCTACATTGAAGGAGTTGTAAGGTTGGTACCATTGGAATTGAATTCTAGTGGGGTATCAAATTTTGGTATTTCTTGGATTAAAACATGCTCTCTTTGCAAATTGTCATGCAATGTCTAAGAAAGGAGAATAAATATGAATTTTGGCTCACTTCCTACCAAAGGAAAACTTGGTCTTACTATTGGTGGAGTATTGGAAATAGAAGGTCTTGTTGAACTTGGATTCTTTGTGTTTATCTTCTTTTTGAAATTAAAAGGAATTTATGGTGATCACACTAATAGCATCCTCTTTCCAAATTTTGGTTCACTTATTGCCAAAAGAAAACTTGGTCTTATTGTTGGTGGGGTATCAGAAATAGAAGGTCTTGTTGAACTTGGACTCTTTGTGCTTATCTTCTATTTGAAATTAAAAGGAATTCATGGTGATCAGACTAATTAACATCCTCCTTCAAGTGACTACAATTGCATTATTTGTTATTAGGCCTTTGTTGACCCAAACTCTAGCCTCTCAAAGTTGGTAATAAGTTTGGTAGTAAAAAAGTTTTTGATACACCGGATTTCAATTTGTTTGATTTTGAATTTGTTTCACCAATTTCCTATGTGATTAATTGGGAGGTCAATTAATTCAATAGGGTTGCCTTCCAAAAGCCTTTTTTGTGTCTATAATCTATGTCTTATTGTCTAGTTCCCCTAACATATCTTCTTCTAATTCTAGTAGTTAAAAAGTTGGGTCCATGGGAAACTAAATGTCCATAACTTCTACAAGGCCAAATTTCAATTCTTTGCTAGGTTCATCTCACCTTGATTCCATTGGCATTAAAAGGTCTCTCAATCTATTGTACATATAACCTAAAACAATTGTAGACCAATTAATATGTTTCCTTTATTTTTCCATGACAACAAGAAGGATCAACTTCTTGTTGACATATGTTCCACAACTCTTCTTGAACATTATTGTTTGGATTAATGCAACATTTGTGTTGCATATTTCCTTTTCAACTATTTCCACCCTTCTTCTACACCACTACGTGCAAGGGTGCCATCAGAATGCACATAATTGTTACTTCCACTTGCTTAATTGGGCAAAGCTTGCTGGTTTTGGCTTATCACACACACAACATGTTCCCCACAACATTTTCAATAAAGAATATTGAAATTCCTTGCATCACTAATTCTATAATTTTAGGGTTAAATTAGACTATAGATTGCAAAATTTCCTTCAAAAGATGTATAGGTCCTAATTAAACACTAATGAACCCAAAAATTTCAATATGTTTAGCCCACTTAATATCCTTGTTAGCAACCCATTTCTAGAACTTGTCCATTTCGATAAAAACCAATTTTCCCTTACTAAAAAATGTAAGTACCAATTTATCTTTTTTATGCCTTTCTATTTTGGTTTCAGTTTTTTCATTTTTGGTGTTTTCTTTTCCTATGTTACCATCTTTTTATCTTTCTATGCCTATTCTCTAACAATCTTCCATTAGAAGTAAAACTATCCTTTGCAACTATCATATGCAATAGATTGTTAATTACATGTGACACATGTAACTATTAAACCCCATAGTTGCATAAGACAAGTTGCACATGATTAGTAGTTACATACGATAATATGTATATAAAAAATATATGCAATAAAATTATATATTTTATCCATCAATATTGTTCTACAAAGGTTACCCGTGCAATTAAGGTGCAATTACAATGGTGACCTTTTGAATGTCAATTATATGGTGACATGTGGCATTTGAGGCCAATTTCAATATTCATCATTAATAATAAAATAATAATATATATCCATGCAACAAAATGTGAAATTGGATTTTGACATATGTCCATTTGTGAAGGCTAATTATATGGCAACATGTGGCAATTTTAAAAACACTTGATTATTTCTATAATTAATTTGATAAATAGTTAGGCCTTAGGTAGGTAAGTACAAAGGTAGGTTTAGGTTTGATAAACAAGTTTTAAATAATTCAATTTTGTGTTTAGGTTTAACTTTTAAGGTCAAGTTTCTTTCATTGGTTCATCCCAAATGAGATTTGACACTTAGTTTGTGAAAAAAACTAATGCACCTACTTATATAGTGTACAAAATTGAAATGGAGGGCAAAAGATATGGGATAGAAAACGAGTTGCAAATGTAACCAATGTAGTTATAACCTACATGCAACTACTACATGGTACTTATGCTATACTAACCTAGTTTATTTACTAACTATATTAATTATATTATAAGTAACAAAAGCTAATAAATAATCATAATATTGAGAATAATAATAATAATTATTTAATTAAGATGGTTTAACCCTAACACTAAAAGTATAATACTACTATACATAGCATATGTAAATATATTGGGTATATTAACGTAAGCATGTTTGAACTTAAGTCATTATTTTGATGGCACATGTCCATTTTGTACACCATTAATTGCATGTTAATTGCACACACAATCATATTGCCCAAAAATCATATGTTATTAATTTGTAGTTGCAAGCATGATCATCCTAATTGCAAATGACAACTAGATGCACACAATTACAAAATGATTTGTTACATATGATAAGATTTCTTTTAGTGTTTTTTTTCCTATTTTCCACTCACATTTGTTTTCAAAAAATTAAACAAAACAAAAAAATGCAATATATAAGGAAATAACAACAAATAAAATAAGAAACTCCCATTTTATATGTATTGGGAAATGTGAGGTCCTTTGACATACAATCATTGGATATTAAAAAGTCATACCAAAATGTGGCATCAATTTTTGGATAACAATTCCAAACTTTGATGTTTATTGAATAGGTTCCTCATATGCATTTTGATTTAAGGCATTGGAGATAGTTGAACATTAGATTCCTAATCTACAAAAAATCAACATGCCCCCCTATTGGATCCTTTTTTACCATAACCCCATGCATTGGATTCATTTTATATAGAAAATCCCCATCATTGAATTCCAAAATTTGGCTGAAATTGGTATCTAGTTCCAAATTTTCTAGCATTATGGCCTTGATGGAAATCTCATGTGGCAAGTTAAATTGGAACAATTTTGAATAAGTCAAAAATATTGTTATTATAAATTACCTGATCAAATTTTTTTTGGTGTGTGACATTAGAATTGATGATTGGAGGGGAATGTTTGATTTGAATATTAGAAAAAAAAATCAACTTTTGTAGTAGACATTATACAACCACAAACTTGGTAGCCTTATTACTTTCAATAAAAGAGGCTACCATGTAGAAAAGGAACTACCAAAGTGAAAATACAAAAGAGGAAGAAGATCACAATTAATTTATAATCAATAAATAATTCGAGAGATGTTAGTTATTGTGAAATCCAAAATGAACAAATGGGAGTGTGGGCAGAAGGTAAACTACTTTACAAACCCTAGAAAGTACTTCCTCCAACCAAGTATTCCATCATAGATGTCTATCCATTCCATTATAGTTGTTACCTCCACCATCTATTTACAAACTATTCTTATTATCTTGTTGTAGCTACCTTTAATTAACAAACTATTAATTTGCAAAAAACAAGTTTTAAAAGAACCAAAAAAAACTAAACTAATATGAGAGCTATAATATTATACATCAAACTCAAATGAACTACTATCATTTTAAAAAGGAAGTGAAGGTAAATAAATTTTTTTATTAAAAAAACATCAAATTCCATAACCTTCATAAACTCATATGTATTGTTTTTCCTTCCAACATACAACCCCTCTTCTATTCCTCCAAAATCTCCTTATACAAACATAGTAGGAATCCTCCTCTTAATCTCCCTTTTCCATAAATCACACAAGGTTTACATTCCACCCACAAAAGTAGGTCCTTACCTAATGTTTCCACAAATCTTTATCTATTAATCACCCATTCCCATAGGTGAATTAACATAATGGCTTCACCTTTTACATAAACTAGAAACAATATGTATGTCTATCACTAGTGACTACCTATTTACTAAAAGGCCAATAGGACTAGCTAACCTTGAAAAAATTCTACCTTTAGTTACATTACAATGGATTGGGTAGACCAAATCTCATCAATAGGAACATTTGTAGTGTTTTTAAGAAAATCTGCACATAGTGAATACAATTTTTAAAAAAATTGGGTAATATTTGTATTGCAATAAATGTTGAACAATGAAACAACATACTCCAATGTTGAATTCCAATTTTTTTCAAAATGTCCATAAGTGATTCTATTGAATAAAAACATGCATTTGGTAATTGAATAGGAGGTTGTTGCATTGTTAATTTCAAAAGAGATGAAAATTTATCCAATTTTGTTATCTAAGTACCTAAGCACACCATTAAAATATTCACTGTAAGGGAATAGATTAAAAATCCATTCCACATCAAGACATTATGTGTTTTAATATTTTATTCCAACATAAATATGCCTTTGTAGATATTAAACTATCTAGAAAATTTTATAGTGAAATCTTTCCACAAACCTCCCATTCTATCATTTTGTGCAATTTTTGACACATATAAATGTTCATTTGTGATTATACCTAGATGCAAATCAAATGAAAATTTTGGATTTGATTGTCAAACATGACATCGTTGGGCTTTCAAATATTCAATAATAAACATTAACTTAAATGCGCCATACTATTTTGCTTCACTTGAAGACATGATAATTGATTTTCCAATAAATAAGATTTGTAATCAAAGAAACAATTTCATATTTCATATTTATATGTTGAAACTAAAGGAAGGCCTTATGAATGCAATACATGTTTGAATGATGAATTGATAAAATTTGATGTGAATGTTTCAAATATTATGAACTTCAATTAAATGGGTGCATATAGATAGAATCACCCTCACCAACAAAAACACTTGTGCACACAATGGCACACAAGATATTTATGAACACATACACCCACACATTCAAAAAATGACAAAATCAATGGGTTCCATCATTCCTAATTATTCCTAATATTGAATAATTAAACCTAATTGACCTAATCATTCATCATTAGGAATAATTGTAAAAGGAGCAACAAAATCTTCACCACACAAATTGGTTTTTATTTGTGGGATAATTTGTTGAATTTTTTTTTATGAACCAACAAGGGCAAGTGTGGGTGATAATCAAAATTTATCAAGAATGTGAATTGAAATGAATAGTTGAACTTGTTTCAGATGAGCCAAATTCAAGAACATAGATTTTTACGATTGTTTCAAACCGTTTGTCTTCAATAGTTAACAACAAAAGTTCATCATTGATTGCAATCAAACTACGAAGAAAGCTTAATTTTTGAATCTTTGATTTTGAACAACAAAATATAATCTTAATCGCCCATTGGAGAAATGATGAGATACATTACACAATAAGTTCCACATATTTTTTGAAATGGAGGTGAAGTAGGGTTGGCTATGGACAATGTATCAATCACTTAAAAAAATAAGGATTGAATATTTTGAATAAGGAATACATAAATAAAATTAATACATACACAATGAAAAAACAAAAATAAAATGAAATTGAGATTAAAAAATGAAAATGATAAGAAACGATGGGAAAATATGGGGAAAAAATTTAAAAAAGAAAAAAAAATATCCAAAATAAACACACAAACACACGATTACACACAACATTTAACAAAAAAATTGAAAGGCATTAAAAAAAACATGCAAAAAAAAATGTTGCAAAAAAAAAAGGGTAACAATAAAGAATAATTCAAACCAATAGATTATTTTTTAAAAATTTACATTTGTTACTTATTAGCTTTAACATGTTTTCCCTAGGAAGGTGAAGGTGTTGGTGTTTGAATTCCAAAGACAAAGGAACAACAAAAAACAAGGAAAAAAAAGAGGACATACTTGTTCAAAAAATAAAAAAATAGACATTCCCCTACCTTCAAACCCTGTATCTTCTTCATTTCTTGTCCATTTTGAACAATTTGAAAAGATATGAGTGTATCATCTAAAGATTTACAATACCCTTTGGAATTATAAAAATAATGAAGCAATGCACAAAGATCTCAAGCTCCAAAACATAAACTATTGTTATGTGCCTAAATCAAACATGTCACCTTCACTTCCAAAAGGCATATCTTGTTCATTCCTTGACTACTTTGAACAATTTTCGTAGCTTTGGATGTGCCATGTGAAGGGCTACAAAATCTTTTTTGAGGTTTTAGGGCAATGGAACAATGTTTAGAGATTTATAAGTCCTTATCCTTAAGTGCTTGTGATAGGCTTGTTTACCCTAACATGCTTAAACCCATATGATTTAAGAACATAGTCTTAATATTTTATTTCATATCCTTTACCCAAAGATGAATTTTCATCAATTATTTAAAGAAAATATTTCATTTTTTAATTTCAACATAAAGCATTTTTAATATAATATATCCTATATTTGTCATTTTAACTTTTTTTTAAAATGATGCTGATAGTAATTTTTCCTTACAACTTTCCATAGTTAGTAATTATAAAATTGATAATTTTTTTTCATAAAGGTGTTTTTTCCCCACTAGGTTCACTAAAAATCTCTTAACAACCATTAGGCAATTTACCACCAAGTTTAGGTGGAAAATGCTTCACAACTACAAGGTGATTTTTACTTCTTTTTTTTAGGTTAATTAAAATTTACCTTGCAATTGTTAGGTGTTTTTCCACCTAAAATTGCTAATATCACCCATTGACCACTAGGCAATTTTTAATCGATCTTGAAATTAAAAATAAAATCACCTCATGATTGCCACACATTTTTCCATTCAAACTTGGTGCTAAATCATGCAGTGGTTGCTAGGCATTTTTTTCATTTTTTTTCCTTTCCTTTTCCTAAATCAAATGAAATTTTCTTTTTGGTGGCCACCAAGTGTTTTTCCACATGAACTTGGTGGGAGAAACATTGTGAAGCAACACACATGATTTTATTTTTCTTAGTTGAATGAAAAAAATCACATAATGGTTCTTTTATCAAAAAATCACTTAATGGCCATTAGGCATTTTTTCACTTGAACATGGGAAAATCACTTGGTGGACAACAATGTGGTTTTTTTTTTCTTGGGTCCAATGAAAATTGCCTAATGACCACTAGGGGTTATTTCATTGGAAATTGGTGGGAAATATTGTAATGACCACTAGGTGTTTTTTTCATTAAACATGACAAAAATTCAAAAAACATTCTTGATGCAAATGCTTTAAAAAGAAGTTTACTTCTCTTAGTGCAAGTCAAGTACTTGATAATTTATTTTGCAATTGAAGAAGGTGAGTTCATGTAATTTCATTAATGAGCTTGGTGTAAATTGTGTAATATTGTGCTTTCAAATATTGATATCTTTTGGATGTTGTTACTGCAATTTTTATTAACACCATAGCACATTAGCCTCCATTTTCCACCTTAAAAAAATGTTCATATTTTGTTCTGAAATTTTTGCTCATTGAAATAACATTTTAGTCAAATTTTTCCTTTCCATTTGCAAACATCAATTGTTTTTCACCCTTTCTATCCCCTCCTTCCTTTACACCAATAATAATAATAACAATGGTAGTAGAACCCCAACTTTGAATAAA
>Ga0116230_10008568_pt1 | contig 10077 bp, 9 predicted proteins | sample S1TSphfallax_3_FD_88678 | JGI IMG/M metagenome (GOLD analysis project Ga0116230, IMG submission 88678) | Host-associated microbial communities from peat moss isolated from Minnesota, USA - S1T2_Fd - Sphagnum fallax MG | ecosystem: Host-associated > Plants > Peat moss > Unclassified | place: USA...
CTATCGCCTGAAGCGATAAGACGGGAACAAGCCATGCGGGGATGGCGAGGAGCCCGTCACGAAAGGGCGAATGTCTCGCCCACCATGCGTTCCGAAATCGCCCACAGCCGCGCCGCCGCGGCAAGATCGAGCGCATAGGGCTTGACCCCGGTCACCTCCGGCGTCGCCGGCGGCGCAATACCGCTATCCTGGAGATACATCCCGCCCTGGCCATCCAGCTCGGGCGCGGTCGCCGCCCAGACGCTGGTCGCCGCACCTTGCGGGATGGTCTTTCTCATTTGCGGCGCCATCTGTGCGCCTCCGGTCGCAGCCGCAGCCCTGAGCTCGGCGAGGATCTCCTGGGTCAGGTGACGGTGCAGATTGGTGTTGATGACCCCCGGGTGGACGCCGAACGCCCGAACGCCGTGCGACTTCAGCCGGCGGTCCAGCTCGACAACGAAGAGCATGTTTGCGGTCTTCGCCTGAGAATAAGCCTTGGCGCGATCATAGGGATCGCGTTCGAAGTTGATGTCGTCCCACAACACGTCGCCCAGCTGGTGCGCCGCCGAGCTGAGGACGACGACGCGCGAAGGGGCTCCGGCGATTAAGGCCGGGACCAGCAGGTTGGTCAGCACGAAGTGACCGATATGGTTTGTGCCGAACTGCGTTTCGAAACTCGCAGCGGTGCGACCGAAGGGCGGCGTCATGACGGCTGCATTGTTGATCAGGATATTGATCGCCGGAAACCTTGTGACGATGTCCTTGGCCGCGTCACGCACGCTGGCTAGAGACGCCAGTTCGAGCACGACGACGTCGAACACGCCGGCTGGCACGGCGGCGCGCAAACTACGGATAGTTTCATCGGCCTTTGTCGCGTCGCGCGCGGTAATGACGACATGAGCGTCAGCGGCGGCTAGCGCGCGCGCCGTCTCCCACCCGATCCCGGAGCCCCCGCCCGTGACGAGGGCGGTCTTGCCGGACAAATCCTGTCCGCCGAGCACGTCGTCCGCCGTGCTTTCAAGACCGAAGTCCGCCATGATCTTAACTCGTCCCGAACGACAACAGCAAAAGCTCTTCAATGAGGCGCCGCATGTCGTCCGGCGTGGCCGACGCCTGCTTGAAACCGCGCACGGCGCTCACCAGGACATGGGTGGTTCGGCCAGGAGCGATTCGCGACGCCGCTGGAAGGGTTTGGCTCAGGTTCGCCACGACTGGCGCGATCGTCGCCTCAAAGGTCGCATCGCCCTGCTCGCGGGCGGCCTTCGCGAACGCGAAATTGCAATCGACCAGTTCCTGCGCCGCGGGCGACGCCGTAGTCAGCTCAAACGGACCGACCGCCCAGATCTCGAAGGCGCGCGCCAGTTTTTCCTTGGGCGACGCGGTCTGAGCCATCGCCCCCTCGACCTGCGCGATGGTCTCGTCGACCCAACGCAGAAACGCCGCGATGAAGATCTCTTCCTTGTTCTTGAAGAGAACGTACAGCGCCGGACGCGACACGCCTGCAGCCTCGGCGATGTCGTTCATGTTCACCCGCTTGTAGCCGTAGCTCAGGAACACGGAGCGGGCCGCCGCCAGGATCCTGCTCTTTTTGTCTTCGGTCATGACGCAAGCTTGACAACTTCCGTCCAAACGTCAAGATCAGACATATAGACAGATTTTGTCATATGGTGAGAAGGCATCGAGATGGTCGAAACGGCCTTGGCACATCCGGGATCAGTGAGGATGCGAAACCGGAGGCGCCGTCTGCATTGAAGAACCCGGTGGTCGTCGGAGTGCTGGTCGTTGTCGACGGCCCTTATTGCCAACGGATACTGTTGAAAGATTACCACTGCAATGAATGAGTCTTGGACCGCCAGCGACATTCCCTCTCAACAAGGGCGTCGCGCTGTCATAACTGGCGCGAACAGCGGCATCGGCTTCGAAACCGCGCTTGAACTCGCTCGACGCGGTGCGGAGCTGATCCTGCCAGCCCGCACCCAGGCAAAGGCCCAAGCTGCCGCCCTCCGCATTCGCGCCGAGGTTCCTGACGCCAAGGTGCTCGCAGAGATTATCGACTTGGCCGATCAAAGCTCTATCCGTGCGTTCGCCGCGCGTTACGTCGAGCGCTTTCCCGGCCCCTCGCTCGATCTACTCATCAATAACGCCGGCGTCATGGCCATCCCCACGCGCGAGGTCACGTTCGATGGCTTCGAGCGCCAGTTCGCCACCAACGTCCTCGGCCCCTTCGCGCTCACGGCCTTGCTGATTGCGTCCATCAGGCCTCAGCCGGGCTCGCGCATCGTCACCGTCTCCAGCATCGCCGGCGCCTTCGGCAAGGTCGACTTCGACAATCTTCAAGGCGAGCGCCGCTACAGCCCTATGATGCAGGCCTACGCGCAGTCCAAACTGGCCGACCTGATCTTCGCGCTGGAACTGCAGCGCAAGCTCACCGCCGCCCACTCGCCGATCCTGAGCACGGCCGCTCACCCCGGCTATGCGAACACCAACCTGCAGACCAGCGGCCCCGGCGATGACAATCTCTCCATGAAGATCATGATGGTGCTCATGCACAGCCTTTCGCAGGACGCACCTCACGGCGCGCTTCCCACGCTCTTCGCCGCCGTATCGCCCACCGCCGAGCCCGGCGGCTACTACGGCCCCGGCGGCCTGTTTGGACTTAAGGGCGCCCCCACCGTCGCCAAAATCCCAGCCGCCGCAAAGGACCAGGTGGTCGCCAAACGGCTCTGGGAGCAGGCCGAACGCCTCACCGGCGCAACTTTCGCGAGCTTTGCCAGTCTCACCAGGACACCCAATCAGAGCGCTACAACGTAAACATAGTTCTCAACATCGCCGCCACGGAGTCTGCTACTTCCGGCAATAGAACGGTCACCAGAAAGCGGCTAGACAAGGATCTAGCTCGATGATCTCGCCTGGCCTTAACCGGTTTCGGCGAGTTCGCCGAATGCCTATCGCAGCTCGTCTAGGTGGGCCTTTGCGACAACCTCTAGTTTTACAAGGTCTACAGCGCGCTCTCGGTACGTTGGCTTTGAAGCCCTATCGCTCGCGCCTTTTGCGCGTCGAATGGCCTGCTTAGGGGGTAGTATGATATCGGCTTCGTCGTTATCGGGTTGCCCCGCCCCGGGGAGCCACCGCCTACTGTTGAATGGCTCCCTCGACACGATGCATGTGCCCTGTGGCGATGGCCTGGAACGCGTCTTGGCCGGGCGGCGCCATGGCGAAGTCTATCGCGATGACCTCGGGAGCGGCCAGTTCATAGGACAGCCGAAAACGCGGCGCGCCTGGCGAACCTGAGCTGGTGAATACGACCGAGCGCCCGGGAACAATCTTGGCCTTCGAATAGTGGATAATGTGCTGGCCATCGCTGTAGTCGGCGTGCAGCGTCCCACCCTCGGGATAGATCATCATGATCTGGTCAAAGCCCCCAGACGACTTTCCCTGGGCGTCCCGCAGCTTCGTATGATCGCGGCGCATCATAACACCGCCGCCGACCTCTGGCGCGAAGACGGACGTCCCCCTGGATGTGCCGCCTGTGTCGGCCACCTTGCCGTCGTCGCCCGCCCAGTTCCCGATGAGGAACCCAATCGGCGCGAGGGCGGGCGCCAGCGGCGGAGACTGAGCGGCGGCAGGCAAGGCGAGGGCAATAGACAGGGCGACGATCCGGCCCGGACCGTGAGATCGCTTGTCCATCGAAACTCCCTCATTTTTGCCGCGGCGATGATGGCAAGATGACGGCTATGTCCACGGGCAAGACGCCCGTGGGAGCCACCGCTCAATGTAGGTCAATCGAAGCCACCCGATGCTGGTGGCCCGCGGCGACGGACTCGAAGTCGTCTTCGCCTGGCGCCGTCATCGCAAAGTCCACCGCGAGATTGTTGGGACCGTCCACGACGTAGGTCAGCCGAAAGCGAGCTACCCCCCCCTCGGCTGAGCTTGTGAAAACGACTGAGCGCCCGGGATCGATCTTCGCCTCGGTATAGAGAATGACATGCCGACCATCGGTGTAGTCAGCATGCAGCGTCTTACCCGCGGCATAGATGATGATGATCTGGTCAAAGCCCCCCACGGGAACGCCGTGGGCGTCCCGCAGCTCCGTATGATCGCGGCGGAGCAGAACAGCGCCGCCGGCCTCTGGCGTGACAAGGGAGGTTCCCCGGGCTGTCCCGCCCGTCTGGGCCACAGTACCGTCGAACCCCGCCCAGTTTCCGATCATAAAGCCAAGTGGCGCGAGGGCCGGCGCCAATGGCGGCGGCGGCGGCGGCTCGGCCATGGCGGGCGAGCCCAGGCCGGCGAGGACCAGAAGTGCGGCGGCGATCCCCCTGATCACGGCGCGTTCGGCTTCGCCGCCTCCGCTGGCTTAAGATAGGCCGCCAGCCAAGCATCCACTTCCTCATAGAACTTGCGGCTATCCTCGGGCTTGGTGATCCAGTGCCAGGCGTCCGGCCAGACCAGCAGGCGGCTCGGCACCTTCTGACGCTGCAGCACCGACCACGCCTCAAGCGTGTTATTGAGCGGCACCCGGAAATCCCGCTCGCCGACGCTGAGCAGGATCGGCGTTTTCCAGTTCGCCGCATAGGTGATGGGGCTCTGATCATGCCAGACCGGGCTATTCTCCCAGGGCGGGCCGCCATTGGCGAGCTCGCGGCCATAGTTGAAATCGCTGGTGCCCCACTGGCTGGTCAGATCAACCTCGCCCGCATGACTGATCAGGCATCTGAAGCGCGTAGTGGTTGCCTCCAACCAATAGGTCAGATGGCCGCCATAGCTGGCGCCGGCCGCGCACATGCGGGAGCCGTCGATGAAGGGATAACGGGCCAGGGCCTCATCCACCGCCTGATTGATCTCATCGCCGGGAGTCTTCAGGGGATCGAGCTTGATCGCCTGGGCGAACTTTTCGCCGAAGGTCGTGGAGCCCGTATAATCGGTCATCAGCACCACATAGCCGGGCGCTGCGAGCAGGTGATAATTCCAGCGCAGCCCGATCTGGTCGGTATTGGCCGCCGCGGCCCCCCCATGGATGAAGACCAGCAGCGGATACTTCCTTTTCGGATCGAACCGCGGCGGCAGGATGATCATGTTATGGATGGACCGGCCCTTAGCGCTTGAGAAGGTGAAATGTTCCGGCGGCGCCCAATCAATCTTCGCCGCGGCCGCGGTGTCGAAGGTCGTGAGATTGGCGTGGGACTTGGCGACCGGATCGATCCGCACCACCTCGGCCGGCGACACCGAGCTGCCATAGGCGCCGACCAGAACGAGCCCGGCCGCCTTTTCGGCGATCGCCAATGAGGTATAGCCGCCCACCTTTGGCGTGATCACCGCCCCCGGCGAGCCGCCGGCCGCGTCGATGACATAGAGATATTCGCGGCCCGAATCCGGAACCAGGAGATAGACGGAGCGGCTGTCGGGGGTCAGGGCGTAACCCTCCACCTCCTTGTCGAAGTCAGGCGTCAGAGTCTTAGCCTCACCCCCGCCCGGCCACGCCACGCGCGTCAGCCGCGAGAGGTGGTAGACCTGCTGATCCTGGGGCTCGTAGCCGAAATAGAGCCACTTGCCGTCCGGGCTGAACTTGGCGCTCCGATATCCCCCCGACAGGGGCGTGACCACGCTCGGCTCCCCGCCGCCCGCGGGCAGGCTGTAGATATGGAAGCCCACAAAGGCGAAGGCGGCGTTCCAGGCCTCGGTGGTGGCCGTGAAGACAATCTTGGTCCCATCGGGGCTCCAGATCGGCGAGAGGCTGGCATGGGATTCGCCCTCTTCCCCCGCAAAGCCCGACTGGCGCGCGAGGCCCGTCGGGGACAGGATATCCTTGGCCTCGGCGCCGGGATCGAGAGATTGCACCAGAATGGTGGGCTGACGGCCATCGAGCCACGTGTTCCAATAGCGCACGGGAAAGTGCTCATAGACCCGCAGATTGTATTTCCGGGCCTTGTGCTCATCGGCGACCTTCATGTTGGCGGCGTCGTCCAGAGCCCCGGGCCAGACCAGGGATTCGAACAGGATCGCCTGACCGTCTGGCCGCCATTGGGGGTCGAAGGCGCCGGTGGAGAGGTGCGTGATCCTCTGAGCCTCGCCGCCTTGGGCCAGATCGAGCACATAGACTTGGTCCGCCGAATCGCTATCGCGCTTTGTCACAAAGGCGATGCGGGTGCTGTCGGGCGACCAGACCACATCGCTTTCCGGGGCCTTGGTATTGGTGATCCGGCGCGGCGGCGCGGACCCGTTGGCGGGAACGAGCCAGAGATCGCTCACCGCCTTATCGGGATCGTAGGCGGGCTCGGTGACGGAGACGACCACCCAATGGCCATCCGGGCTGATCAGGGGCTTGCCGACCCGCTTCATCAGGAACAGCGTTTCGTGGGTGAGGATCGCCTTGGCCGGCGCCGCGGGCGCCGCGACGATCGCCGTTGCGGAGGCCAATGCGGCTGTCATCGCCGCCAGTCCAAGGCAAAATCTCATGCGCGCTCCCTCATTGTCGCCCACATCCTGATATCAAGAGCGCAGTCCTGTCCACGCGCGAGCCCCGTGTGAAATTCAGTCCTGCGATCTTCGCTCTAATTGTCGCCTTGGCGCTCGCCTGTGGCGCGCACGCCCAGGCCATATCCGCCCCGCCCCCGCTCTTCGTGGATTGCCGCGGCGCGCCCAGCGCCTCGCCAACGGTCATCCTCGAAGCCGGCGCCTTTGGAACCTCGGCGGACTGGGATCGCGTGCTGGATGATCTCGCCCCCGGGGGACGGGTCTGCGCCTATGATCGGGCGGGCGTTGGCCTCTCGCCGCCCCGCCGAGGCGGCCTCGGCGTGCTGGACAAGGCGCGGGAGCTGCGCGGCCTCCTCGACCAGATCGGCGAGCGCGGCCCCATCGTCCTCGTCGGCCATTCCAACGGCGCGCTCTACGTGGAAGCCTTCGCCCGCCTCTATCCAGATCGTGTCGCGGGCCTTGTCTATGTGAATGGCGTCGGGACGGACGATCTGAAGTTCTCACCGTTGATGGCGAATCTGGCGGAGGAAAGACGCCTCTCCAAGATGGCGGTCGCCGTGGCGCGTCTCGGCCTCGCGCGCCTCGTGGCCGATGAGCTGAGCGAGGGCGGCCTCAGTCCCGCGGCGGAGCAACGAAAGCGCACGGCGCTGGAATGTCTTCGCTGCCTTGAGGTGGCGCGCGATGAAGATCGCCTGATCGTGGCGGGGCTCCGGGAGACCAACGCCCTGCCCGATGACGTGCGGCAGATTCCCACCGTGGTGATCGTTGGAGACCCCAGTCCGGATTTTGACCTGGCGCCCATCTGGATGAAGGCGGAGATTGGCCCCGCCGCCCGCGCCGATCACAGCTGGATCCTCGACGCCCCAGGCGCCAGCCACGTCTCGCCCCTCAGCCGCGATCGCGCCTATATCGACGCTGCGGTGGCCTGGCTAAGGGCGCCGTATCTGAAGGCGCCGTAAGCGTAACGCACCCCCTAAATTCCCGCTCATCCTGGACAAGCCGAAACAAAGCGCGGGCGCGATCCGGGAGCCAGAGCCTGCCCCGGACTTGATCCGGGGCCGCCCCCCGCTGGAAAACACTGGATCTGGTTTTCGCCAGGATGAGCGGGTGATTTCCGGGCGCGCCCTCACCAAACCCCAGTATTCGCCATATCCTTCCATGGCGCGGCCGGCGCCAGGGAGCCGCCCTTCTGGAGCAGTTCGATCGAAATCCCCTCGGGCGAGCGGACAAAGGCCATATGGCCGTCGCGGGGCGGGCGATTGATGGTGACGCCCTTCTCGGCGAGGCGCTGACAGGCGGCATAGATGTCATCCACCTGATAGGCGAGATGGCCGAAATTCCGGCCGCCGTCATAGGGCTCCGGATCCCAGTTATAGGTCAGCTCCACCAGGGGCGCCCGCTGCGCCTTTGCTGCCTCGACATCATCGGGCGCGCAGAGGAAGACGAGGGTAAAGCGACCGCCCTGGTTCTCATATCGCGACACCTCCTCCAGGCCGAGGCCGCCACAATAGAAATCGAGGGCCTTGTCCAGATCGGCGACCCGAACCATGGTGTGCAGATATTTCATGGGCATGACCTTTTGGATTGAGAGCTCGAGAGAGATTTTAACCCGCCTCGGCGAGCGCGTCTTGGGGCAATCCGGAGGCGTCGCCCCGGGTCTGGCGCCGCCACAGGGCCGCATATTCCGCCCGGGCGGCGATCAGTTCGTCATGGGTCCCGCGCTCCACGATGCGGCCGCGGCGCAGGACGAGGATCTGGTCGGCGTCGACAATGGTGGAGAGGCGGTGGGCCACCACCAGGCTGGTGCGGCCGCGCATCACCTTACGCAGGGTGGCCTGGATTGCGGCCTCGGTCGGGCCGTCCAGGGCGCTGGTCGCCTCATCGAGGATGAGCAGGCGCGGACCGGCGAGCAGGGCGCGGGCGAGGCCGACCCTCTGACGCTCCCCCCCCGAAAGCTTCAGCCCGCGCTCGCCCACCAGGGTGTCCATTTTCTTCGGCAGGGACTCGATGAACGGCGCCAGTTCCGCCGCCGCCGCCGCCTCCCAGACAGCCGCCGCGTCCGCCTCCGGATTAGCGAAGGCGATATTGGCCCACAACGTATCGTTGAAGAGGGCCACATCCTGGGGCACCAGGGCGGTGGCGCGCCGCAGCTCGCCTTGCGAGACGGATTTGAGATCGACCCCGTCCAGCAAAACCTGCCCTTCCTGGGGATCCAACAGGCGCAAGGCGAGGCGGGCGATGGTGGTCTTGCCGGAACCGGATGGCCCCACCAGGGCGGTGGTCGTCCCCGGCGGCGTGATGAAGGAAACCCCCTCTAAGCCAGAACTCCGCGCCGTGTGCCGGAACCCCACGCCCTCGAAGCGCAGCTCGGCGCCTGAACCCCTCATCGGCGGCAGGGGCAGGGGCACGGGCGGATCGACGATCTCCGGGGCGATGGCGCGCAGTTCGAGCATCTGCTCCATGTCGATGAAGGCTTGGCGGATTTCCCTGTAGTTGGTGCCCAGGGTGAACAGCGGGCCATAGACCTGCTGGAGGATCAGAATGCAGGCGGTGACGCCCCCGAGACTCATCCGCCCGGCCATCACCTCAACCCCGGCCAGAAGAATGATGGAGAGCAGACCCACGTTCAGGACGGCGGACTGGAGGGCGTTGAGGATCTGCAGGGAGCTGTTGGCCTTGACCGCCGCCCTGGCATAATCCTCCAGGGCAAGGGCATAGCGGCTCACCACCCGGCCTTCGGCGCCGAAGGACTTGATGGTCTCATAATTCATCAGGGAATCGACGGCGAGGCCGGCGGCCTTGGAGTCGGCGTCGTTGAGATCGCGGCGGTGCTTGATGCGCCAGTCGGTGATGGTGAAGCTGAAGATCACATAGACGACGATTGTCACCACCGCGACAGCCGCCAGACGCCAGTTGAAGCGCCCGGTCAGGACCCAGGCCGCCATGATCAGCTCCAGGACCGATGGTCCCAGATTGAAGACCACGCTCCGCAGCAGGAAATCGGTGGACCTGGCGCCCCGGTCGATCACCCGAAACAGCGAGCCGGTCTGCTTGCCCTGGTGAAAATTGAGCGAGAGGGCCAGGGAGTGAGCGAAGGTCTCGGCGGCCGACTGGGCCAGGGCCTTTTGCGAGACCGGGGTGAATATCGCGTCCCGAATATAGGGCGTTGCGGCGGCGATGAATCTGAGCACCACATAGCCGATGACCAGCCCGGCAAAGGCCACAAAGACCGCGTGGGCGGTGAGGCCGGCGGCTCCATGAGCCCCCGGCGCGTGGCCTAGACTGTCGATGGCGCGGGACATCAGCAATGGCCCCACCACGCCCGTCCACTTGCCCAGGAGAACGAGCCCCAGGGCGACGGACAGGCGTAATTTCAGATGCGGCGCCTTGGAGCGCATGACGAGGCTGATCAGGTCGAGCGTGGCCCGGAAGACGTCGAATTTCACGGGCGCCGCGGCGGGTGGCGCGGGGCCGCCCGGCCCATGAACCGACGACCTGTGATGAAAACTCATTTGCCTGTCCCCAGGGCGCCTGTCCCCAGAGCGCCTGTCCCCAGTAGCCCTGTCCCCAGGGCGCGGTGTCCCGGTACTGGCGTTCCCGAGGGGCCAAATAGCAGTGTCGTCTGCA
>Ga0116230_10008573_pt1 | contig 10073 bp, 7 predicted proteins | sample S1TSphfallax_3_FD_88678 | JGI IMG/M metagenome (GOLD analysis project Ga0116230, IMG submission 88678) | Host-associated microbial communities from peat moss isolated from Minnesota, USA - S1T2_Fd - Sphagnum fallax MG | ecosystem: Host-associated > Plants > Peat moss > Unclassified | place: USA...
TGGCGCTGCCAGGCGTTCGGTTCATAGAAAGTGACTCGATGGCCCAACTGATACAGGGCGCGTATGATTCCTCGATAGTAAGTGGCTGCGCCGTTCCAATAAGCCGAAACCAGACTGGAACCGAAGAAGGCAATCTTCATAAACTCCCTGCAATCTCCAGCAATTCGTCCACCCTGTGAGCGCACGTGTGTCTGGACAACACCGTCTCCAAGCCGCTCATTTGCAAACCCGACGATAACTCATCGTCCGCCAGCACTCTTCGCAGGCAATCGGTCATTGCTTCGCCGTCCGCGGCTATCAGGAAATCTTCGTTTGCGCGGAATAGCCCCTCCGAATCGCACCAGGGTGCCGAAACTAAAGGGATGCCGCATGCCATGGCTTCAAACGGCCGGATTGTGGGTATGCCGCGAAGTGCCTTCACATAGGGACCGCGGGGCACATGCACGGTGACCCGGTAACGCGCGAATATCTCTGGAACCTCGTAGTTCGGCAGCCAGCCTCCATAACTGATACCCGCATCTGCCAGGTCGTCCAGAGCTTCTTGCGGATAGCGAACTCCATAAACGCATGCCTTCAATCCCAGTTTCTTTACCGGGTCGATTAGAAACTCGCGCAGCGATTCAGCGCGTTCACCATCTCCCCAGTTTCCTATCCACACCAAATCGCCGGTCCTCTCCACATTCGAGATCGGATGGAAAACCCGAATGTCGGCTGCCTCATGCCAGGTCCATGCCGCGTGCGCCCAGCCGCTGGCTAGATACTTGTCTTGAATCACTCGCCCATACGCAAGAACACCGTCATAACCGGACAGATCGAGACTTGAAATGCCTTTTGTGTCGGTCACCACCCGGTGGTGAGTATCGTGAAAGAAGAGCCGGTAATCGTGCTTCCTGCGATGTTGGCCCACGGCCCGCACCAGCGTGGGCGTGTTCCATTCATGCACCAGTACAATGTCGGCATTCCGCAGACTCCCGCTCAAGTCAAGCGTGTCTTCGTCATATAGTGTGCTTCGCAAATCTGGAAAATGCCGGGCAAACTGGTCAAGCCCGCTTGTGCCTCTCTCGCGCAGCAGATTCTCGCGGCTCCATCCGTCTGCGGGCTCATGGATGTCGACATGGTGGCCCCGGCTGATCAGCTCGCTCGCGATACCTCGCAGGAAGTGAGCGTTTCCATGATTCCAGTCGGAAACAAGCGAATGCGTGAAAATCACAAAGCGCATGGCTGCTCCTCTGTGCGCCAAATGCGGGCGCGGGAGTAAACACTTAGATACTCGTCTGTCATGCGTTCCGCCGAATAGCGGCGTGCGCGTTGCGTCGCGCGCTCCGCCATTGCTTGCCGGGAGCAGTCATCTCTAATCAGCCATCGGAGCGCCGTGAGCAGGCCGGCTCCGTCGTCGGGCTGGATGAAGGTGGCCGAATCACCCCAAATCTCCCGGAAACTGGGAATGTCGCTCAACACCAGCGCGCAGCCGGATAGCGCCGCCTCCAGCACACACAAGCCAAAAGGCTCATACTTGGCTGGAGAAACATAAATGGCCGCCTTTGCCTGCCACTCCCGCAGTTCCGCCCGTCCCACGGCTCCCAGCAGGCGGCAAGTTCCGGCACTTGAAGCGGCGCCGCTCCCGGCCAGCACAACCGGCCACTCCACTTTCCCGGCCGCTTCCACCAGCAGCGAGATATTTTTAGCTTCATCCCACAGCCGTCCTGCCGAAAGTATCAGCGGTTCCTTGGGCGCTGGCGCGAATTTAGATTGCTCCAGGCCATTGTGAATCACTGCGGCTTGAGTGATGTCGATGGGATATTGCCCGGCAGTTTCGCACAGTGAAGCATAAGACGGTGCGGCCAGAAAATCCGCTCCCAGCAGCGACGCCGTTACGTGCCGCCGGTAGTAACTCCACCGTGGCGGCGGTGCTTCTTGTTTGACCGCGCTCCACCAGCAGGAGACGCAGGAATGCACGGTCTGCACAATAGGAGCGCCAAACTCCACATCCCCATACGACAGCGTATTCAGGTGAACCAGGTCGGGCCGGAATTCATTGCTTAACTGACGAAGCCAAAGGCCCGTGTCACATACTTCAGACCACGGGTTATCCATCCATTCCAGCTTGGATGGCCGCCAGCTCCACTGAAGTCCCGAGATGGAATTCGCTTCCTCCCGCTGCGCCTTCGAAAGCTCAGGTCCAATTGCCGCCAGATGCACCTCTATTCCCCTTCTAAGTAACGATGCCGCCAGTTCCAGGACAAAGGTCCAGACTCCGCCGACGGTATCGCCCGTCAATAGCACCCTCATTTCTAACTTTCTAACTGGACCAGGCTGAGCGGGTGCTGTGCCTGAATATCGCTGAACTCATCGAACTGGCCTAGGTAGAACTGGTGTGCCCTTTCCCATGCGAGGTCATCCGCTGGGCCCCATCGGCGCGTGTAATCGGGCGAACCGGGGTAGGGAAACAGCGGAACAGGTTTGTTCGCCCAAATGCCGCGCGATTGCAGAAACTCGCGCCAGGCCTCCACTTCTTGCGGATCGTCGCTGCGGCTGTCCAGAAGATTCGCCTGGACAAAGGGCACCCTCTCTTTCGCATGCAGCAAGCGTCCGGTTATTTCATCGGTGGAGAGCTTGCATTTCTTGTCCAGAAGCAGACGTCCCTCCTCGGTGATGCTCTCCACGCCCGCCTCAATCGACACACAGCCTGCCTCACCCAGCAGGTCAAGCATCTCGTGACTCCAAAGATCAATGCGCGTCTGGATGCCAAACTTGATCCTGCGCTGTCTTATCATCTCCAGCAGATCGCGATAAGCAAGAAAGATTTCATCAATAAAATAGATGTATTCGGCCCCGCCCTCCAGCAGTCCATCGAGTTCCTGAGCGACTATGTCGACAGGTCTGCGCCGAAATAGATTTCGGAAGTTATCTTTTGCGCAAAATGTGCAGTGGTAAGGGCAGCCGCGTGAGGTTTCCATCTCCGCCCCTGGTCCAGCCGGGGCGGCGTCGAAGCGGTGGTGCTGATGTGTGTGCCTGCCGATCATGGATTTGGGCCACTTCAACGCCGGCAGCTTGCTCATGTTTGACGAGTGCGGTGAACCCTGAATGTGAATGCCGCTTCGATCTCGATAGCAGATGGAAGAGACCGTCTTCAGGTCGCCGCGGAGCTTCGGCAAAATCTCCTCGCATTCACCCATCACGACCACATCAGCCGCCAGTTTTTCCAGAGCTGCCCGTGGAGTGGTGGAACCATGGGGACCCACCACAACCATCCGCGAGTTCCCATCGCGCAGTTCGTCCATCATCAGCCGGGGTGTGCGCAGTTCCGGAGGAGCGCAGCGCCAGAAAAGGTAACTCGGCGCGGTCGTCACAACCGTAACATCAGGCTTAAACTCTCGCACGCGTTTGGCAGCCTCGGAAATCGTAAGTTGCTCTAACTGCCCGTCCACTATCTGCACGTCGTGGCCTTCCGCCCTGAGCAATGCTTCGCTATAGCCAAACTCCAGCGGCAGGTGCGGCTCGCGGCATCCAAAGTAAATACTGTGATCGAAGCTCCAGGGCGGATTAACTAGCGAGTACCGCACGTTGACCTCCAACTCTCATCGCCGATGCAAGCTTTTGGTCGGTGGCTAGCCATTGGTATAACCGGCGTATTCCCTCTTCAGCGGTCACTTTGGGGAACCAGCCCACCGCGGAAGTGAACTTGCTGATGTCGGAGACGTAATAACGTTGATCGCCCTGCCGCCAGTCATCTGGTATCACCGCCGGACGTGATCCGCCAATCTGCTCGATAAGCTTTAACAGTTCCACCAGGCTGATGGTGTTATCAGCCCCGCCGCCAATGTTAAAGGCTTGGCCGCTGATGTTGTCGATGTGCTTCTGCGCCAGTTGCATGGCGTTCACCAGGTCCTCGACAAACAAAACGTCTCTTACCTGCAACCCGTCACCGCAAATGGTGATTGGCTTTCCTTGCAGCGTCTGGCGGATGAAATGCGCAATCCATCCCTGGTCTTCGGTCCCCATCTGATGCGGACCATAGATGCAGCTCATTCGGAACACTACCGCGCGAACGCCGAAAGATCTTGCATAATCCAGCACGTACTGATCGGCCGCGCCTTTGGAACAGCCATAAGGACTGTGAAAAGACAGATGCGTTTCTTCGCCAATCACAAGGCGCGTCTCGGCATTTGCCGCCTCATACCTTGTTCCCGACTTTCGAAGTCTGATAGCCGATAAGTCTCCGTACACCTTATTAGTGGAAGTAAACACCAGGGACGCGTTTGCGCCCGTGGACCGAATCGCCTCAAGGACATTTAAAGTCCCGCCCGCGTTTACCTCAAAGTCATGTCTGGGCTCACCCAGGCTGGAGGTGACTGCAACCTGCGCGGCCAGGTGAAACACCCAGTCGGCTCCCTGCACGGCGTGTGTCAGCCGCTTGGCATTGCGAACGTCCGCAATCTCGGCTTCAATAGTTTCTCCATGTCGGCGGCGCAGCCATTCCAGGTTGTCCTCTACGCCCGCCCGCGAAAGATTATCGTAGATCGTAACGGAAAAGCCGTGGGCCGCCATCCAGTCCGCCAGATTCGCCCCGATGAAGCCGGCCCCGCCGGTGATAAGTGCGCGTCTCTTGTGAAGTCTCACAGCATGAGACCCCTGGCGGCCAATTCCGCGCGCGCTTCCACCGCCCGGTCCGGCGCGCTCTGACCTTCAAGCCAGGCCGCAAGATCGTCCAGACCCTGCTCCAGCGAGACGGCCGGCGCCCAGTCCAGCACCTGTCTGGCGCGTGAGATATCCGCGAAGCAGTGCCGAATATCGCCCACTCGGTATCTGCCGGTAATTTCAGGCTCCATGCCGGAGGATCCCAGACAGCGAATGGTCTTGCTGGCTATCTCACTCACTGTCATCGGAATTCCAGATGAAATATTCAGCGCCAGGCCTTTCGCGCCTTTCGCTTCCAGCGCCTTTCGGCACGCCGATGCCACATCATAGACACTGACGAAATCTCTTTTCTGCAGCCCGTCTTCATAAATAAGCGGTGCTTTGCCATTCAGCACGCGTGCCGCGAAATTACTGAGAACTCCGGTATAGGGGTTCGACAGGGCTTGGAATGGGCCATAAGTGTTGAAGAACCGAAGTGCCACTGCATGAATGCCGTACGCGCGCGCCAGCAGAAGCGTCATTACTTCCTGGTCATATTTGGAAAGCGCATAGAGGGAAGCCAGCGCCGGCTGCTTCGTTTCTGGCGTCGGCACTGGAGTTAGCGGTTTGCCAAAATCGTCGAGAACTTCCCATTGACCGGCTTTTAGCTGTTCAGTAGTCCGGTCCTTCGCGGCTTCTATCTTGCCTCTCGAGTTACGGTAAAGCCCTTCACCATAAACACTCATGCTGGATGCAACCACCACTGCCTCCACTGGCTTCAGGCTCAATAACTCCATTAATGTTGCCGTGCCGCCGTTGTTCACACTCGTGTATTCGGCAATCTGGTACATACTCTGGCCCACGCCAACCAGCGCCACAAGATGCACCACGGCATCCACGTCTTTCAGCGTCTTGGCCAGCAGTTCCGAATTTCTGATATCGCCCACCACCAGATCCACCTCGGAACTGAGATAGGTGGGCCGTCTCCGGGAACTCCCATGAACCTGCTCAACTAATGAATCAAGCACTCGCACGGTATAGCCATGCGCCAATAACTCATTCGAAACATGCGCGCCGATAAATCCCGCGCCTCCAGTTATGAGTACTCGTTTTGCTGCCATCAATCCCCCTCGCCCGTTGGTTCCTGAAAAGAACGAACTTGGCTTGTAGACGAAAGGGCAGCTTTGTTGTTCCACTCGCAAAAAGACGGATTTACGCGCCCGCGGTACTAAAATGCTTTATACACGAGTTCCGGTGCTGGCGCATTCATCAGCATCGTCACCGCAACCGCAATCACGGCAGCGGCGGTGTTCCAAACTGTGCGCGTGTAGCGCGAAAGAACAAGCGGTTCACCGGCTAATTGAACGCCAAGCAGCGACATTCTGATTCTTTCCCAAAGCTCAAGAGCAATGGTCGCTCCAAGAAAAATACCGAACAGGGAAAGAATGAACATCGCGGTGCCAAGGGTCGTCATCATGTCTCCAATCTGAGTCCAGTTGGACCAGAACCACAGCAAAGTCAGCGCAAACCAGGTGAATGTCAGGCCGCGCGCCAAAGCATGATAGAAGGGATCGGCACCCAGAGTCTTGTAACGCTTTCTGCCGAGTGTCCGAATCATCATTAACTGATAAAGCTGAACCGCGGCGACGCCAGACCCTTGCAATAAACCAAAAAACAGAAATTCCGTGGTTTGACCGTGCCAGACTCCTACCAGGAAGAAAGTGACGAATATGGCAAAAGCGCTCAGAAAGGGCTCCAGTGCGCGCGCGGGATACTTTCGCATCGAAGACATCAGCAGCGGATTATAGACATAGTTCTTCAGCCATTCCGAAAGCGTGATGTGCCAGCGGCTCCAGAAAATCATGAAGTTGCCGGCTGAAAATGGCCGGTTGAAATTCTCCGGTAATTCCATGCGCATGAACCTGGCTATGCCAATCACCATATCGATGTAACCGGAAAAATTGCAGTACAAATAAAGGGGATAGATGGCAATAATCACCATCCCATGCCATAGCCGCTGGTCGGGCGCGGCGGCCGAATGCAATGTGTTCAAGGCCCGCGTCTGCGCCATGGAAAGCAGCAACGACAGCACGTTGACCTTAAAGAAGCCAATAATGATTCGTTCGAACGCCCTGCCCGCTTCAAAGATGTCCAGTTCCAGCGGAACACTTGATAGCTGATATCTGGAAAAATCCTGATAGCGCTGAATGGGACCGGAAATAAACGTGGTGAAATTCAGCGTGTAATTCAGGTAAGAGACAACGCTTACTCGTTCTTCGATACGGTCATTCGCGGCATCGATAATCAGGTGCAGCACTCGGAAAAACACATACGACAAGCCCAGCGTGATGTACGGAGAATGCAACAGCAGTGCGGATGGCACGAAGGTGTACTTCTTGAGCCAGACGAAAGCTCCTATGCCCGCGATGAGAACCGCAACAAGCAGCGATCGGCCCGACCGGTTCTGCATAAGGCGAAGACTGACATAGCCGAAACCCAGGAAGCCGGCGAATGGAATCCAGACACCCGGCTGATGCGAAAAGAAGGACAGGAAGACAAAGTTTGCTATCAGCAGCGTGGCCTGACGCCATGTGACGCTTCTGTTAACGTTGAACACCGCAACCACCAGCAGCGCGAATAGAAGAAATTCAAATGAAGCTGTTCCCATCGTTTTCTAGAGCCAGTTAAGGCAATCTCCGTTTCAGCTCGCCGTGCATGTTGCCATCCTACGGCGTATTTTTCCCATGTTCAAGTTTTCCGGAAAGTGTGTCTACATTTTCGCAACCGGAAAATGCACAATGATTCTGACCTGAACTTATCCTGGCTTCTACCGCCAACTCCAGACTTCCACCAGCAATGCAAGGCGCTGCTTGTCAGTTCCGAAAACCTGGGCAGCCGCATCCAGGCGCTTGCCTCTTATGCGCTTGATGAGAACCAGCTTCATCGTCTCGCGAGAGTGATTGCCCGGCTTCGCCTGGAAGGAAAATCGCTGGCGCCTCTGATGCCCTTTCGCCTCGGCCTGTTGAGTAACTCAACCACTGACTTCATTGAGCCGGCTCTGATCGCTACTGCCGCGCGGCATGGCATCTTGCTGGAGTGCATTCGGTCGGATTACGGCCAGGTGATTCAGGAAGCTCTGTCGCCTGATTCTGCCGTCAACGCATCCCGCCCGGACGCGGTGCTGGTTGCGGTAGATTATCGCGCGTTCCCTTTAAACGCCAATGCCGGCAGCAGCCAGGATGCCGGCCGCGCGGTGAATTCCTCGCTCGAGTTTCTTCAGAGCATTCGCGGCGGAATCGCTGCCAATGCCGGGGCGGTCTGCATTTTGCAAACGCTCGCGCCGCCTCCCGAACGGCTCTTCGGCAGCCTGGATTGGGCATTGCCCGGCACGCTCCAGAATGTGATTGCAAGCGTCAACGCGAAACTGGCGTCACTCACGCTGGACACGGCGGATGTTTTGCTCGATGTGGCCGGCCTGGCCGCCAGTGTGGGGTTGAACAACTGGCACTCGCCCGCTCAATGGAACATGGCAAAGCTGCCTTTCTCGAACACTTTCGTTCCTCTGTATGCCGATCATGTCGCCCGCGTCATCGCCGCGCTGCGCGGAAAAAGCCGCAAGTGCCTGGTGCTCGACCTCGACAACACTCTGTGGGCCGGCATCATTGGCGACGACGGACTGGATGGAATCCAGTTGGCGCAGGGCGATGCCACCGGCGAAGCGCACTTGGCTGTTCAGCGCTTGGCGCTTGAACTTCGCGGCCGCGGAGTGGTCCTGGCGGTTTCCTCGAAAAATAACGACGATGTCGCCCGCCTGCCCTTTCGCAGTCATCCTGAAATGCTGCTGCGTGAGGACCACATTGCCGTCTTCCAGGCCAACTGGAACGACAAAGCCAGCAACATTAAAGCTATTGCCGAAGAGTTGTCGCTGGGCGTCGATTCCATGGTCCTGCTGGACGACAACCCGGTGGAGCGAGACTTGGTGCGCCGGCTTCTGCCGCAAGTAGCCGTTCCTGAACTCCCGGATGATCCGGCTCTCTATGCACGCACGCTGGCGGCCGCCGGATATTTCGAATCGGTCGCCTTCTCCCAGGAGGATTTGAAACGCGCCGGCTTCTACCAGGACAACGCGCGCCGCATCAGTCTGCGGAAAGAAGCGGGAGATCTTGATTCCTACCTCGCCTCTCTGAACATGGAAATTACCTTTCAGCCGTTTGATGCCACCGGCCGCGCCCGCATTACCCAGCTCATCAATAAATCAAACCAGTTCAATTTGACAGCCCGCCGCTACACGGAGGCCGAAGTAGAGGCGGTCGAACGTGATCCCTCTTGTCTCACCCTTCAGGTCAGGCTTGTGGATGCCTTTGGGGACAACGGCATGATCAGCGTCATCATCTGCCGTCAAACCAGTTCCGGGACTTGGGAATTCGATACCTGGCTGATGAGTTGCCGGGTTCTGGGGCGGCGCGTTCAAAACGCCGTGCTTCAGCAAGTGCTGGAACTGGCGGCCCGGGAAGGTATTTGCAAGCTTGTCGGCGTCTACCGGCCAACGGAAAAAAACAAGTTGGTCGAAGACCATTACGCTCAGTTGGGTTTTATAAGGACGGCTTCCGAGCCTGATGGCACTACCCGTTGGGAACTCGCCGTCGCCGGCGCGAAAGTGCTGCCCGCGCCCATGACAGTTCGCTCTATTCAATTCAATCGCGAGGTGAAGGTTTAATCCATATGCCAGCTTCAAGCACCCTGAACTCAGAAACAGTCACCAGTTCCTCTGCGAATGCTGGGAAGGCGTCCGGCAGGCTCGCCAGGCGCGACTATTACCTGCTGCCGCTTCTCAGCCTGGCCACCATTCTGTTCCTGTTCGCGGCGGCCGAAGTGAGCGCCCGCATCCGTTATCCGGAGAAGGAATACGAAGAATGCCGCGTCCAGGGTGCCACTGACCCGCGGCGCGCCAAGCCCAACTGCACTGTCAATGCCAAGGTCGCCGAAGGTCCGTGGGTCACTTATTCCATGAATGAATGCGGCTACCGCACTCCCGACTCCTGCGGCCCCAAACCGGCGAATACCCTCCGCATCGCTTTGCTGGGTGCGTCCATGACAATGGGCAAGAATGTCCCTCTCGATCAGACCTGGGGAGAACGGCTGGCGCGCCGCATGGCTCAGATATCCGGCCATCCGGTGCAGGTGGAAAATTTAGGATGGGAACTGTTGTCGCCGCTGCATTGTTACCGCCAGATTGGTAAAGTGATTTCGCTTCAGCCCGACCTGGTCATATATGCCGTCAATCCATTTGACCTGAACAGAGGAATCGACCGGCGGCAGTTAGAACACCGTAATGATCCGGTTCTGCCGCCCATTCAAGAGGCAGCTCTTCCCAAGGATGATGGCGTTACTCTGCGCAACACCCTCAAGGCGATCCAGAATTCTCTGGCCGATAGCACCGCCTTCACCATGGCCCA
>Ga0116230_10008575_pt1 | contig 10072 bp, 7 predicted proteins | sample S1TSphfallax_3_FD_88678 | JGI IMG/M metagenome (GOLD analysis project Ga0116230, IMG submission 88678) | Host-associated microbial communities from peat moss isolated from Minnesota, USA - S1T2_Fd - Sphagnum fallax MG | ecosystem: Host-associated > Plants > Peat moss > Unclassified | place: USA...
AAAGCCATACCCGTTATCGACATAAGTCTTGGCAATGGCGCCGTCGAAACCGAGATAAAAACCCGGGGTCGAATCGCGGAGCAACTTTGCAAAAGCCGCCGTCCGACCGACCAGATCGTCCGTGCCAGTGTCACCCAGCACCGCATAAATCGCCAGTGCAACCAGCGCAATGAACGGGAACACCAGCAAAACTCCGCGCTTTGGCAGACGCGGAAAGAGCACCTGCCCGAACAACAGCATCACGACAAATCCGGTCCCAAACCGCGAATTGGTGGTGAGCAGGATCAGTGCGATTGTAGCCCCGGTCAACAGCCGCACAAGGATACCGAGCCTTGGCCACAAACTGAGCAAGAGGATGGCATCAATCGCGGCAAAATTGGCGTTCGACACCATTTCCAGGAAAATCGAGGATGTGCGCGGTCCGGTATAGAACCCAACGTTGAAATGCCCCTCGACGTTGATTGCGCCGCCCCACAAGCCAGTCGTGTTGTAAGCCGCGATCTCGGCCCCGCGGGTCGCCTGATAGAAGAGGGCTGGCTGGAAGGTCGTGACATAGGCAGGCAGGTCGATCACCTCGAGCAAAAGCACCGCCAAAACGATTGTGTTGGTGATCGCCAGCAACCGCGCAATGCCCGCCGGTGAACAACGTTGCCCCAGCGCGCAGAAGACCAAAATGACCAGCCAATCCCGCAAAAGATCGACCGCAAAGACCTGCGATAGAAACGATACCAGACTGTTGATGGCAATCACGGCGATCAAAACGGCCAAAACGATGGGGTCTGAACTTAACGGGCTCGTTATTATGATGACCACCAGGCCTGTGAACAGGATTGCGACCTCTACGCCGATAACAATCGGCAGGCCGATCGCAAAGCCATGCGCATTGAGCACGGCCAGCGCTGCGCTATACACAGTGGCAAGTAGCGCCAACATGGCAGCCGCGCCGCTCGCTCGTCGCGAACTACCTAGGCTTGCCGCCAGATTCACAATGCCGGCGCCTTACAAACCGCCCGAGAAATGTACAAGCCGACAAGTGTCAGCAATACGACATCGATGGTCGAAACGATCGCGAACACCGTAATGTCGACATAAATGGCACAATATATCTTGATAGGAACCATGATGAGCAACAGCGCAAGCCTCCAATAAAAATACCGCTGTTCAGTGCCACACTGTGTCGGGATTACTGCGTGAAAGCCTGCGAGAGTGTACAAGGCAGGGCCCACCAGCAAAATACGCAGAATCCAAGCCTGCTGCGCAAACTCAGGGCGGAACAAACCCATCACGATGGGCGCAAAAATCGCGAGTACGACTCCGGCCATTGCGGCAAGGCTCCCGGCACTCAGCGCTGCATTTCTAGACAGTCGAGTGATCCCGCTCAAATCGTTTTGTGCCCAAGCGCGCCCAATCGCTGGGCCGGCGAAGACGCCGACCGATTGACTGAAGAAAAACATGACCCCATTGATGCGCTGGGCAGCGAAATAGGCACTCAGGGCGGTCGTGGGATGGCTCAGGCCAAGTATCAAAACATCAATCTGAACGACTGCCATTCCAAGAATGGTAAGCCCCGTATAGTTAAAGGTTTGCGACAGCGGTATAGCGAAAGACAGCACCCCGGTGGCTTTATCGAACGCATTGCGCAGTGGATCGCGCAGCGCGAATATAAAGAACCCAACGGTGATGAAGTTTCCGACCGTAAGGCAGGCCAGTAATTGATTCAACGAAGCTGCATGCCGCACTTGATGCAAGCCGAGGAGCAAGACGATCATTGTCGCGCGCCAAGTCACATCCCTTGAGGCGATCGATTGTAGGCTGGTCCTTCTTACCCTGTCAACGGCGAAAAGTATTTCGGCTATTGAACCCAATAGAATGAGCGCCACTACCATGACATAGGTCGACCATCCTACAGGTCCTTCCACGCCAAAATAGGTCACCGCGATTGTGATTGGCAGCATCATGGCATTACCGATAACCACCTGACGAAGGATACCTTTCAAGAATGGCGAAGTATCGGGATCCTGCCGATCAAACAGCGCCGGAAAATAGCGGAATACGATAGAGTCCTGCCCCAATGTCGCCACTGGCCCTAAAAAACTAACGACCGAGAAAAGAAAGGCGAAATTTCGAAAGCCAACCGCATCCGTCGTCCTGCCAACTGCAATGAACATAGCATAAGACAAGATCGCTCCGGCGACCCGCAGGGCAAAAATAGGTCCGATTCGCGCATAAATCCTTGTAACAGCGATCCCTAGAAAATCACCGTCCCTTCGCCTGGCCCGTTCAACCATTAGCAATGACCAGATCAAGTAGATGCTTGACTTTGGCTCGCCAAGATTGGCTCGCGGCCGCTTCACGCGCGCGTTGCCGCGCTTCCGCATCGACATTGAGCGCCCGTTGGAGCGCGACGAGCGCCTCTTCCCCATTCCTGTAGAAATGCATGAAACTTTCGTTCCGCTTTGCGAGTTCTGGCGTAAACCGACACACTACCGGCAATCCGCTGGCAGCATATTCGTAGAGCTTCATCGGACTCCGGCTTGCGTTGAACGGGTGATCGTTGAGCGGCAGTAGCGCGACATCCGCTCCTTGCAGCAACTGCGGCACCTTTTCATAGGGAACCGCCCCGAGGATGCGCACGTTTTCAGGCAACGATGGCAAAGGTTCACGCTTTTGTAGTGGGCCAGCTATAACAAAATCGACATCTGGACGGTGATGGGCAAAATAGCCAAGCATACCTGCATCAAACCTTTCATCGACTGCTCCAACATAAACTGCTGTTTTGCGAAGACGGTTGGTGGAAGTCGAGGCAGAAGAGGTCGCGAACACATCTAAATCCACCCCGTTCAGCACCACTTCCAAGGGTCGAGTTAGCTCCATATCGCGCATAAATTCACCCATGCGTTCTGCGACTGCTTCGGAAGTTGTAATAATCATATCCGCCCGACGGATCAGGAAACGCTCCAGCGCGAGAATGACTTCATCATCTCGGTTCCCCGGAAACGAGTAAATGTCTGTCGGTCTGTAAATAATTTTCTTCGCAGGGATCGCGAAAGTCACCCAAGCTTGGCGCGGATGGTCTATAAATAACAAATCTGCAGCTTCCCGACCCTTACCAAACCAGGTCAGCCGGGCATTCGTGGCTAAATAGGCCTCGGTCATGTGGCGGCCCGAAATGCGCCATGGCAGCAGCGAGAATGGCGAGATCTGTTGAAGTTTTTCCAGCGCCCAATTTCCGGTGAGCAGGTGCCTCGGACGCAATAGACTTCGAGCTCTTAACCGCCCGAAAACTTGGTTTTCATCGCGGAACAAGTCAATCGCAGTAAACGGGAATGGCACGTGTCGAACATCATGACCAAGCAGCGCAATCTCGCGGGCAATGTGATGCGACCCGACGACAAAAGGGGCGCCAATCGGAGTGTGCGCCGCGATTACAATTTTCAACTTTGGGACGACCCCATCGTCCGCTTTTTGGATAAATTCCAATTTATGATCTCTCATATTTTATCGGAAATGATCGTTGATTCGCATGAATTTTATAAAGTAGATTGTTGCAACCCCATTGCACTAATAGCGTCGCGCAAATACGCTCCGCTTCTGACTTTTTCAGATGCTTTCAATACGCCGCTCCGCATTCCAGCGGCTTCATCGGCAGTAACCTGACTTACCGCCTCAGGAATATCTCGAATTGAACCAACGACAATACCAAGATTATGCTTCATTACAAATTGCGCAATTTGCGAACCTTTGCGCACAATCACTGGCAAACCTATCGCCATATAGAGCGAAAACTTATGAGGTTGATTATACGCCTCGTAGCCAAAGCGATCCTTATCGAGGCAATCCCAAGTCCCTTCCCAAACCAATCCCCAGGAAAAAATCCCGGGAAAAAGCGGTCGATTGGCGTCAAAGGCGGATATATATTTGATCCTTTTTGTCAGATCCTGCGCCAGGTTATTGCCGAAAAAAACAATATCAAGACCAGGGATATGAGTTGACGCCTCTATCCAGGGATTTTTTAAACTACTGAGGTTACCGGCAAAAAGTATTGGAGCATCGAGCTGCCAATTTACCAACGGCGCTCCATCAGCCAGATAGTCCCAACAAACGTGCTTCACACAGACCGGCAATGTGCGGCCCGAAAAATATTGCTCCAAATCTCCAGAAAATATTACGCCTGCCGCTTTCGAAATGTAGCCCTCGGGGGTTCCCGTCCTTCTTCCCCGAAGAAACTCGATATCGTGAACAACCAATATGACTTTGTGCCGTACTAATAAAAAATGCATTATGATATTGGCAAAAAATCCATAGCGTGGAAATTGCGCATAAACATAAGAGCATGGAGTGCGCATAATAGCAGCTATCGTCTGCAAAAAAGCTACTAAACGCGAAACTCGGTTCTTCGAATGAGATGCCCCCCCGATTTCTTGATAACCGAGGGAGCGCAAGATCGTATCGACATCGTTAGTCGCTTTGGTGCCCCCGTGTATGCCGGATCCGCTCCAGTGAGACCAAAAATATACTCTACTATTGATCACAATAGGAATCCCCATGACATTTTATCAAACTGTCTCGTCTTGTAATATTCAAATGTCCGATCTATATCAGATTTTATAAATCCAATCTTAAGAATAAATTAATTGCTTCAGTCGTGTATACATCTTTCCCCCAACTGAAGCCATTTCATAACGTGGGGCTTGCGCGCTCGCCCCTTGAGAAAGGCTTGCGCGTAATTCCGGATCGTTTGCAAGTTTGTCTAAAATTCCGGCAAGTTCCTGCGCATTTCCGGGTTCGAATTGGAACCCCGACACTCCGTGCACGACAATTTCCGCAAGTCCGCCAATCCGTGAAGCAACCACAGGCACGCCCGCAAGATAGGCTTCCACGCACACACGGCCAAACGGTTCGCGCCATAATGATGGCACCACCAGCACATCTATACGGGATAGAAAATTCTCTGATTCTACCCATCCAGCAAAATCGACGTCAATTCCTTGAAAGGCTGTCTTTAATTCGTCGATGTAACTCTGATCACCTGTCCCTGCGACAACCAAACGAACATTGCGTTGAACCATGAGAGCTGCCGCGCTGGCCAGAACATGGATGCCCTTGTTCGGGGTAAGAACTCCAAGATAGCCAATGCGCAGCGGCCCAGTATAGTCATCGCGATGCGCCTTTGGCGGTGATGTGACAAAGGCTCCTGGAAGCGCAAATGTTTGCGCGGTAGGGAAATAGCCGTTTCGCTTATGGATATCGATTGTTCCCTGAGCTTCCGCGCACAGCAAATCGACCTTTCCTGATGATTGCTTGCGCCCAAAGCTCATTACTTGGCAATCCAAGCAGGGTTTGATACAGTTACGAGATGAACGGTACATCGATCCTCGCCAGCACATAGCAAAATAGCTTTGCAGCATATGAGCAACCGGTATCTTCCGTCGAGATGCTGCAAGCCAAGTCGCCACGTTTGTATTCTCAATACTGACTGTCAGCACTACATCCGGTTTGAACCGATCCATCTCCCTTGCCATCGCAAAGTAGGCACGCGGGTTGAAGTTTTCCACGATGTGCCAGATGACTTTTTTCCAGAGCGGCCGAGGAATACAATAGTTCGAATAAATGTTCAAACTTGGAAGGATCTGAACGTCTAACCCATATTCGGACCACTGCATCTCCTTATCACCTACAGAAACCACCCTTACGTCAGCTCCGGCTACTGCCAAACCACGCGCCAGCGCCTGGGATGCGACCGGCCCCCCGCCTTTACCAAAGGGCGGATAAGCGGCGCAGATCAACAATATCTTCTAACGCTTTTTACCGTTGTATGTGACAATTGTGGCATGAACGTACTCTCGTAGATGTTCTTGATCTTTCGATGTTTTGCCGCCCAGCCGAACGGCTCTATGGCACTAAAAAGCGGGTTCTCGCCTCCCTTGCTGCGATTGTCATGAAGCCTTGCGAGCACCAGTCCAGCCTCTGGCGGTGCATCGAAATCGACCACCATGCCCAGACCTGTTTGTGCCACCGTCCGCTCAAATGGCTCGATGTTGCTAAGCACCGGAAACAGGCCAGCCGATGCGGCCTCGACAGCAGCGATGCCGAAGCCTTCATACGAAGATGCGCAGACATACACGCTGCTGCGCGCGATCAACTGCGCCAACTTCGCGTCATCAGGTTGGTTGTGAAGTTCGATGCTGTCGGCGATTCCCTCGTCGGTAACCACGGCCTCGATAGATTGCCATGACACGCCCATGGCTTTGCCGGCGATGATCAGGCGCCAGTCGGGTGCGTGGCGACGAAACGCGGCGAACCAGCGGATCAGGCGCGGCAGTTCCTTGTTCGGCGCAATCCTGCCGAAATAGAGCATCACTTTTGCAGTGCGGTCGGCAAGCCCGGCGAATTTATCGATATCCACTCCGTTTTCAATAGTGACCAGGCCGGTCTGTCGGATCGTGGCAAACGACTGGGCATCTTGCACGCTGGAGGGGATGACCGTGTGGTATGCGGCCAGGCTGCACCGGGTGACGGTATGGAAATAGATTTGTTTCAGCCGGCGGGCAAAACCCGTGTGGAAAAATCCTCCGTGGGTCGAAATTACCATGGGCTTGCGGTGCAGGGGCTTGGTCAGGGCAAGGAAGTCCGCGAAGAAATCGATCGCGTGGACATGGATCAGATCCGCGTCGGTGATTTCGCGCAAAACGCCGGGTGCAATCGGGTAACGCGCCGATCCCCGATATGGAATCCGCCGGATTTCATACCCTTGGTGCTGCTCCCTTGCCGGCAAGCGTCCCAATTCGCTGTGAAAGATGCGGTTCAATGTAACGACGCGAACACGGTGACCCAATGCGGCCTGGTGGCGCGCCAGTTCCGCAACATAATTTTCGAACCCGCCGACACCGGGCCAGAACTGCCGCACGACATGTACGATTGTGATTTGGCCGACCGTCGGCTCGGCATCCTTTGGCGCTGAGTCGCACGGCGCAGTTGTCAATGTCATGAGAGGCTCATGCACCCCCATCGCTCCTGAATCTCAAACGTACGACGAAGGCGAGGAACATAAAATTGCCGATGATATAGCGACGCGCTAGACGTGTGGGCTCCATGGCCAGACGGAACAGCCATTCACTGCGTGCCTTTCTTACCCAAAGTGGAGCCCTCGGTACACGGCCGACAATGAAGTCGAACAGCGCGCCCACCGTGACGACCACTGTTCCGGTTTGCAACCCATGGTTGGCCGCCCAGATCTCTTGCCTTGGATGGCCCATGCCGACAAGTGTCAAATGCGCGCCACTATTTTTGATGAATTGGACAATTTTTGGTGATTCGTCATCGGCAAAATAGCCATGGTGGTGACCGACCACTCGGACCCCGGAATACCTTTCCTGAATTCGGTCAGCCGCAATTTCGACCACACCAGGAGGACTGCCCAACAAAAACACACTGAGTGGTCGCGGTGCTGTCGCCAGCAATTCAGGTGTCAGATCGGTCCCGTTGAGATTTTCAGGAAACGCCTCTCCATAAAGCAACTTTGATGCAATATCGACCCCAATTCCGTCCGGCAGCAACGTCATGCTGGTTAATGCTTGTGCAAACTCACCATTCCTTCGGGCCACATTGACTGTATGCGCGTTGCAATAGCCAAACACGGTTGAATCCCCGCTCGCCAATGCCTGGTGCACCAGCTTGAGCGCTTCGCCTTTGCGCAATGTGGCGATGCGGGCTTTCCCGATCTGCCGCACCGGGATCGAAGCATTTGCCATTAAGCTTGAGCCTTCGCTGCAGAGGGAGTCGATGGGATCGGCCAGGCCCGGCTCACCCAGGCCGTCAGGCGATCTCTCGTCAGCCGCTGCAGCGGCCGCTCGACAAAGCGATGGCTCAAGAGGGCCACACCGATCGCCGCCATGATGGTGATGAAGATGCTGACGGCCTGTGTAAGCGCGAGCGCGGCAAGCAGCGGCCGAATGCCCACCAAGACCAGTTCGTGCAGCAAATAAAGCGAGAAACTACACGCACCCAATTGCTTTGCCACCGGATTGGCAAAAATGGCGTTGGCAAAGCCTGTCGGGATCGAAAAGGCGAGGATGGCCACGCCAAACATCAGGCAAAGCGGAAAATTGGTATAGTAGTTCTCGTCCGCGTAAACTTGTCGTGCCAGCAATCCCGGTTTTATAGATATCACTCCGACCAGCAGCGCGGTGACGAGCAACACACCGCCCACTTGCACTGCAAGCGCTGAACGCACAGTCCATTTGTCCATAGGCATCTGCCTGCGAATGGCCGCAGCCATCACACCAATCGTAAAAATATGAAGCTGCGAAAATACGGTGCAGCCCGGTAAGAAAGGCTTGAAGAAAAGGGCCAATGCCGCGACGCCGATCAACAGCGGCGCCATTTTTGCCAGCCAACGATTGTAGAGCATCCACCAGCCAAGCGCGAAAAGGAGGTAGAATTCGACTTCCGGCGGAATTGTCCAGAAGACGTGCTGACCACCGACCATCATGATCTGTCGAATGAACTGAGTCCCGGTCAGGTAGTAAACGAAATCTGGCCCGATAAGTCGTGAGGCGACGTAGGAGGCCGTCACCACCAACAGATAAAGTGGCAATACGCGCGCGCCCCGGGCAATCAGAAACTTTTGAATGGCCGGACCGTTGGGCGTGTCGAGCAAATACAGATGGCCCATCAGAAAGCCGCTCAGCGTAAAGAAAAGCAGGACTCCAAAGGGCCCGCCAAGTGGGATAAAAACTGAGTAACCTGTGTCCCCCAAATGCGTGGACATCACAAGGACTGCGGCTAGCCCACGAATTCCATCCAGGGCAGGCACATATCTGCTGTCGGACATAGACCACCACGAATGAGGTCCATCGCGCCAGATGGCGGATGGCATTTTCGGTGCCTAAGCCTGCATCCTCCCAGTTGATTTCAACGTTTTTGGGCGACTAAAAAATGCAACATTCAATAGGAATCATGCAATTGGGATAAAGCTAATCGCACATTAACCCTCGCGTCAAGATCGCAATAAATAGGTCCGACATGAACCTATAAAATGTCTCGGGATGATACCCCCTGGTGACAGTCTGTCACACCGGGGTGTCCAATGGACGGGGAGGAGGTGACTACCCAGTCACCCCGCATAGAGAGCTAGAATCAAAAATTATTGATTCCCCCCAAGACCCCCCACGACCTGAAGCGTTACGCAAGCCGATTGCGGACGATTCGTCAGTTCCGCTGGACAAGTATCCTTGATCGCCTGCATCGATCACCATTTTGAGAATGGCGGTATATTCGTTCCAATTGTATTTCATTGACTGCCCCAACCAGACAGCCGGACTCCAGTCTTTCCAAAACAGATAGTCTGGAGGGCATAAGTGCGCTCGGTCCGGTTTTAGAAGATTTATAATCCACGCTCGGGTTTTCGATATAGTGCCTGACTCTACGCTTCTGAATATCCTCAAGAATTTTCCAGGCACCCGACAGTGGGGTGCCTTAATTCAAGAGATTATACCAATTTTCAACAATCGCATTTTGGTCCTCAAACGGCCAATCAGACAGTCGTGATAGCATCATTAAATAAACAATGTGGGCGCGCGCGCTCGTCTCGTGGGTGCTCACTCTACCTCAAGTGTCTGCTATTTCATGATCCATGCAAATTGCACCGTTACGCTCTTTGGTCGGGCACAAGCCGGATTTTGGATCTAATCGGCCCTAGAACCGTGTCGCAACCACGTTGCACGGAATAGCCGTGACACCAACGGACAGCCCGGAAAGCGGCAGAAAACCATGCAACGCCAATGCAACATGGCGATCGGTCGCGGTGAGTCCGCCATTGAATAAAATCAAGCTAAATCAATTGGTAGGATGGTAGCGGAGGAGGGACTCGAACCCCCGACACGCGGATTATGATTCCTGCCTTGTTGTTGTTTCTATTCGTTTTTATTGTAAACCGCATTCAAAACCAAGCGCGACATATCAATAACTTGCCGGAGAGGTGTAAACCGCTAATCGCGTGAATGCAGCGCATTCTTGAGCCCATTATGAGTTGCAGCCGCCGATCCCGCATTTGTGAAACAAGCAAAAGAGA
>Ga0116230_10008576_pt1 | contig 10072 bp, 9 predicted proteins | sample S1TSphfallax_3_FD_88678 | JGI IMG/M metagenome (GOLD analysis project Ga0116230, IMG submission 88678) | Host-associated microbial communities from peat moss isolated from Minnesota, USA - S1T2_Fd - Sphagnum fallax MG | ecosystem: Host-associated > Plants > Peat moss > Unclassified | place: USA...
CATGGGGATCGGCGGCAAAGAGATCAAAATCCGACTTGTCCCATTTGATCGCCTGCTCTTGCCCTGCGTTGTGCGACAGAACACTTGCGGGGATCGGCTCGGCTTTTTCCTCACCCGGCTCTTGCCATGACAGGATGCAACCGGCTCCGCCGCCCATCTGGTTGAACTCAATTTTGATCGGATATTCGCCGGCTTTTTCGAAGGTGATCTCGCCGGTTTCGTCGTTCATCGGGCTGGTTTTTTTGAAGGGAATGACGGCCTTGCCATTGACGGTGAGCATCGATCCGTCATCGCTGGCCAGATGGAAGGTGTACTTGCCCGGCTTGGCGATCTTGATCATCCCGCTCCAGCGGATGCCGAAGTTGGTGGTCAGATGCGATTGATAAAAGTCGCCGTTCACCACCGGGAAATTGACCTGCGCGTCGGTGCGGACCAGGAACGGCTCCTTCTTCACCGTGTTCAGGCTCTTCATGTTATAGACATCCATGAAGTATTCACCGACCAGACCAGGGTCGGCCGCCGCCAGCGAGTTACCAGCCAATACGAATGCAAGAAATCCAAGCGTGACACGGGCCTCCGGCCCGTGGGTGAATCGACGGAGCTTTGGGAAATTTAGCTTTTTCAAAATGTTTCACTTTCCGCACGCACCCGCAGGCCCGTGTCACGAATTGGGTTTCTGATCATCAAAGACAGCTTCGCTGAAGCGACCGTTGCCGGTTCAGCTCGCGGCGTTTACTTGCCGGGCACGATCCACACGTTCCGGAACTTCACACTGTTCCCATGATACTGCAGCCGAACCGGCCCGGGCTTTGCCGATTCTTTTGAAAGCGCATCCCCGGTGGTGCCGGCGATCTCGGCATCATCCTGAATTTTCTTCCCGTTCTGGTAAATGGTCACCCGGGCGTTGGCGGTCTTTTTTCCATCGGCGTCAAACCTGGCGGCCTTGAAAGTGATGTCGTACGTCTGCCATTCCCCAGGGGGCAGGCACGCATTCACATCCGGGGCCTTGCGATCGTAGATGGCTCCGCAGTCCACCTTCGACGGGGGCAGGCCATAGCTGTCCAGCACCTGAATCTCATACCGGCCCTGCAGATACACACCGCTGTTTCCGCGCTCCTGCCCTTTCACTTCCGGGCCGAGCTTGGGCTCGCAAAACTCGACATGCAGCTGAAAATCCTGGTATTTTTCTTTCGAAACGATGTCGAGCTTTTTGCTGGTCATCTCGCCGTCGGCGACGATCCAGTCGGGATCTTTGCCTTTGCGGTTGGTCCAGTTTTTGGTCAGCGACTCGGGGGTGCCGTCAAACAGCATGACCGCGTCGGCGGGCTTGGCCATCGGCTGCGTGGCGGCGGGCTCCTTCTGCGCCCGCAGGGCGGCGGGCAGTGCAATCAGGAGTGCCAATGTGATTGGTGTGAACAGTGTGATCGGCGAGAGTCGTTTTATCATGTGATTTATTCCTTGCGGCAGAAAATCATACCCAATCCAGAAGAGTCCGTTTATTTCTTTGCATCATGTGCGTCTTGCGCGGCCCGTCCCTGTCAGGGTCTGTCGGAACCAAACCATGAGCCAGACGCGGGCCAAACGCCCATGATACCGCGGATCAATACACCGAATCCGGGAAATAATAATCCCTGGCATTGTCCGGTGTCACCACATCCACGTCCAGCACCAGATGCCGGGGCATCATCGGAGCCAGTTCCTTGGCTTTGCCATCGCGCAGCTCGGAAGCCGCCAGATGAATCGCCGCCCCGATCATGCTCGGGGGGTAGGTCGTGTCGGCGGGGACCATCGGGTCGTGATCCATGACTTTCTTGATGACGTCCTTCATTCCCGCTCCGCCGAAGACGAACATTTCCTTTTCGCGATGGGCTTCCTGGATCGCCTGTATCGCGCCCAGGGCCACATCATCATCCTGCGCCCAGACCGCGTCGATGTGCGGATGCTGGGTCAGAAAGGTCTGCATCAGTTCGAGGCCCTTTTGCCGGCTCCAGTTGGCGGGCTGGTCGGCCAGGATCTTGATGTCAGGGTGCTGATCGAACACCGCCTTGGCTGAGGTGACGCGGTCGGTGTTCACGGTGCAGGGAAGGCCTTCAAGGATAACGAGGTCCCCCTTGTTGCCTAACTTTTTGCAAATGTATTCGGCACTCTTGCGGCCAAAGGCCTTATTGTCCCCTTCGAGAAAAATGTCGGCAATGCCGGGCTTGGCAAAACCCCGGTCGACGTTGACGATGAAGACACCCTTGTCGTGTGCTTCCTGCGCGATCGGCGTGATCGGAGCACTTTCGGTGGCGAGAATCACCAGACCATCGACATGCCGGTCGAGCATGGTCTGAATGTCATCGGTTTGTTTCTGCGGTGTGTCGGCGGTCTGGTAAACCCAGTCGATCTCGGGATGAGCCGCCATCGCCTGTTTGGCCCAGTAACCCACGCCCGCGGTCCAGCCGTGATCGGCGGCTGGGATGGAAACGCCGATTTTCATGCGTTTCCCATTGGCTGCTCCCCCGGAGCCTTGGCCGGGTTTTTCGCAGGAACACAGGGCGATCGACAGCAGTCCAATGGCACATTTCACAGCGCGGTTGATTCGTGGCATTCGTTCCTCGTTCTGAATCCGTTGGTTCTCAGGCGCGGCGGCCCACCCGCTGCACCATGGCGGCGGCGATGATGATGACGCCCTTCACCAGCCCCTGCAAGGCAGGGGGTACATCCAGAAACTTGAGCATGCTGTCGATCACCCCCAGGATCAGAACCCCAATCACCGTGCCGGAGATTCCCCCGCTGCCCCCGGTGATGCGCGTGCCCCCGATCACCACGGCGGCGATCGCGTCCAGCTCGTTGAGCTGCCCGGCCTGGGTGCTGGAGATCGAAGACTGACGGGCGGAGGCAAGAACCGCGGCAATCCCCACGAGAAATCCCGCGCCGGTGTAGGTGAGGATCTTCACCCGGTCGACGTTGATGGCAGAGTAAGCGGCTGCCCGTTCGTTCCCGCCGATGGCAAACACGTATCGTCCGAATCGAGTGCGATTCAGCACGATGGCGGCCAACACCGACGCGACCAGAAAGACCAGGCTGGAGTAATGAAATTCAAGCGGTTGCCCGTCGACCTTCAGGAATGGAATCGGAATGCCATGCCGGCCCAGCACGAGCAGATAATGATTGCTCAGCAGGTTGAGGGTGCTGTCCGAGCCGAGAGTGCGGGCGATCGAGCGGTAGGCTGCCAGCCCGCCCAGCGTGGCGATGAACGGCGCGAGCCGGCCCTTGGAGATGAGCACCCCGTTGATCGCACCGGCGAGCACGCCAACCAGCACCATGACCGGCGCTCCGATCAGGATCGCGTGCAAATCAGAACCCCGCTGACCGGTGAGGCTCGTCGGGTCGGGGTCGATCATGGTCCACATACCGACCACGGCACACATTGCGAGCATCGAACCCACCGACAGATCGATCCCGCCGGAAATAATGACAAAGGTCATCCCGATCGCAATCAACCCCACCGGCGACTGCGTCTGCAGCATGTGAAGCGCTGCCTGCCAGGAGAGAAAATCATGCGTATGCAACCGGACCTGCTCGCAAATCCCCGTGGCAATCACGATCAGCACCAGCGCGGTGAGCGGAATCAGCGATTCGATCATCGAACGCCACTGCGGCGGGCGAACTGCACCAGCAGTCAGCGGCTTCTGCGCGATCACGGCTTGTTCGGTCAATCGTTTACCCTCGCCAGAGCATTAGAAATGCACGTTGCAAATCATCAATTCGCAAGTTTTTGATACGGAACATGTATCATTACGTATCATTTTGTATCATCAACCGCCCAGTTTCGCCTTTAACCGCTCCTGCACCAGCTTGGGGTTCAGCCCTTTGCCCTGCTTCATGACCATGCCCACCAATGCTCCCAGTGCGCTGGCCTTGCCGGCTTTGTAATCAGCCAGCGGTTTTGGATTCGTCGCGATCATCGCATCGATGGCAGCATCGATCGGACCGGTGTCGCTGACTTGTCGAAGGCCCAGTTCGTCGGCAACGGCGGCGGCGCTGGTGCCGCCGGTCTCGGCCAACCGATCGAAGATCGTCGCCGCGGCACTGGAGGAAATTTGATCGCCGTCGATCATGATGGCGACCTCCTCGAACACCGCGGGGCTCAACCCAAGGTCATACACCGGTTTGGCCCGGACGTTGGACAGGCGAAAACCGTGAGACAAAATCAGGCTGGCGGTCCGCGCGGGGCGGGCGTTGCTCTTGAGCGTGGCTTCGTAAAAGTCGCCGAGCCTGCGATCGCCGGCGAAGGTGGCGGCGTCGCCGGGATTTAAGCCGTACTGGTCGATGTACCGCTTCCGCCGGGCGACCGGTAATTCGCCGATTTGCGTTTTCAATTCGGTGAGCCATTCCTCGCTCACCTCGACCGGCACCAGATCCGGGTCGGGGAAATAGCGGTAATCGTTGGCGTCTTCCTTGTTCCGCTGATGGAAGGTGGACTCGGTGGCTTCGTCCCAGCCGTAGGTGCTCTTCACACCCAGGCTGCCGGTTTCGACCCATTGCTCGATCTGCCGATGGGCTTCGTAATCGGTCGCCCGCTGCAGCACGCTGAAGCTGTTCAGATTCTTGATCTCGGTGATGGCGGTCTTGTGAATCTTCCCCTGGTCATCCGTGATATGCACATTGATGTTCGGCTCAAACCGCATATGCCCCATCTGCATCTGCGCATGGCTGACGCCCAGAAACTGCACCAGCTTCTGCAACTCCTGCCCGAAGGTCGCGACCTCTTCGCCGCTGGATAAATCCGGCTCGGTGACGATCTCCAGCAGCGGTGTGCCAGCGCGGTTCAGATCGACAATGGACCAATCAATGTGGTATCCCCCCGGGGCATCGTGCATCAACTTCCCCGCATCTTCCTCCAGATGCGCCCGGCGAATCCGCACCTTCCGCAGGCTGCCGTCTTTCAATGTCAGATCAAATTCCCCCTCATAACACAGCGGCAAATCGTACTGGCTGATCTGATAATTCTTCGGCAGATCCGGATAGTAATAGCTCTTGCGGTCCCACTTGGTGTGCCTGGCAATCTTGCAGCCCAGCGCCAAGCCCGCCTTGATGGAAAACTCGACCGCCTTCTTATTCATCACCGGCAGCACACCCGGTAACCCCAGCACCACCGGGTCCACCTGCGAATTGGGATCGCCGCCAAATCCGTTGGCAGCCCCGGTGAACATCTTCGATGCCGTCGCCAGCTGGACGTGGATCTCCATTCCGACAAGCACTTTGAACGATTTGACAACACGGTCGGGCAAGACGGCTCCTTTGGTTGGTGCGAAAGTATAACCCAAGGCTGAAATTGTGAAACCGCAATGTCTATTGCTTCGCATGGCGGCTGTCCCCGAGGGACGCTCTTCAAACGCGAAAAAGAGCATCCCTTCGGGACAGCCGCTATGCAGGAAATCTGGACACCGACATCCGGAGTGTGCAGCAGCGCGCGGCAAAGTGAGAGAACTGCCAATCACGCCCCGCGCAGAAAATTCAGCGAGTGAACCAGCCCGGCCTTTTCACCCGCTTCGCTGCCGTTGAAGTTTTCGTCTTCCAGTTCCACGCTGACCAACCCGGTGTATCCCGCGGCTTTGAGGATCTTGAAAATCTCGGTCCAGCGAGCGACGCCATGACCGGGGATGGTGTATCGCCAGGTGTGCTCGCCAAAGTCATGTCCGGCGACAAACGCGCTGGGCTGGAACAGCCCCAGTTCGTAAACCGCTTCGGGGAAAAGCTCGGTGTCTTTCCCATGAACATGCACGACCTGAGAAGCAAATTCACCCAGGAAGCGGATGTGATCCACACCCAGGCGGATCAGGTGCGAGGGGTCATAGTTGATTGAGATACCGCGCGGAATGTCTTTCAAGAATGCTCGGAATGTTTCGGGTGTCGTGCAAAGCAGTGCCAGGTGCGGCACACCGCCGGGGTATCCTTCGACCGCGATTGATGCCCCAACCGCTGCGGCGGTTTCGGCCAGCGGGGCGAACGCCTCGACAGCCGCCCGATAATTTTCACTTCGCTTTTTAGCCGGATCACCGCCGACGATCGTGAAGAAGATCCGCGCGCCGGCCGCAGCGCATTCCCTGATGTAGGCGATATTTTGATCCGCCACATCCCGGCGTTTGCCGGCGTCGGGGTCGGCGATATCGCTCATCTGGATCAGGTCGACACTGCCCAGCTTCAGGCCCGCCGATGTGACCAATCTGATGTCGCCCGGCGTCGCGTGACCCAGATCCAGCGACTCAAAACCGCTGGCCTTCGCCCAATTGCAGACGCTGCCCAAATCCTTTTGCCACGGTCCCCAGCCGCGGCGGAAGCCGATGGGGAATGATCCAGTTCGAGTGGGCATGCGCTTGTTTTCCTTTCGCGGTGAGGGTGAAAAAACAACGCCGATCCAGACGATGCGTCCGGATCGGCGTTTATAAACCTAAAGAATAAGCGGTTGAGGATCAACCGGCGGATTCGGCAACCGTGAATGTGCCCGCAGCTCCGGGGACTGAAACGTGACCGGTGATTGCGTCATCGCTGAAAGTTCCGGTGACTTTTACCGAACCCGATTCCGGCGCGGATTTGAGCGAAACCACGCCGTTAAGGCTCACGGTGCCAATGACCGGTTCGGCTGACCCGGAGGTCAGGTCGGTGACAGTGCCGGCAATATTTCCATTCGCGTCCTGCGAAGTGATCACCAGGCCGGCGGTGATGGTTTGCCCTTTCTGCTTGCCGGCGGTTTCCGTCGCGGTGCCGGTGTAGGTGCCGACGGTTGCGGGGAAGGTACCGGTTGCCGTATGCACCGAAGTCAGGTCTGCCGCCAGCGCGGTGATGTCGGTCTGGAACTGCGTGGCATCGGCAGCGATGGCGGCGCGGTCGGTGTCAACGGTGGTTTGCTCAGCGCTCACGGCAGTGGTGATGGTCGCGTCACCAGCCAGCGCGCTGAGGATCGCGGCGCGGGCCCCGTCCACCGCGGTTCCGCTCAGCTGCGCCTGCAGGGTCGCCAGCGGTACGGTTGTAACCGCTGACAGCGCAGTGATGTCGTCAGACTCGGCGGCAAGCGTCTTGACGGTCGCCCTGGTCAGCAGCGAATCCCCCAGCGCGATCCCTTTGAAAGCCAGCGAATCCGATGGGTTCACCAGCGCACTGTCATCTTTCAGATAAGCCGACTTGGCCTTGTTCTCGGCGGTAACCAGCGTCTTGAGCAGCGTCTGATCTGATTTGGGCAAACCCTTGAAATCAGCGGAGATCGCCTTGGTGCCGGCGGTGCTGTCGCTGATGAGCGTGGCGATTTCGGCCTTGAGATGAGCGGCATCAGCGAGAAGGGTCGCCTTATCCGCGGCAAGGTCGCTGGTGGAAACGGAGAAAAACGTGCGCGATTCCAGAGCCTGAATCAATGTAGACATGAGGGTTCCTCAAATTCCTGGACGAGACTTTCGGACCGCTCCGGCGGTCCAGCTGCCGCAAAGCGTAGCCGTGCCGAAGTTCCGCGCCAATGTGTATATTCCCTGGATTCACCCGCGTATGGCGGCGTGAGGACAACGGCAAAAAATTGCGGGTAAGATACGCTGAAGGGCGTGGGCCTCACTCCATGTCGTCTTCACCCAGATACTGCGGTGGGCTCGCGCCGACGCTCGAAATCAACTTTGGATATTTCCCCTTCGCCACACCTTCGTCGATGGCAACCACGTCGATCTGGTGCATCCAGTCGTCGCCAAAGTCGAACCAATAACCAAACGCCCGGTCCACCTTGAGTTCCAGCGAATCGATCGTGGTTTCCTCCGCGATGCCGCTCGGTTCGCCGTCGTCAAAACCATCCGGCGTCCTGGGTCCGTACTTCGGCCCCTCGTGCATTCGCTTTCCGAACTGGAACTCATACAAATGAGGGTCAAACCGGTCGTAGGCATCGAAGATCGCCTCATGCAGATCAGCCAGCGTCTGGTCCCCGCGGATCTGGATCTTCCGGCTGATCACCGGATTTTTCTTGACGAATTTTTTCTCGAGCATTCCTGAAAGGAGGAAAACCTCGAGCGTGTAAAGCCGGGAAGGGTTCTTGGCAACCTTGGTTACCTCGTACGAAGTCGAACGCGCAGGTTTTTTGGAACTCTTTTTCGTTGCCATATTCCCTCTGTAACCGGCAGGATCGCAAATCCGCAAGGGGTCGGGGCGAAATCGATGGTCCATCGGCGATCCATCGATCACCGCGCGGATAAACAGGTCGGACGAGCGAACCGCTGCTATCATCAAAATCATGCAGATCGATCCCGCGAGCAACACCCACGGCGACAATTACAAAGTGCTGACCAACCTGGTTGTTCCCCGGCCCATCGCGTGGGTCACCAGCCTTGGCTCAACCGGTGTGGTGAATCTGGCCCCGTTCAGTTTCTTCAATGCTGTCGGCAGCGATCCGCTGTATGTGGTGATCGGCATCGGCAAGAACGCCGGAGCAGAGCCGAAGGACACCGCACGGAACATCCACGCCACCGGCGATTTTGTCGTCAACCTCGTCACCGAGGAATTGCTGGATGCGATGAACCTTTCCGCCGCGGATTTTCCGCCGGACCAGAGCGAGGTGACCGCCGCGGGGTTGCACACGGCTCCGTCGGTACATGTGAAATCCCCCCGGCTTACCGAGTCAAAAGCGAGCCTGGAATGCCGGCTTTTTCAGTCGCAACCGCTGGGCAGCAGCACGCTGATCATCGGGCAGGTGATGATGTTCCATGTGGCTGACGAACTGATTGGCCCGCGAATGCACATCAACGGTTTGGCCCCCATCGGTCGGCTCGGTTCGCCGTCGGCGTACTGCCGGACGACGGATCGGTTTGAATTGCCGCGGATGAGTTATGCGGAGTGGAGGGAAAAGCGCGGCCACTGACCGCTCACATCGCCAAAGCCATCTTTTTTGCAGCGGCCGGTAGCTGATTGAGGGAGGAGTGTTATTTCGGAACTACCAAACGCACGTCACCTTCTTCGATGCTCGAATCAGCCGGTCATTCGTAATGATCGTTGCCCCCAACCGCTCGGCGACAATCGCGATCAAGCGGTCGTGCATTTCCGGTATTTCATCGAAATCTGCCAATCTCGCCAGGTCGTCGGAGCCTATTCCCTCATATCGGTAGATCGGGTTGGAAAGGACGAAACTGAGGTAAGCAGAGTAGCTTGCTGCGAGACCCGCCTTGGTCAGCAGCCAATAAAACTCTGCAAGCACGATCGGATGCACGATCAGTATCGCATTGCCTGCCTCGGCATCTTTGAATACCTGCTCTGCGGCTTCGGAAAGCTTGGAATTGTTGAACTCGTACCAATAAATGGCGTGAGTGTCTGGAAGGAACAGATTCACGTCAGATCCATCAGTTTTGCTTTCCAGGCACCGTTCATCTCCCCAATCGCCCCGTCAACATCAACATTCTGTGCGGTCGCGGCTCCAAATAAACCGCTTCGGGCCAGCCTGCCACCAGATGAAACATTTCCGTTTCCAGTCCCATTTTCAGGTTGAACAACGACAAGGACCTCGGCGCCGCCTGCGGGCAGGCCCAAGGGAATTTCCAATCGCAGCCTGCCTTGGGCATCAATCTCGGAATGGAGCAAAACTGTTTTCATTCATCCACAGTGTAACCTGTTGCACTGGCCAGTTCCAAATCAAATCATCTCACTCCCACTCAATGGGACTCAATGGGTGCGTGACAAGCTCGGCGGGGTGAATCTGAAATGACCAAATCCCAATGACCAGGCTCCAAAACCCGAAGAAGAATTGAGTTCCTCACGATTTCCAACCGATTGTGGGATTTGGTCACTGGGGTTTGGGATTTGATTGGGATTTGGTTCCCTGGTCATTGGGGTTTCGTCAAATCCGTGTCCCCGCCGGAACTGTCACGCATCCCCACTCAATCGTCGCCGGTGGTTTTGAGATCATGTCATACACCACGCGGTTCACCCCTCGCACCTTGTTGATAATTCGGTTGCTCATGGTGGCCAGCACATCGAACGGAATCCTCGCCCATCACTTCAACCCTGCCAATGGGCAGCAGCACCGCGGACACCCTGCGATCCCAAATCAAACAGCAGCCCTGGAAAA
>Ga0116230_10008577_pt1 | contig 10071 bp, 18 predicted proteins | sample S1TSphfallax_3_FD_88678 | JGI IMG/M metagenome (GOLD analysis project Ga0116230, IMG submission 88678) | Host-associated microbial communities from peat moss isolated from Minnesota, USA - S1T2_Fd - Sphagnum fallax MG | ecosystem: Host-associated > Plants > Peat moss > Unclassified | place...
ACCGAAGTTGAATAATTTGTAAACACATTTCAATCAGAAAAAATATAGTTATTGCTTCTAATATAATTGTTGTTGGGGATTAGTATTACAACAAGGAGTCTACACCTACAAAAAATGAAAGGCTTTATGTTGGTAGACGTACTAACACAATTTTAAGTCAACTACAATTTGACGTTCATCTTCATCTTAAAAAAAAATATTGTAACTTGCAATAATTTTCCACCTTATGAGCCATGGTCATCCAATTTCCAAATATGAAGCTCTCAAGGAGTTGTTTTCCATCTTGAAAGTAAAAAATAACCCTAGAAAACATTGGACAAATGGGAGTGGGTGGGGAATGGCTGAAACAATGCATGATGTTGTCCTTACATCCATTAAGGCTGTTACACAAGCTACTAACTATTTTTCTATGAGTGTAGATGAGGCGACTACATTGGACAACCAATAATGGATTAGTGTCCTTGTTTATGTCATGAAGGATTGGGGTCGATTTCCAATCTTACTTACTTTGAACGTGTGGAAATGAATGTTATTACAAATAACAATAATTCAAACCTTTCAAAATGCATGGTTAAGTATGGAGGTGTTTCAATTTAAGAGTTTGCTTCATAATGGGTATGCTTTGGTTGTGATGGAAATTATATGTTCCATAGACATTAGATTGAGGTAATTTTTCAAATGAAATTTCATACTACTCCTTTTCTTATTGGTGTGCATTGCACGACACATAAAACTAATCTAACAATTGTTATTTTGTCCAAATTGCCTTTGGTGTCTTGCATTGAGTTCATGATACAATCATTGTATTCATTTTTTGCACACAACCCTAAAAAGTTTTTGGAGTTCATTAAGCTAGTAGAAACTTTGGAAACCAAAGAGCTAAAATTGTTGAGGAATGTGAAGATCCATTGAATCTCCATGTTGAGCCCTTTGAAACGTGTACTAACCTAGTACAAGTCTTTGGTTCTGAATATGCATTCTAATTATGAAAAGAACAAATATGTTCGTGAACTTTGAATTATTCTATGACCCATACCTAATCCTAGGTCTACCATGTGTTATGCCAATATTGTAGGTTGTCCATTCTCTCATAAAATATGCCCAACATGGGGATGTTTATCATGGACTTTCTAGATGTGATAAATCTTGTCAAGGCTAAACTTTTCCACCTCTATATTGACCCATTTTCTAGTTTTGATGATCCATTGTTTAATGATTTCACCAAACTATTTCAACAATCTAGTGGTGTTTTGTTGATCCAATGGTGCTTGGATTTGGTTGAACCCCAAGCTTTTCTTGGTTTTAATATTGGTGGACAAATCTTTGTTGTCTAAACTTGGAACCTAGTTGATGGGTTTCATATGAAGGTTCATGAAAAAGATTTTAACAAAACCATTATTATTGTGAAAAATTGTTGAAGCAACCCAAACCTTAATTTTTGAACTACAATGGCAATTTCTAGAGCAAGAAGTTATGATGGTTCTTATAATCATGTACCCCCAATACCAGCTGAATCTTTTGTTGTAGAAGGATCAATTTGTTTACATTTGAATGTTATCAAATCTACATTTTGTGTTGTTTGCAAGATTATTGATGGAATTATGGTCTCCCCTCTCTTGGATTCACATATGCTTGATGTGCAATCCTTTTGTTTTAGGTTCATTATGTCCCACAATGTTGAAGGGGCAATGATTAAACATTCAAAGTTGAATCCAGTGACCAAATTATGGATGGGAATAATTCTTTTTCCATTTTGAGTGAAAAAACTTAATGAGTACAACAAATTGGTAGATATTGCAATGGTTCAAGTGTTGGGGTTTGTTGAGGATGAAAGAACATTCAACAATCTTTCTTTCATGAAGAGTAAGCTCTGAAATTAGTTGACAACTCACTTGGACTTGTGTGTTAGGATGTTTAATCATAATTTTTTTGCATTGTCTAACTTCCCATATGATGATGCAATTGCATTATGGAAGGAAGTGACAATGAGGTATCAAGTTCAATTGTAGATTTGATTTCTAGTTTTGGAGGTTTTTGCTTAGGTTACATAATTGTGTATGTCAAGAGTCTTGCTAATTTGGTTTGGATGTTGGGATTGGTTGTTTAAAACTTGGGAGGGGGATTTCAAGGTTGTGCAATGTGTGGGTGCAAGACTCTTTTGTTTCAGTAGGCAAGACCCTTTGTGGGCAGGGTTCAATTCCCCCGAGGGAGATTTGTTTCAATCGGCAAGACCCTTTGTGGTTAGGGTGCAATTCCCCATAGGGAGATTTGTTTCATTGAAGTAGATAGACAAACACAATTTAGCAATCACCAAAATTGCTTCATGGGAATATAGGTAGTCACCAAATGTATGATAAACATGAAATCTAAGTAGCCAATTAGGCTTCATTTGAAAAAAAATCAGTTGCCCAAATGCTATTTTTTTTAAAAACATGTAGGCTAATTTTTTTCCCTTCAAAATATATTTATAGCAAAATATGCTCCACTGTCCCATTAGAGGCAGCCTTTCTGGCACTCTCCATATTTTGAAAAAAAACCCTGAAACATACCATTAGTCTTAAATATGCCACGTCAGCATTACATGTCAGCAACCTATCAATGAAGGCAAGCATATGTGCAAAGATACATTATTGTCATGTCACCAACTATGCTACCCCAAGTGTGAACTAAACTATAGGTCGAGTTATTTGCAGTAGCAACACAGGGGAGGGAGGGAGAGGGGAGCGTGGGGTGGAGGGGGACTAGGTGACTTGGGGCTTTAGGTGTGGAGGGCTTTGGGACTTTACATGTAAGGTCAAGGCTGAGGGCTACAGCATAACTGAAATAAGGACACACGAGGCAAGAGCTGAGAAGAAGCCTGATTTAAATAATGCTCCCACCCACGGGCTTTATGAAGCATAAAAATGGATGCAACCTTGGTCAAAGCCCGAAGAGTATGGGGCTTTATGTTTTTTCTATTAAAGCATAACACCCACCGTGAAAAACAGCATAATTGCTCAGAGTTGCACAGGAATAATTGTGCACAATAACTAACATTCCTCCAGTTACACTACAAAAAATCTACAAGCTTTTGATGGAAGTAAGAACGTGGGAGCAGGTTCACCCCATACTGTAAACCATGCACCTTTTGTTTTAGTTAATTCGTCCCCTATGATAGGCCAAGCTTAGTGACATATTAGGAAGAAGAATGTGTCTCACAAGGTGCATTCCTGAGTGTAAAGGTCCAGAGACAAGTCATAAACTAGTGTAAGTAGGTCCCTATGTCACATAGGTAGGTACGAAACGACCGAATTTGACTGATTCTGCAATTTAAGACGGCGTGAAAACCTGCAGAATAAGTGGGTGTGGACCTTTATATTGGCATTCAAATGTAGTGCATATCTAACCTATGTGTGTGTATGGTTATTTATTTATTTATTTATTTATGTGTGTACATGTACGAGAGCCTTGAGATGAAATCAAATAAGTACCCCCAGTTTATAATGGGGGTATTAGCTCAGGCCAAAAATGGTGATGAACAGTTTTGAAACATAGAAATTTCATGCAGCCAATGGGAAGGCTCAGCATGCACTCAAAGTGCCTTGATTTTTTTCTTTCAAGTTTGGGGGGGGGGACAAAAGGATTTTTTTAAAAAATTCCTTTGTTCCCAAACATGTTCCCTTCAAGTTCCCAATGGGTTCCCATCAGGTTCCCAATGTTTTCTCCAAGGGTGTTTCCAGTAGCACCTCACTTTAATCCCATGGGTTTTGCCCAAAGTCCTCCCCTTCTCACCTATATAGGTGGGCCAAAGGGGGAGGCACTCCATCTTTCCATAGAATCTTCTATTTTGGGGAGTCTCCATAGTTTTAACTTTTTTTTTGCAATGGGCCAATCAAAGTGGCTCATTGGGAAAAACAAAAACAAAAATAAATAAATAATGTTCAACTTGTGAGGCACCCCCAACTAATTAATATGAAACAGAATAAGTACCCCAGAATAAGGTATGACATTCTTGTGACATATGGTAGGCGACATACCAAGGGTAGAATCTTGTACCTAATACCTTTGCCAAGGTTTGCAACTTGTACTATACACAATTTGGAACAGTTTGGGCGTGCACAATGTGCATGTTTTGTGGACATGGTGGACCTGTAATTGAGTCAGCAGCATGTGCCAGTTAGGAACCATTTTATATTTGAGAAATGGGCTGCTTCTGGTTTGTTTTTTTAGACTCCTCGGCTTGTTTTGTGCACAACTTCTTCATATCTCAATAGATTTGTGTGTATCCAAATGCTATTGTGTTGTAGCCCTTGGCATCTATGTCCCTTGGGTGAATTGGAATGCCATTAGAAAAAATGCAAGGACCTACTTTGCTTAAGTGTTCCATCAAAACCCACTTACTTTATCATAAAAACCTCAGAATTTTTTTCTAGTGTATTTGTAGGGTAGATTCCAATGCAGAATTGCACCTTGCCATGCCTTATGTTTTACACCCTAGGGAGAGCTGTAAATTCCTTGGGAATTGGCATAAGATCCCTGGACGATACCCACATCTTTTCAAGGCGCTTCTTTTCTTTCAACCCACTGGAATTATTTTTTGGATACTGAACTCTTGATTTCTTTCAGGATTGAACATGCAAATGAAAATGAGAAACACGGGAAACAAGCTGAAAGAGCACCACTGATTAGATAGCAGAGAAAGATTGAGTAACCATTGATTACTAAAGAAAAGAAAAATAGCTGAAAAAATAATTCCTAGGTTTTTACAGACCATATACAAGAGGAGGACTTCCCCTATACAATTGGTTGTCTTCAAAATTCAGGTTGTGCAATTTACCAACTCATGTCAATCCGGTAATAGGTCGAATGTCCTTGAAATGTGAAACGCTATAACAACCATAATTAGTTACAAATTGGCCAAATGTACTGAGGACAACTAATGGAATTGGGTAATGAGTTGTCATTTGCATTGTTAGACAAATACGTCTGTAAGGCTTATCACATCCTGTATACTCATAAGGACATCAACTTTCCCATGTTATATTGTAATCATTTCTTTATTGAATTAATAGCTGCCTTCCCAAGTATTTCAATTTTTGTCCTGGGCGAATGTCATTGGAGGTCAAGAGGAAATTTATGATTCATGAGGTTCCAGCCAGTGTTGGGCGGGCATTAGAAAAGAGGTGAGATTCGGCCCAGGTTTCAAGTTGATTCTCACCTTGAATATTTCAGGGTATCATTAAAGGTGATGCCCTGTTTGAAACCCGTCCAAAGGTTCCCACTGGGCGGAGAACTGTGCATTTGAAACCTTTCCATTTTTATTAAAAAAATTTGATACCATATCCATGTATTAAAACCCACCAAGGTCAAGGTGTCAATAGATATACTATTGGTAGTTGGTGGTGGTAGTCAGGGTTAAAAATAGAAAAGAAAAAGAAAATTAGGTTTGTGATTTGCAAGATGTGATGCAGAACAATTGCCTCTTTGGAGCTGTCGCAGAATAAACAATCTCTATGGAGCCCCTTGTTACCCATTACCCCTTCTTTTTCCTCTTCTTATAAATAAGGAGAGAGTTAAGTATTTAAAGTGTGATTAAGTGTTTTCTTTTTCTTAATGTCATTTGCTTTGGTTTTGTTATTAATCTTCTTGTGCTTTTGTTGCTATTAATCTTTTGTGTTTTTTGTGGTGCTCTTTTGGTGTTGGTTGGTGCATAATAAATCAAACATTTCATGACTTGAAAGTTTCTATGATGAACTTTGTTGTCATCATTTACACAAAAAAGCTTAACAAATTGCATTTTTATTATGATTCCTCCATATTTTTAAATGAACATGCAATTTTTGAAGGTACATTTTCATTTTATTTCTTTCATTTGTTTTATTTTGTTCTATTTGTAAACTTCTATTCAAAGTTTCATCTTGCATATTCCATTCATTGACACAAATTTCATTTTCACCATAATTAAGATTACATTTTCATTTTGACTTGTTTCCATTTTTCTACAAATATTAAATAGGTTGGAGGAAATTTTTTAAATAAGTATAAATTTACCAAAATTATGGGTTTTGGTTTTAGTTGCTTAATGTTTGCAAAGAATATCAATTGTCAAAAATTATTACAAGCAAATGGGACAATTATAAGCATTTACAAGATTGTGGAGGTTAAAGATGTGAATTTGTTTTTTTCATGTGTGCATTTTTTGTGCAAATGGGATTCTAGTCCTACACATGACAAAACATATACAATATGTTAGATAATTAACATGGATAATTAAAATTTCAAAAATATATCTAATGAAGAATTTTTAACAATGGAAAAAAAAACTTGAAAAAAAACCTTTGAAAACAAAATATGACAACAAAAAATGAGAAAAAATTTATAAAAAGAAAAAAAACCATTTAAAAAAAAACCACAAAAAATATTTTTTTAAATGTTGGAGTTGAAAAAAAAGTTGAAAATTGTCTTCTTCCACACCTAGAAAAAAAAATGCAAGGGGGAAATAATAATTTGAAAAGGGACCCAAAAAAAAAAAGTGCATTGACAAGGAACCATTGACAAGCAACAAGAGCGCACAACAAAGAGGTGATGAAAAACACCAAGGGGTTAGAGAGGAACCTAGACTAAAGGCATTGATGAATAAGGAGGCACATAGGTGACAACAAGGAAATGTCAACAAACACCAAGAATGCACAACACAACAAGGAGGTGTTGACAAGTGCCAAAAGCACATAGCCATGAGGCATGGTGACCAACAAAAGCACACAACAAGGAGGTGTTAATGAACCACAAGAGCACATAGCACATAGCACAACAATGAGGTGCTAACAAACAACAAGAACACACAACAATAAAGTGCCAATGAACAACAAGAGCACACAACAAAAAGGCACATTCATGTGCATGCTCCTAATCCAAGCACAAAAGAAATAAAATAACTTATAACATATTATAAGACATATGAAATAATGACCTTGAAAAACAATGTGGATGGGGATCATGCTATAATTGTCAATTACATTGAAAAGGAAGTAAATTGTCTAATAAAAGGGGTTCTTGAAGGACAAACAACAATAACAAGGCTTAATGTGTCCAATTTTGCAATATTTAAGTTTTTTTTATTGTCAAAGATCCTTTTAAAAAGGATGATGAACAGCAAAATGACTTTTTGCAAAACCTTGGCCTTTTAATCATGTAAAATCAATTATCATTACAATTTGTGGAGGTATTTGGTTCAAATGCCCAATTTTACATTTGTGTCTTTGAATTATCTTCCCTTTTTAAGAATAAAATTTTCATGGGATATCATATAAATTGGTGGAAAAAATGAAACATGCATATGTTTTACCAAAATTGGTAGACTATTTATTTACAACAACTTTTGACTTATGGATGTCCAAAGGGGCACATGATATTTTTGTTCTTATGATTTTTTTTGGGGATTTAATTAGTAGCCTAAACAAGTGACTATTGGGCTAATTGAAGCAACAAAGACTACTAGTCAAGCCTTGGTGTTAAGGCCACTCAATGAACTACTGAGTTTTGAAAAGAATAAAATAAGGGAGTAGAAGATAAAATCTTCATACTTTCTTTAGGTAAACAAAAAGCTTCAACACAAAAGGGATTGTTAAATTTTAGTAAGATAACTTCATAACCTTTTTATAGAAACAAACTTGAAGTAAATACAAGGAAGAACACCTTGCATATAAAAAGATAGAATACTCACAACATACAAAAAAAGAACATCACATAAAGTTTTGCATACAAAAATATGGCAAAAAAAAGTTAATTTATTTTAGAAAATATTCCCCTATTTCCAACATACAGGGCCTTAAATACCTCCAAGAAAGATAATAATAAATGATGGAACTAGTAATTGGCCCGACCCAAAAGAATCGATCTTAAATATAATTTATTTTAAATTGGTAATAAATTTGATTTTAATAGCAAGGTTTTCAGTAGAAATTTTTTGGTAAATCACTTTTGATGAGAAAATTCTGGTTTCAATAAAAACCCCAAAAAACTTTGGTTTTCGTAAAATTTACTTCTAACATCATCCTACTTTCTAATTGGGATTATGTCCTCATAATTATAGTTTATAGTTGTCTATGTTATTCTTCCATAGTTGTAGTTTTTGTCACATCTATAACTTCTACCCTAACTATTAATCCTACATATTTTGATGTGATAGAAAAACTTGGTGTAATATCAACAAGGACAATAGTTGATTCTAGTTGTACTAAAATCGAAGCCTTAGCCTTCATACTAGTTCCAATTATTGGAATCTTAAATTCATTTGACTATTACACTAGAAAATGTCGAATTAGTTGTGTCATTGAAAAGTGCCCTAACTCTTACAAGGTTAGGGGCTTGAACAGGTCCAAATCCCTTTGCACCACTAGAAAGGTTTATAGCATCAGAAATAGTTCCAATACTAGAAGCCACCTCCAACTCAGTAAAGTGTGATTTTAGTGCAACAACTAAATCCACCTCCATTTGCCCACCTTCACTCTACTCCTCACTCCTAGGTGTGTCAGATTCGGATGCAAATTTAGATTGAGTTTGTGCTTTGCCAAAATTGAAAGGTGGCATTACCAAACGAAACATTACCTTTGAGTAAATCTCGAAGTGCAATTAGTACAATTCTTCATATTTTTGGTAAGACTCAAACGCCTTTCAAATGATCTCACCAACCTACTCCTTATGTAGTTCCCATTGTTCTCCTTAGCTTTTTGTGCTCTTTTATTAATAAATTAGGAATTTTGCCTTCATGAAAACATACTCCATCCTAAGATTGTCAAACTCCTCCATTCAATTGTGGTAGAGATCAGCGAGTTTAGCCCTTTGTCTCAATGTCCTCATTTCCTTCTCTAAAGCCTTTAGCTCCTCGATCATGAATCATGCTTAAGTTATGCCTCACATCCTCCAAATCTTGCTACAACAATTGGACTTTTTTGGTGGACTATTGCAATTCTAGTTATTATATATTTTTGTATTTTTTTGGTAAGTGTTTTCTTCTGGCCCTCCAATCATTCCACCTTAACCTTTTTTACTTTAAGCATCTTGTCAATCAAGCTCAAAGATTGTTTAACAACCTTCTAATTGGCCTACTCCTACTTGAAAAGTCCACTTCAGTGTAACCGGTTCTGAATCAATGGAGTTCAAAGTCTTACCGGTTTTGGTAAATTACTTGTGCAATTCTAGTAATTCATCCTAGAAGTTGGAGTTTTTGGTTTCCAACTCATGCACCCTCTTATGTGATCCCTAGCTCTAATTGTAGCCAAAATATGTCAAGGCATCCATCTAGTTGGTAGTTTATAGCTACTACAACTATCCTTTCAAATTGGCCACCTCTTATAGGCTTTTCTATAACACTTCCTCTACTATTTCCTTTTTATTATGGCCAACTAAAAAGCCTTCAAAATGTTGCCCACAGTCTAGGCAAAGTCCTTAGAATGGAACAAATGTTCCTCCAAAGATTTTAGTGACGTCGTTGTCGAAGGGGCCATTGCCATTTCAATTATGGTAGGAGGAGGAAAAAGCCCACTCCATATCAAAAAAGAAGTGTCAAGGGGGTGATGATTTTTGGATGCCTCTCTTGAACTATGTGGAAGAGTTCCATCAAAAAACTAATCCAGTGGAGTATCCAATTATGGTATCTCCCCTATCGGAAACTTTTATCCCTCTAATTGACAATGTATTTGACCAAAGAGAGTGGAAACGATTTCAATACCTTCTGCCATGGGATTCAATTTTGGTGGAAGCCTTGCACTAGAAATCTATGTAAACCAAATTGGACTTGGATTCTAATTCCTATTTTTCTTCTTTGGACTATAAATGTCCGGTGATCTATCTCCGATGTGCATTTTTTTAACAATGGTATGGGATTTTTAGGACAAAACCGCCCCAAATTCCAAGATCGTAAAGTTAATAGGAGTGTTGGTGGAATTTTCAATTGCCAAAAGGTTTCAGGTTGGGTAATCGTCCCATCAACTTTTTCAACATCGTCCATCTCTTTGTCCAAATCAATCAATGGCATTGAAAATGCATTCCTAGGACTTTGTTGCCTCCTTTAACCTAAGTTTTTAGTGGAGC
>Ga0116230_10008578_pt1 | contig 10071 bp, 8 predicted proteins | sample S1TSphfallax_3_FD_88678 | JGI IMG/M metagenome (GOLD analysis project Ga0116230, IMG submission 88678) | Host-associated microbial communities from peat moss isolated from Minnesota, USA - S1T2_Fd - Sphagnum fallax MG | ecosystem: Host-associated > Plants > Peat moss > Unclassified | place: USA...
CGAAGTCTTGCCTGGCTTTTGAGAAATCTTCAGAGGTAATGAGGGTCTTCGCAACATGGTATTCGCGTTCTAATGTGTAATACCAGGTCGATGAATAACCTTGAATTCATACTCTTGAAGTATAAACGCCCAATGAACTAACTTACTAGTAAGCTTGTCATTGGTAATTAACCATTTAATAGGTTAGTGGTTGGTATACAAAGTGAACTTGGTGCCATAAAGATAGGGCCTAAAATGTATGACAACCCATACAACAATAATAAATTCCCCTTCGTATGAAAATTAGTTGTTCTTAACCTTGTTGTTTCAGGATGCATACATGATAACATATTCCTTGCCTTTCTCATCAAGTTGGCCAATAATAGCACCAATACCAAGAGCATTCCAATTAGTGTGTAGAATGAAGACCTTGTTGAAATCAAGTCTTTTCAAAATGGGGAACTCTTAAAGCTTTTCCTTGAGTGTGTCGAAAACTTCCTGAGTTTTTTCATTCCATGTCCAAGCAACATCCTTTTTTAACAATGCATAGAGAGGATGAGTAATAGTATTGAAATCTTGGACATAAATCTTATAGTAATTACATAGTCTGATGAAGCTCCTCAAAGTGTGAACATTAGTAGGATTGGGCATCTCCAAAATGGCTATTACTTTGGCCCAATGAACCATAATACCAAGGTAGACTATTGAGGTGACAACAAATTCACACTTTTTAGGATGGATCTTCATATTGATTTTGTGGAGCCTCTTGGATAACTCCTTAAGATGAGCCAAGTGCTGGAAGAGTCCCTTGCTATGCACTAGGACGTCATTTATGTAGCACTTCAGGAAATTTGCCCCTTCGAAAACTTGGTTATTGTGCTCCTAAGTTGTTAGCCTCGAAGATGAGCTTCAGGTAGAAAATAGCGGAAAGGTTAGGAGCTTGGGGCATGCTCCCTGGTTCTCAGCACTTTAAAAGGTTAGAGGGGCATGTTGGAGCTTCGGGATGGGACTACGAAGAATGACAAGTAATTTATTCACTCACTCGAATTTGCATCCAACTAACCACAAGTTGGTTAGTACTATGTTGTAACACCTTTGGTGCTAGGATAAACCACAAGCAAATTTAGACTCACAAGGTTCACCACGGCTTGGACTTGGGGGAAGCTATCACCTTCCCCCATATAGTATTCTTTGCACCTTTCCGCGAGGCCCACATCTAAATGGCCTTTTTGTCTTGGGATTCCCAAAGGGGAGTCTCGAAACTACTAAGGTTAGACTTTCGCAACTTTGTGGGGCCATAACTTCTTGCTCAGACTTATGATTGGGATGAGGTTTGAAGCAAGGTTGTAGTTCTCATCGAAAGCTTTCCAATGGTGTATTGCACTCCATTTGCACGCACGGAAGTTGAGTCGATTCCCGACCTTTTGTGCTCGGGAGTCAAATTGGCAGTTTGACTCCCGACCTTTTTTTGTGCCATAACTTGTGTTGTAGATGTCCAAACAGGTCATGCAAGCCCATTTTAGACATTAACACTTTAATAGCTTTCCAATGATATAAAAAACTCCTTAATGCAAGGTGTTTTAACCTCTACAATCACTCTTTGAAGGTTTGGGAATCCATTGGGAATCTAACTCCCAAAAGGAGAACTCACTTGGGAGTGTGAGTCTTCATTTTCACACTCTTCTTGGCCCGCGCCCTTGAAACCTTTTTGCCTTGGGCGCGAGCCCAAGGCTAGGGTTGTGACATTGGTCCATGACTCATTGAAAAAAGACAAGTGCATTCTTCAATCCAAAAGGCATCACAAGCCATTCGCACAACTTGTTATTCCCATGGAATGTCGTTTTCTTGCGATCCTTCGTAACAAGCACAATGTGGTTGAAGCCTTGCTTCAGATCCATAATTGTGAAGATGTTTGAGTTTCCAATGTTATCAAACAGTTCTTCAGGCATAAGCAAGGTGTACCTGTCTTGAGGTGTAACTAGGTTCAAAGGCCTATAATCCCCACACATCCTTTTCTTAGTCCATAATCTAGCTAAATCCTTCTTTGTTGGCATTATTGTAGCGATTACGAAATCAGAACTTAATTGTTGAATGAGACCAACATCATGGAACTCTTTGCATCTTTCATCTACCATTTCCCATTCATGCTTGTTCAACCTATGCTTCCTTCAATAAATGGGTATCTCATCTATAAGGTTTATAAAAAACTACATGGTTTTACACTTACTTAAGTCTTTCATTGAGAATGTGAACAAATTTTCATACTTAATTAGCAAGGTTGTGACTTGGTCTCTTTCCTTCTTAGTGAGTTGGTTCCCCATAATGAAAGGGTAGTTGGAAAGTGTGTTTGAAGAACCTACTTTATTGGGTTCTCCATTATCCAACAATGAAAATTTATAGGAAGTTGTAATTGTTTCTTCAGAAGCTAATGTACCTCTAGGTGTATCAGAAACAACTTAAGTCAAATTACATGGGACCTCCTCCCCCCCAACAATAAGAGGGAAGTGTAGAGTGTTGAAGATAAGCAAGTGTACTTGGTTGGGGTGCCATGTAGTCGCATTGCCAAAACTACAAGTTGATTAAATGAGTGCTAGTGTTATGTACATTTGAAAAAATATATAAGTTACCAACAACCATGTAAAGGAGTTTAGGTCCATGCCTCTCCCCAGTAGAACATTATGTTATAATCTAATCACCTCGGTGTGACTAGTAGTGCAATTTGGAACTCTATAACCCCTTTTTTTTCTTTTGGGCTTGGTTCATCCCAAGTGGTTGAAGCATGACGATACACTAGGCTTGGTCTATCTCCCTGAAAGGTGTGTGTTCTTAGGAAGGAGACAAAGGTGGGCCAAGCACATTTTGGTTTTCTTGTTATGTTCGTAGGAAACCAAAGAGGTTGTTTTTGCCTCGTAACTGGTTGGCAAAAACTTTGATCATCCAATATGTGAGAAGCCTATAGGTTGGGGTTTTTGATGGTGTGTCTCAAAGCCAACTACTGAACTAAGAGTGATGTAAGGTTGGTCCACTAGTTATGTAATTAGTGTGCATAGGAACTGCAGTATGCCGCATTGAGTAGGAGCGGCTCTCCAAAGTAATGCTTGATTAACGTGTAGTGCTTCTGGACTTTCTCATTTTGGTCAAGTTGAGAAGGGGTGTTCTCAATTACATAACCAAGTGTAAGAGAAATGGATTGAGCCCAGGTGATCAATCGTACCATGTCCGTGAAGAGACCGGATCTTGTGTCACTCAAGCTTTTTCCAAATTTAGCCACTGAAAATCCTTGATGTTCCCAACCTGAAATGATGAGATCCACGGGGTTAAGTAATTCCATATGCTTCTTTTAAATTAGTTGGATGTCAGGGGGCAAGAAAGTGAAATTAGCCTTCCATGCAGTGGTTGCAAATTGTTGTGTAAATTTAGCTATGAGCTCCATCATTCTCAATGCTCATTGATCCTATTACAAGGCAAGTGGTGATGGAAGTTCTTTCATTAGGCACCACCTTTAGAAATGAGTGAGAGACTTTGTGGAAAGAATGGTTATCCACAATGCCTTTGCTAAGTAACGAATCCACAAGTGAAATGTTTTTAGCTCCCTTCTGATATGTGAATGTAGAATCAGAGGTAGGAGAGCCCACTAAATTAGCCATGCTAAAACTAATTACCAGATTACGAACACCATCTACAACACGTGAACCAATCAAGTGTTTTTCCAAGGTGTTGGATGGGACCACTGTAACATGTGGATTAGGGATTGGTAATGCACTTGATGTAATGTTCACGGTATGCTTTAATATTGTAATTATGTCCTTGGTGCTTAGCTTCAAATCTTGGGAATTGAACAACGGTGTGCTCACAAGCTTTTGCACCACTTCACACATTTGAAGTTGGCATTCCATAAGCCAATCAGTGGAAAATTATGCGTTCTTCTAATGTACATGTAATCTTGGAGCATAAAAATTTGATGCCCTAGCAACTTGTGGTGTAGGAGTCTCCTCCCCTTTCACCAACAAGGTGCGTTTTTCTTCCGTGTTAAGAGGACGAATAAATTGTGGCATGATTGCTCGAGCTCCTCTAGCCCTAGTAATAGGACTTGATCCAGGTGCGAGTCCATCAATTTGAATTACATGCTTAGTAGCAGAAACTTTGGGTGCCACATTAGCCTCTTGTGTTGTGAAGTAAGAAAGGAAAAAAAAAGTAGCAAATTTTGGTGTGAAACTATAATTGTGTGCATTAGAAAGAACCTACTCGCCAACCATGGCATCGTGTGAAAGGCCATAGAATGACATAAGAGGTCCCTCTCGTGATCTTGAATCTTGTACAAGTTGGGCATGACTAAATGGTTAAGAAGATTTGCTTTTTAAATTAACAAGTTGGGCCTTTAATGATTTGAGTTCATTTTGTAGAGTTTGAACTTGAGCGGCATGGGCTTCAAACACCTCCTTTTTGTTAGCATTGTGCTCCTTTTTTTTAGCATTCTTATTGGAATTACCTTTGGTGGGGATAGCTTAAGTGGAGGGCTGAGGTGCCTAGGCTTTTGGTTGAAGGGTAGTGAAAGATGCTAACAGATTTTGTCGTGGTAATCGGAATTGCTTCTGTTTTGAGAACTTGGCAAAACAAACAACTTCCTAATGTCCCTTTTTCCCACAATAATCACAAAAGAGGTCCTTAGAAGGAATGTTGCACTCATTAACTTTGTGGGCAGGATTGCCATAATAGTTGCAAGAAGATAGGATGGGTGTAACCGAGTGCACAACTTTAGCCCTTGAAGAAGAATGTGATGATCTAGTTAGCACAGCTAGTGGAGGTTGAGGCCTTGAACGTGATGGAGGCCTCATAGTATTGGCCTAATAGTGTGCATGAGCTAGTTCCAGCTTCTCAGAAATGTTGTACACATCCAGCAAAGTGCATGAGTCTCCAAATTTTGCAAAAAACCTATTGCAAAACCTGTGCATGGATTGTTAGAGTACTTTCCAATGAATGAAGATACCGATGGGCAGCTTCCATGTCTATGATGCTTTGAGTATCCTCTTTAAGCTTGAAAAGCTTCCTGTAGAGCATCTTGAGGGTTTCATCCTTTTTCCTAAAGAAGGTGGTGAGCTGGAATTTTTTTCCAGAACTCTTGGTTAGAAATTCCAATTGAAGATCTCGAAAGAATTCCTTCACTGGATTAACAAAAGTTGGCGCATCGATGGTAGAATAAATGCTTTCGGTAATAACAATGAGTTGTTGAAGAGAAAAGTTTACTGAAGTAGGTACTGGATCTAGATTACTGAGTATAATACCATGATGTGGAATGGTAGCTTGAAGTGTAACTTGTGAGGCGGATTTGAATGATGCCCAAAATCTTTGAAAAATGTTGCTCGTAGACATCCAATGCTTCATAGTGCACATAATGGGCTAGTTGTTTGAATGTGAATGCCTCGACATAATTAACGCCATACTTGAACCCCAATTCACAAACCATAGTTGAGAATGTTGCCTTGAATTCTCTCAAAGAAATGGTACTTGGCCTTCTGTTGAACTTTTCCATTCTCCTAGAGGAATTATTGATCTCCATGGTGTATATGGATGTAGAGGTCATGGCTTATAGTAGAATATTTGGTGATGGTGTGAAAGTAGGTGCACCATTAGGCACACCCCACTTATTAACACCTCCAAATGGACTCTAGTGTACCATTGATGTAGTGTAATCTGAATTTGAAGTCTTCATAGGAGTTGTACTAGATGACAGTGGCATTGTAAATGTTTAATGGTATCATTGTGAAGATTGTGAGCTCAAAGAAATCGGCTCAAAGGATTGTGTGTTACTTTGTAGCTTATACCTTGGTTTTGGTTCCATGGTAGTGTTTTCATCATTTGAAGACATGGTGTTGTTTCATGCCCCAAAATTTTATAACAATATAGAGCATTACCTAAAAAGTTCTAACACAACGTAAGGTTTGAAAAATACTATGCGTCAACAGGGATGAACGACAACGGGCAAAATGGCAAAATGGTGAAGCAACAGAAACGATGGATTAGTAAAATGGCAAAATGGTAAAATAATGAAACGGTAGAATGGCAGATTAATAAAATGGAAGAAAGGCGGAACAATGCAATGGTAGAACGACAGAACGGAATGGAGTGCGACTGCAACGGATTGTAACGCGATAGGCGACGACGCAATGGATGGCATTACTGTGGATGCAACATTGTAGATTGCTCGAAAGCTTTGTAGCGATGGCGAGTGGCAACATAACGGACGCCACACTATAGATTGTTTTAGAGTTTTGCAACGATGGTGTGCCGAAGGATTTTTTTTTTCTTCTTACTTGATGTTGCACTTGGTTCTGGTAGCTTTAAGAGTCTTTAAGGCTTCTTTTGCCTCCTCTTGTGTCTCTACATGCAAAAGAGAAAGAAAAAGAAAAAGATAATTACTTTTGGCAAAAATGGTGCACTTATGACAACAACAGGAGTAGTAGGCAGAAGGGTGCTATACCTCAGACGTTCTTCTCACTCCTTCCAGGAGTATCAACAACACTAGCTCCAGCAAGAGCATGCAACAACACTAGCTCCTTCTTGCAACAACAATAATAGCAAGTGGCAACACCAACTCCCTCTTGCAACAACAATAACAGCAAGTAGCAACACCAACTCCTTTTAGCAGCAGCAACAACACTAGTAGCAACAAGTAGTAACATTAACTCCTTCCAGCAACAACAAAAATAGCAAAAAAAACCCAAGAACTCAAAGTGTAAAAAAAATCTGTTGTTTTCAACATGAAATAACAGAAAGGAAAGTTTTTCTAGAATTAAATTGTAAAGAAAAAAAAAAACGTAATGTATGTAAATGGTGGTCGTGTAATAGCCGCCATGAACATTTAAAAATGTAGTCTAATTATGGAAGAAACTCTCTGACTATGGACTATGGAAGAAACTTTTCTTAACAAAGGAATTTTAGAAAAATTAATAAGAGAAAGGAAAAGTTTGGCTTTTTATACAGCTCCCACCAAGCTTCAACCTTAAGCACCTAATAGCATATAGTAACCTAAGAACGTACATTAACCTTAAGAGCGTACATTTACCTTAAAAAGCATGATTGGCATGCCCATAACTGGCCGTCATGTATGAGGCCATGCATAAGGTCATGACATAATTGAATAGCTATGAATAGCCATTAATAAAATATGCACAAATAGTCACGGATAGTCATTAATAGAATATGCACAAATAGTCACAAATAGTCATTAATAGAATAGGCACGAATAGTCAACAATAGAATAACCATTAATAAAATAAACATGAATAACCACCAATAAAATAATCACTAATAATGATTAATAAAATAATTGCAAATAGTCATTAATAGAATAAACACGAATAGCCATAATAGAATAGCTATGAATAGCCACACTAAAATAAACATCAATAACCATCAATAAAATAGTTGCAAATAACCACTAATACAATAGGCATTAATTACCATTAATAGAATAGCCACTAATAGCCATTTATAGAATAGCCACAAATAATTGACAATATAATAGCCATTAATAGAATAACCATATAGAATAGCGAGGAATAGTCACCAATAATAAAATCATTAATAAAATATCTATCAATAACCATTAATAGGCATTAATAGGCACAAATAAAATAACCATTAATAGTCACTAATAGAATATGTACCAATAGCTATTAATAACTATCAATAGCCCCAATAAAAGAACAACCAATAACCATATATTATAATTGCCTATGATTGCTAAAAGTAATTTAAGGTGATATAATCTATAATAAACAAAAGTAACTTAAAGTGAAATAGCTTACAATAACCTAGAATTGCCAATAATAACATAAGGTGATATAACTTTCAATAGCCAAAAGTAGTATAAGGTGAAATAGCAAAAAAAGCCAAAAGTAATTGAGAATAGCCATAAATAGTCGTAAATAATGTAAGGTGACATAATTTAAATTAACAAAAAATAGCCATATAATAATTGAAAGTAGCTTAACATAAGTAGTATTATTATATTAACAAAAATCTTATGCATTTATTAAATTTTTTTTCAAAATAATGGTCATTGAAATGTTATTGAATAATGATATTCAAAATTTTTTTTGTTCAAATGATTTTACACTTTCAAAAAGAAATAAATGTAATTATGTACATTATTGAATTAAAAAAAAAAGTAAACTCAAATCAATTCATTTGAAAAAAAAATGTTTTTGTAATGTTTAAAATGAAATATTTGATAAATAAAATGTAATCTAACATATTATCACAATAAGTGGGGCGATTTGATGATAACAGTGTTTGTCTCCATTCTAAAAATCAAGGGATTAAATTTCATAAGTGATGTTGTGTGTGGTCAACAATGATAAGTTCATTGAATATTTATGAAACCTGTGGATAGTCCCAAATGAAGCCCACCTCCAATATTTCATGTGTTAATAGTATTCCCAATTTCAATACCTATGTTTCAATGTATGTTATATAGTAGTGTCCACACCGAAGATGTCATATTAATGTGCTATGTAATTTAACTTGAAATATTAAATCATTTGTTATATTACTTATCAATATGAAAAATAAAACAACAATCATGAATGAAATGAAAGAGGGTTTAATGATCATACCTAGAAATCAAAAATCTTCAAATGTCATACTTTCTAATCACATTTCCCATAATACTGTTTGAACTTTAAACAAATTAACAAACCCATGTGGATTTTATTTATTTAATGAAAAAAGGCCTCATGTTTTGACTAGAGCAAAATCAAAATCACTTTGGTATGAATTATGATGATAAAAATGACAAATAAAAACAGATCTTCAATTCAATCACCATTTCAAAGCACGGAGAATGTAAGCTATATCTCCCTTCACTTTTGAAATTCCTTCCTCCTATATTTGTTTCCATCAAAACAATCCACTTTCTCTTCCCGGCCTCAAAAAAACATGGGCCCACTCAAATCAGCCAGCCTAGAAACATGAAGCCTCCTATATTTGTTTCCATAAAAGCAGCCGACTTTCTCCCCCTGGCCTGAAAACATGGGCTCACTCAAATCAGCGAGCCTAGAAACAGGAGGCCAGGGCAAAACCGCCGAAAACATTAAATAGGCCAAAGGAAATGAATGCAGTCGGTACAAGAGGCCAGGGCAAACCGCTGAAAACATTAAACGTGCCAAAGGAAATGAATGCAGTCGGTACAAGAGGCCAGGGCAAACCGCTGAAAACATTGAACAGGCCAAAGGAAATGAATGCAGTCGGTACAAGAGGCCAGGGCAAACCGCTGAAAACATTAAACAGGCCAAAGGAAATGAAAGCAGTCCGTACAAAAGTACTGCTGCTATATTTTCCTCCAGTCTGCCCATTTGCCCCACCCATATTTTCTCAAGTGACATCGTATAAAATACGGCATGTTTTGCACTTGAAACCTCACACCCACGTCGGTACCGAAATTTCCCACCATGTGACGCAGGCGGTGCATGAAAGGAAGGCACTCTTTGAAGTTTCCTGCCAAATGAAAGGTAATTAGTCAAAGATGCTTGTCATTGTGAAAGACAATTTCAAAACTTGTCGAAAGGCCCGTGGCCCATGTGAAATTTCTACACTATTTCTTGGAGATATTTGTGGCCTTGTCGTCTTTCTCCGACAGTTTGTTGTGCCTGAATTTCTTCGTTTTATTCCCAGCTTGACGGTGTTGCTGCTCCATCCTTGTGATTTGGCCAACAAATATTCATGCAGGTAAGAGTGACCAGATCATCAGGACTTAAAGATGGAGAGAAGAAGTTGTTCGAATCTGATAGTTGTCCTCAAGTTCACATCTGACGAGTCCGTGGGTCTCGTTTCGGCGAGCCTTGCTTTTGGGGAGTGTTGACAAATACATGTTGCTAGAGTGTCGGCGGGAGGGGGTATTTTCGTTTTCAGGGAGATCTTTTGTCTTTTTTTTCCTTTTGTAAACGAGCAGCTGAGGATTACAACAGATCAAAACTACTTTCCCCTAAGGATCTTCGCTCAGAACAACTGGCCTGTCTGAGCTTCCTTCCCTCTCGAGTACTTTCCGTCTCAGGCTTTTTGCCTTCTACTTTTAACGTGGATCTCCCCGCC
>Ga0116230_10008579_pt1 | contig 10071 bp, 7 predicted proteins | sample S1TSphfallax_3_FD_88678 | JGI IMG/M metagenome (GOLD analysis project Ga0116230, IMG submission 88678) | Host-associated microbial communities from peat moss isolated from Minnesota, USA - S1T2_Fd - Sphagnum fallax MG | ecosystem: Host-associated > Plants > Peat moss > Unclassified | place: USA...
CCGCCTTTTTCAGACAATAACGCAGGTCTTTCAGCAGTGTTTCATAATCTCGGTTGGGCAATTCTTCGCGCGCGATCAAGACCAGATCATGCGGCGGGATGGGCTGCTCGGCTAACACGGCGCGGATCGCATGGCGCAGGCGGCGCTTGGCCCGGTTGCGGCGGACGGCCGGTCCGACGGCGGCGATGGAGGCGATGACGGCGGCGCGGGGCAGAGGCCGTTCTGGCTCGTTGGCTGCGGCGGAATGCGGTCCCGGATTCAACCAAGAGGGACTTTCCGAAACCGGTCGTAACGGCGATTCAGGCGCCCGCCTTTTCCACCAAACCGTGAAAGCGCGCCCATCCACCCTGCGACCCTGCTCGCGCACGGCCCGGATGTCGCTCTGGCGGCGAAGGTGCTGCCCAGGGCGGAAGCGCATAGGCCGTGGCCGTACGTAATTAAACGACCGTCAGGCGCTTACGACCCTTGCGGCGACGAGCGGTGAGAACTTTGCGGCCGCCCCGGGTCGCCTTGCGGGCGCGAAAACCGATTTTGCGGGCTCGCTTCTTGCGATGCGGGCGGAAGGTGGGTTGCATGATCTTGAGTGGTTAAGAGGGGACTGAAGTGCCGTACCGGAGGGGGAGTGTCAAGATCGGTCGCCACAGTTAGTCGTTCCGTTCGCAGTCAGAATCCAGGTCGCCTGGTTCTTGCCTCCTATTAGGAATAAGTAAATATACGATAACAGATCGTACTTGTGCGAAAGTCAGTTCGGTGCCATTCTTGTTTGTCCGGGATGGATGGATATCAATGTGATACCGGACTTGTTAGGCAAAAAAAGTGCGTTGAAGTACGCCGGAAATTGCGGATCAAAAGCAGACTCGTTTCCGAATATGAGGCATAAAAATGGCTCCTTTCCGGTTTCGTCGAAGGCCCCGACCGGAATCCAGGGATTCGACCAGATCACCGGCGGCGGATTGCCGCGCGGTCGCACCACTCTGTTGATTGGCGGCCCTGGCTCGGGCAAGACCCTGTTCGCCTTGCGGTTTCTGGTGCAGGGTGCAGCGGAGGACGGGGAGCCGGGTATCTTTGTCGCCTTTGAGGAGACGGCTCAACGCCTGGTCGCCAATGCCGCGGTCTTTGGCTGGAACCTGCCGCGGTTGCAGCCCCGCCGGCTGTTCTTCGTGGACGCCCAGCCTTCGCCCGATCTGGTTCAGTCGGGCGAGTTCGATCTTGGCGGCATGCTGGCGGCCTTGGGGGCGCAAATCAAGGCCATGGGAGCGCGGCGGATTGTGTTCGATGCGATCGACCTCGTCCTGGATTTGCTGCCCGATCCGGCCGCGCGGCGGCGGGAGGTCTACCGGCTGCATCAGTGGCTGCTCGATGAGGGCATGACGGGCATCATCACCGTGAAGGCGGACGGCCACGAAGGCCGGTCCGGCCACCAGGCGCCGATTAGCTTCATGCAATTCATGGTGGATTGCGCCGTGATCCTCAACCACGGCGTGACCCTGGGGGTGTCGCAGCGCAATCTGCGCGTCCTCAAATACCGCGGCTCCGATTTCAATGAGAACGAAGCGCCGTTCGTGATCGGCCAGCGCGGGTTCGACGTGGCCATCGCGCGCGCGCAGGTTGAAACGGATCTGAGCGTGTCCCAGGAACGGGTTTCCAGCGGCGTCAAGCGGCTCGATACCATGCTCGGCGGGGGCTACTATCGGGGCGCGAGTGTGCTGATCACCGGCTTTCCGGGCACGGCCAAAACGACCTTGAGCGGCGCCTTTGCGGAGGCGGCCTGCCGACGCGGAGAACGCACCGCCTTCTTCACCTTCGACTCCGATGGCGCCGAGGTGACCCGCAACCTGGCGTCGGTGAGCATCCGCCTCGAGCGCTATGTAAAAAAGGGGCTGCTGCGCATGGTCTCGGCCCGCACCATGACCGGCAGCGCCGAGAGCCTGTTGGTGCAGATCAAGACCATCGCGCGGGAGCATCGGGCCCGCTGCGTGGTGATCGACCCGGTCTCCACCCTGGCCAAGGCGGGCAACGAGCTCACGGCCGCCAGCGTGGCGGAACGGTTGATCGACTGGTCCAAGACTGCCGGTACGACCCTGGTCTGCACGAGCCTGCTGGATGAAATCGACGGCCATGCGAATGGGGGCGCCTCCCTCCAAATCTCGACGATCGCCGACACCTGGATCCATTTGAATTACCTCGTGCAGGCGGGGGAACGCAACCGCGGCTTGTCCATCATCAAGTCCCGCGGCACCGCCCATTCGAATCAGGTGCGTGAGCTGATCCTCAGCGATGCCGGCGTGACGCTGGCCGATATCTACACCTCCGGTGGCGAGGTGCTGATGGGCACGCTGCGCTGGGAAAAGGAGAGCGCCGAACGCCTGGCCCATGAGGGCGCGCGGGTCGCCGCGAGGCTCAAACGCATCAACCTGGACGCGGAGGAAGCGGTCCTGCGGGTGCGGGCCAAGTCGCTCCAGACGGAACTCCTGGCCAAGCAGGTGGAGAAGAGCCTGCTCGCCCGCACCTCGCGCAGCCTCAAGGGAGAACTGTCGCGGGGACGGTCCCGGATTCAGGAACTGCGCGAGGGTGATTTTGGGCAGCCTGGCCCCAAAGGCATTCGGAGATGAAACGCGGCGTCCGGTTCAAGTTCCGGCTGTATGTCGCCGGCAATGCGCCCAACTCATTGCAGGCGGTGGCCAACCTGGGCGCGCTCTGCCGGACCCATCTGCCGGACCAGTTCGAGATCGAGGTCGTGGACGTGCTGCGGGAACCGAAGCGGGCGCTGTCGGACGGCGTCTTCATGACGCCGATGCTGCTCCCCCTCGAGCCGCTGCCAAGCCGCCGGATCGTCGGCACGCTCAGTCGGGCGGACCAGATCTTGATGGCGCTGGGTCTGGAAGCGGTGGCCGCATGAAGCCGCACGCCTTTTCCCCGCCCTCCGGTTCGGCCGGGGAGATTCCCGCCCTCATCGAGCGGCTGCACGAGACCGAACGGCGCCTGGTGGCTTTGACGGCGGGCGAGGTGGATGCGGTGGTGGATGGCGAAGGGCGGACGTTCCTCCTGCAGCACGCCCAGGAACAATTGCGGAGGGATGACGCCGGCAGGCAGGCGGCCCTCCTGGGGACCGACCGCCGCGAGCGGATCCTGGGCACCGCGCTGGCCGCGATGGGCGACTTCGCCCAGATCTATGACCGGGAAGGGCGGCTGCTCTTCGTCAATCGATCGCTGCTCGAATTCTGGGGGCTGCCGTTGGACGCGGTGGTCGGCAAGAATTTCCACGAGCTGGGCTTCCCGGACGAAGTCGCGGCGAAATTGCTCGGTCAGGTTCGGTCCGTGCTGGCCACCGGGCAGAGCGTCGCCGATGAGTGCACGCGGTTCAGCCCGGCCGGGCTTGAGGGGTGCTATGATTATATCTTTTCCGCCGCCTTGGCGGCCGACGGCACCGTGGACTTTGTGGTGGGTTCCACCCGCGACGTGACGGGGCGGCGGCGGCTGGAGGAGCAGCTCCGGCAGACGCAGAAGCTGGAGGCCATCGGCACGTTGGCGGGGGGCATTGCGCACGACTTCAACAATATCCTCGCCGCCATCAACGGCCACACCGAGCTCGCTCTGATGTCTTTGGAGGGAAATCCCAGCGCGCGCACGCATGTTGCGGCGATCGCGCGGGCGACCCACCGGGCCACGGACCTCGTGCGGCAGATCCTCACCTTCAGCCGCCAACAGCCGCTGCAGCGCCGACCGATTCAGTTGGGGCCCGTCCTGGCCGAAACGCTCACGATGCTGCGCGCCACGGTCCCCTCTTCGATCGAGTTTGAAACCTTGCTGTGGGCGGATGCGCTGACCGTGCTGGCCGATCCCACCCAGATCCACCAAGTGCTGATGAACCTCGGGACGAATGCCTGGCACGCCATGAAGGGCGGGGGGGGGCGGCTGAAGGTCACGCTGGAGCGATGTGTGGTCGACGCGGAGCATCCGGCTGCGGCGGCGGGAGTCCGGAGCGGCGTGTATGCGCGCATTTCCGTGGGCGACACCGGCCAGGGGATGGATCCCTCGACGCTTCAGCGGATTTTCGATCCCTTTTTCACGACCAAGCCGGCGGGCGAGGGCACCGGCCTGGGCTTGGCGGTGGTGCGAGGCATCATGGAAAGCCACCAGGGTGCCATCACGGTGGCCAGCGTCCCCGGCGAAGGGACGGTGTTCGACCTCTATTTTCCCTTGCAGGCCGAGTCGGCGGCGGCGGCGGCGGTCGAGGCGGCCCCGACGCCGCGCGGCCACGGCGAGCGGATTCTGGTGGTCGATGATGAAGAAATGCTGGCGAGTCTGGGCCAGCAGATGCTGACGCAACTGGGCTACGCGACCGAGATTGCGACCGATCCGGCGGTTGCGTTCGACCGGTTCCGATCCGATCCCCAGCGCTGGGCGCTCGTGATCGCCGATCAGACGATGCCCCGGATGTCCGGCTTGGTTCTGGCCGGCGAGCTTCTGCGCATTCGACCGGACTTGCCGATCATCCTGATGACGGGCTACAGCCAGTCGCTGACTTCGGCCCGGATCCAGGCCGAAGGGCTGCGCCAGCTCCTGCTCAAACCCTTCAGCATGGATGCCCTCGGCGTCGCCGTGTCGAAGTCGCTCGCTCCGCCGCCCCCCGCCCGCCCTCCAGCGCATCGATCCCAGGGGGCGCCCTCTACCGCGGTCGGCGGGCCCGCGGTCTGAGTCCGGGGCAAGGTCCCTTGACTACGCCGGGCTTGAGCCGCTGACTTGGGCATGCGCGCGTGGTCGCCGTTTCTTGCCGCTCTGCTGGGGAGCCTGGTGTCGGTTGGAGGTGGGGTGACGGAGGCGCGGGCGGCCGCGGAGGCCCCACCGCCGGTTGGGTTCCCCCTCCCGGCGCTCCGGCCCGATCCCGCGATCGAGCAGATCGTCGCGGCGGTTTCGCCGGAGCGAATCCAGCGGACGATCTTCGTGCTCTCCAGCTTCAAGACGCGGCACACCCTGTCCGATCCGCTGCCGAGCGGCGATGGGATCGGCGGGGCCTGTTCCTGGATTCGCGCCGAATTCGAACGGGCAGCCAAGGAGTCAGGCGGGCGGCTCAAGGTCGAGTTGGATAGCTTTCTTCAGGCGCCCCAGCCTCCGCGGGTGCCGCAGGCTGTGCAGATCACGAATGTGGTGGCGACGCTGCCGGCGCGGGCGGGAGCGCCCGGCGATCGCGTTTACGTCATCAGCGGCCATTACGACTCCCGCGCGAAGAACCCGCTCGATGCGACGAGCGCGGCGCCGGGCGCCAATGACGATGCGTCCGGGGTCGCGGCGGTCGTGGAACTGGCGCACATTCTTTCGCAGTACGAGTTCGGGGCGACGATCGTCTTCCTCGCCGTCGCCGGCGAAGAGCAGGGCCTGAACGGTTCGACGCATTGGGCGAAGCAGGCGAAGGCCCAGGGCATGAACATCGCCGGCATGTTCGACGACGATATCATCGGCAGCAGCCGCGGGGCGGATGGCCGCATCGACCGCCACACGGTGCGACTGTTCGCCGAGGGGGTGCCGCCGACCGCGCATCCCGACGAAGCGTTGCTCACCCTGCTCCGCGACGGCGGGGAGAACGATACGCCGCCCCGCGAACTGGCTCGCGCGATCCAGGATATCGCCGCGCTGTACGTACCAAGCCTGCACGTGCGGATGATCTACCGCCAGGACCGGTACCTGCGCGGGGGTGACCACAAGCCCTTCCTCGAGCAGGGCTATGCCGCGGTTCGGTTCACGGAACCGTCCGAGGACTACCGCCACCAGCACGAAGACGTGCGGGTGGAGGGCGGCGTGGCGTACGGCGATCTGCCTGCGTACGTCGATTTCGCGTACGTGGCCGACGTCGCCCGCGTCAACGGCGCGGCGCTGGCGGCGCTGGCGCTGGCCCCCGCCATTCCCGCCGCCGTCCAGATCGAGACGGCGCAACTCGAGAACGACACCACGCTCCGCTGGGCGCCGAACCAGGAGCCGGACCTCGCGGGCTACCGCCTGGTCTGGCGCGAAACCACGGCCCCGTACTGGGAGCATGCGCTCGACCTGCCGAAGGGAACCACGCGGTACACTCTGCGCGGACTGTCGAAGGACAACCTCATCTTCGGACTCGAAGCCTTCGATGGGGCCGGCCACGTCAGTCCGGCCGCGTTTCCCAGTCCGCGGCGGACGCTATAGGTTCCGGCGAAAGAAGTCCTCCAGCCGGGTGTAGAAGTCGAGGGCGTCCGCGGCGTGCGAGAAGCCGTGGCCCTCATTCTTGGCGACCATGAACTCGTAGGGTTTATGATAACGGTCCAGCTGTGCCTTCAGCTCCTGCCACTGCGCGATATCCACGCGCGGATCGTTCTCGCCGTAGGCGTGAAAGGTGGGCACCCGGACGCGTTCGACGAAATTCACCGGCGAGCGGCTCGCGAGCAAAGCGCGGTCCGCTCCGATCGTGCCGCGGTAGAAACTGCGCATGCCCGGATCGTCATACTCGTATTTTCGGCGCGTCAGTTCGACGAGGTCGCTGACGCCGACGTAGTTGACCGCGCATTTGTAGAGTTCGGGGGTGAACGTGATGCCGGCCAGGGCGGCATAGCCGCCGTAGCTCGCGCCGTAGATCGCCACCCGGTGGGGATCGGCATAGCCTTGGCTGATGGCCCAGCGGACGGCGTCGGTCAGGTCGTCCTGCATCCGGGCGCCCCATTCGCCATAGCCCGCGCGGGCGAACCGGCTGCCTCGGCCGAGCGAACCGCGGTAGTTGACCTGGAGGACGGCGTAACCCCGGTTCGCCAGAAACTGCACCTCCGGATCGAACCCCCAGAGATCGCCCAGGACATTCGGGCCGCCGTGCGGGTGCACGATGAGGGGCAGGTTGCGGCCGGTTGGGCCGAGGGGCAGCGTGAGCAGCCCGTGGATTTCGGTGCCATCCCGCGCCGTGAACTGGATCGCCAGCATCGGGGCCATGAGCGCCGGGTCGATTTTGGGCATCACCCGGGTGACGAGGCCGAGCGAGTGGGTGTGCTCGTCGAGGAGGTAGATCGATCCGGGGTCGCGATCGGAATGGCTCAGGATCAGGTGGCGGGCTCCGTCGTCCGACGTGCCGAGCAGTTCGTTCATCAGACCGCGGAAGGTGCGATCGAGCCGGGCCTGGAGCGCGGCGGCCGCCGGGTCGAGCCAGCGCGTGCGCAGCCGGTCCGTCGCGTATTCGACTCCGACCAGGCGGCGGTCGTGCGACCAGACCAGCCGCTGAATCTCCCCTTCGGTCGACGTGAAGATCACGGGTCCCAGCGTGCGCGTCGTCGGGTCGAGCACACGCAGGGCGCCCGTAACGGCGACCGTGTAGTCGAGCACGTAGAGTCCCCGATCGTCGCCGGTGAAGCCGATCACCACCCAGCCCATCGCCCGCGCCGGGAAGGTCTTGAGCGTGATCCATGGATCGGTGCTCTCCGCGCGATAGAGCAGGTCGGATTCGCCTTCCCGGTTGCGCACCGCCGAGCGGACGCGGCCCGCATGATCGACCATCCAGGAGTCGATCGACGTATTTGCGACCCCGTCGTCCACCGGACACACGGGATGGCGGTTGCCGTTGCGAACTTCGACGCGGTAGAGCGTGCCTTCGCCGGATCGAACCGTCATGTGCAGCTCCCGGCTCTGATCGGAATCTTCCGTGTAGCCGAGGATGAGAATATGGGTGGGATCCTCCGGCAGGAACGAGACGACGTTGCCGGAGTAGAGTGACCAGGCCTGCTTGCTGGTCTGCGGTTCCAGGATGCTGAACACTTTCCTGCCGGCGAGATCGCAGGAGGCCACCTGCGGGACCTCGAAGCCGCCCGACAAGCCGGTGAAGATCAGTCGGTCATTCCCCTTCCACACGAAGCTGCGGATATTTTCGTCCTCGATGTGAACCGGCACCGAGACCTTGCGGGTCGCGAGGTCCAATACGGCGAGGCTGTAGGTGCCCTGATTGGGCGCGAGAAAGGCGACTTTGCTGCCGTCCGGCGAAAGGCGTGCGCCCCGGATCGCATTCGTGCCGAAAAAGCTGTCGATGGGCACGAGGGCCGGGGCGGGAGTCGGCTCGGAGGCCGGCCCATGCCGGAGCATCGGGGCGGGGATCCGGGCGGCCGCGCCGACCGAATCGGTCTGAGCGCGGAGGACGGGCGGGATCGCCGCCACCGCGGCCAAGGCGGTGACCGCGAGACGTGATCGGGCGAATCGGAACGGTGGCCGGGAGGGTCGGCTCATGGTCGGCGCGCGCATGAAGGGGAGTTGAGGCTTTGGACGAGGCAGGCTGCGAGACTGTCTGAGTGGCGGCAAGAGTCCGATGCCCGAAGGCGCGCCGGCTGGTTGGGCGGCGTCCGTCACGGGCCCAGCGGCGCCTTGCACCCGGGGCCTTCGCCCTTTACTCCTCTTCCTGTTGGTGACCTCCGCGCAACAAGGTGACTGGTTCGGGCTGTTTGCCCCGGCACCCGGCGTGCACAAAGCGCCGCCGGTTGGCCCGCTGCGTTCCCTCCCCGGGGGGGGCGCGCCGCTTGGGACGGCTGCGGCATCCTCATCAGGGGCGGTGGGCGCCCCACCTCTCGCTGCTGAAGCGAGCAGCCTCACCGCGGTCTACGTCCCGCCTATCCCGGCCCCCGCCTCCTTCCCGCCCGCGGAGGATGCCGCCACACTGATCTTCCAGCGCAGTCTGCGAGCCCGCAGCTATCGGCTGACCCTCCGCCGCGATGGCGTCGCTGTCGCGACCATCCCGGCCCGCGGATCGCAGCGCGAAGCCGAGCGGTTCGTCGAGCGCAACCGTCCTTGGCTCGACCGCGCGCGCGAGCGTCAGCGGCGCCGGCCGCGCGCCGCCGAGATCTGGCCGATCGGTGCCCGCGTCCTTTGGCGCGGGGCGCTGACCGAGATCCGCCCCGCGGTGTCCGGCGCCCGACCCCAGGTCAGCCTGGCCGCGGACTGCTTTCGCGTGCCGCGCCTCGAGGGAGATTTGCGGCCGGCGCTCGAGGCCCAACTGGCGCGCCGGGCCCGGATCGAGCTACCCGCCCGCGCCTGGGAACTGGCGGCGCAGACCCGCGTCCCGGTGACGCGGGTGACCGTGCGCAACCAACGGTCGCGCTGGGGCTCGTGCACGGCCGCCGGGGTGGTCTCGCTCAACTGGCGCCTTGTGCAGACTCCGGAATTCGTACGCGACTACATCATCTACCACGAGCTGATGCATCTGCGGGAGATGAACCACTCCGCTCGCTTCTGGGCCCGGGTGGAGGAAGTGTGCCCGGAGTGGCGCGCGGCCGAGCGGTGGATCAAGCGCAACGGCGGACTGGTCGGACTTTGACGGCGTTCCTCCGGTCTGCGTCGTGCAGGTTTCCGGGCGCCGAACGTTCAATAATAATTGCCAGTGGTTGGCGGAACACGCTGGGCGGCTCTCGGTCATTCCGTAGCCATGACTTTACCCGTTGCATCGGAGACTGCTCAGCTCCCCGCCGGGGCCGGTGGGCGTCGGCGGCCCGAGGCGCTGCCGCCCTCGGTGGGAACTCGGAAGCGCAAGCGTCTGGCCCGGAAGTTGGCGCGGGGCACGGTGCTCGCCGCCGGTCTGGTGGCTTTGCAGTTCGGCTCGCTCGAACCCGAACGCGAACGTCTGTTCGACGTCCACGTGCTGGACCGCCTCGAAGTTCCGCTCACCCACTACCGGGAGTAGGCCGCTGACGGAGCTTGCGCCGCCCGCAGCGCAAAATCAGGCGGGATCGGGAAGCGCCCGGAGGATCGTGTCGGTGGGGCGAATCCTGCCCAGGCGGGCGAAGATCGTCTTCAGCGCGAAGGCGTGGGCCTCGGCGCTCATCGTGCTCATCGCATCCTCGGCGAAAATCAGGCGGAAACCGCGTTCCGCCGCGTCCCGGGCGGTCGACTCGACGCCGATATTGGTCGCGATGCCGCCGAGGACAATCGTCGCGATCTGCCGCCGCCGCAGGAAGAGATCGAGGTCCGTCCCGTAAAATGCGCCCCATTGCCGTTTCGTGATCAGGAGGTCGCCCGGCTGGAAACCCGCCTCCGCGGCGATCTCCGAGGCCGCGGCCGGCGGCGGGGGGGAACCGGGCGGCCGCA
>Ga0116230_10008581_pt1 | contig 10070 bp, 8 predicted proteins | sample S1TSphfallax_3_FD_88678 | JGI IMG/M metagenome (GOLD analysis project Ga0116230, IMG submission 88678) | Host-associated microbial communities from peat moss isolated from Minnesota, USA - S1T2_Fd - Sphagnum fallax MG | ecosystem: Host-associated > Plants > Peat moss > Unclassified | place: USA...
CCTCGGTGATCTCCACGCTGTCCGGCTGCAGCCGGCCCATGTCGATGCCTGCAACGGTCTGTCCGTGCACGATCATCAACAGCTTGTCCCCGGCGAGCGCGTCCGGCAGCAGCGGGCTTGACTCGCTCGACTCTACTACCGTGTCCAACGAGTAGACCACCGTCTCCAGCCGGCTCAGCCGCTGCACCTTCTCCACCACATCCGGCGCCGACACCATATTCACCGGCCGGCCTGTAATCATCGCCGCCAGCTTGCCGGCCATGCCCGACCGCGCATGGTGTACAAACACGCCCAGCGCCACGGCCCCCAGCAGCAATGCCATCACCACGCCGAAGAACGTCCCCGACCCGCGCTCCCGACCGTAGTTGTATTGCATTGTCATACTGCGATATTACGCGAAGCTCATGCCTTGACCTCAGCCCGCACCACGGTCGCGGCCTTCGCCAGCCCGCGGTTGGCGTAGCTGGCCTTCACAAACGCGTGGAACAGTGGATGCGGCTCCAGCGGCTTTGACTTGAACTCGGGATGGAACTGGCAGCCCAGGAAGAACGGGTGCCCGGGTATCTCGACGATCTCCACGTAGGTTGAATCCGGTGTTGTTCCGGTCAGCCGCAGACCGCCGCCGGTCAGCACAGCTTCATACTCGCGGTTGAACTCGTAGCGGTGCCGGTGGCGCTCGCTGATCGTGGTCGAGCCATACGCCTTCGCCGCGAGCGAGTCAGGCAGCATCACGCACTCCCAAGCGCCAAGGCGCATTGTTCCTCCCATCTCCTCGACGCCGATCAGCTCACGCAGTTTGTAGATGATGCGGTGCGGAGTCGCCGGGTCGAACTCGCCGGAGTTCGCCTTCGCCAGCCCGCACACGTTGCGTGCGTACTCGATGCACGCCGTCTGCATCCCGAGACAGATCCCGAAGTACGGCACGTTGTTCTCACGTGCGTAGCGGATCGCGTTCAACATGCCCTCAATGCCGCGCTTGCCAAAGCCGCCGGGAACCAGAATGCCGTCGAAGCCCGCAAGCTGCGACTCATACCCCTCGACCTCAAGGCCCTCGGCCTCAATCCACGTCACACGCAGCTTCAAGTTCTCCGCCAACGCGCCATGCACCAGCGCCTCTTTGAGCGACTTGTAGCTGTCCTCGTACTCTACGTACTTCCCGACGATGCCGATCGAGACCTCGTCCTTCGGGTGGTACGCGCGCTCCACGATGTCCTCCCACTTGGACAGGTCCGCGGCCTTCGCCTCGATGTGCAGATACTTCAGCACCAGCTCATCGACTCCCTGCGCGGCCAGGTTCAGCGGAACCTCATAGATGCTCGAGCAGTCCTTTGCGATCACCACGCCCGCCTGCTCCACGTTGCAGAACGCGGCGATCTTCTCACGCATGTCGCGTGGCACCTCGCGGTCGGCGCGGCACAGCAGAATGTCCGGCTGGATGCCGATGCTCAGCATCTCCTTTACCGAGTGCTGCGTCGGCTTGGTCTTCAGCTCCTGCGCCGCCGCGATCCACGGGATCAGCGTCATGTGCACGAACACCGTGTTCTCGCGTCCCAGCTCCTGCCGCATCTGCCGGATCGCCTCGAGGAAGGGAAGCGACTCGATATCGCCCACCGTGCCGCCGATCTCCACCAGCACCACGTCCACATCGCCGCTGTTGGCCACCTTGCGCGCCGCGTTCTTGATCTCATTGGTCACGTGCGGGATCACCTGCACCGTCTTGCCCAGGTAGTCGCCGCGCCGCTCCTTGGTGATGATCTGCTCATAGATGCGGCCGGTGGTCAGGTTGTTGTCGCGCGTCAGCTTGGCGTGGGTGAACCGCTCGTAGTGGCCCAGGTCCAGGTCGGTCTCCGCGCCGTCGTCGGTCACGAACACCTCGCCGTGCTGGAACGGGCTCATCGTGCCGGGGTCCACGTTCAGGTAGGGGTCGAACTTCATCATGTTCACCCGCAGCCCGCGCGCCTCCAGCAGACAGCCGATCGAAGCCGCCGCCAGCCCCTTGCCCAGCGACGACACCACTCCCCCGGTCACAAAGATGTACTTTGCCGACATGGCCGCGACCTCTTCAATTGTGGGTTGGGTTTGTGCTTGATGTGCACAATCAAGTATATCGCTGGGGCTGTGGAATCCTTGTACCACCGCCCGGAACGGCGCTATATTGAGTGCATGGCTGCCCTGGCCCAACCCGTTCCCTTAGAAACGACTGCACGGGAGGTTCTTGCAGGGTTGTCCTTGCCCAAAGGGGTAAAACTCCTTCGGATTCTCTTCGATAACGATTGGTCCGGCGATCCAGCGACAACAGTGGTCTATGGTGTTTCGAAGAGCCTTCCGCTTACGAAAGCGCGCGTTCGCCAACTGACCGAACTGACCGTAGCGACAGAGTCCGCCTTGGCCTCCATTCGAGAGAGTGGCTTGGTATATGTGCTCCTCGAAGATGTGAGATAGCCATGGGGCTGGCGGAAGACCTGCTGAAACAGGCTCATTTCCTCAGCTACCACGAGCGAGGCAGGCCAAAACAAGCGACATTGCGTCGCAGCATCTCCACCGCCTATTACGCTGTATTCCATTTGCTGGTGGCGAACGCCGCCATTTCGCTTGTTCCGAACAAACCGTTCGGCCTGGTTGCAAAGGTCAGCCGCGCCTTCCAGCATGGTGAGATGAGGCAAGCTTGCATGTCTTTCCACAACGGAGATTCACCAGAATCCGTCAGAACGCTGCTCTCACCGAAAGTTTCCAAAGATCTTCAATTCGTGGCCGCCACCTTCGTAGCGCTCCAGCAGTTGCGACATAGGGCTGACTATGACACCGGCCTCATCTTCACGAGGGCTCAAGCAAGCGAAGCGGTCAATCGGGCCGAAGCACTATTCGCGGCTTGGAACCGGATTGCAAAGACCGATGAGGCGCGTGTCTTTCTCGCTGCCCTTGCCTTCGGCGCACGGTGGTCGAAATGAGCCTCATCGTCCTCGAACGCACGATCCACACCGCCCTCCGCGCCCGCGCCGATCGGCGTTCGCCGCTGCCGCCGCATCTGCTCACCGGCCAGCGCGGTGAGGACGCCGCCTTCTTCCACCTCCGCGCCCTCGGCTACACCGTCGTCGCCCGCCGCTGGCGCAGCCCACGCCTGCCCGGCGATCTCGACCTCATCGCCTGGGACGGTCCCACGCTGATCTTTTTCGAGGTCAAGACCCGCTCCGCGCTTCCCGGTGAGCCGCCCTTCCTGCCCGCCGAGGCCGCGGTCGATCCCGCCAAGCAGGCCATGCTCCGCCGCATGGCCTCGGCCTGGCTCCGCGCCATCCCCCAGGCCCATCGCGAAACCCTCGCCGTCCGCTTCGATGTGCTCACGGTGCTGCTCGATCCCCGCAGCTCCGGCCCCCGCCGCCGCGGTATCGCGCCGCGCTTCCAGCACTTCGCCAACGCCTTCCCCCGCTTCGCCCCCGCGCGGTCCCGCTTTTAGAGCACGCTCGCCCACCCTACCGCGCCGGCTCGGCCCGCTCCAGCGACACCGTCGTGCGCCGCTCCGTCCAGCCCAGCGTCACGAACCGCAGCGCCCGCCAGTCCAGCGGAAACTCCATCAGCACATGCAGCAGGCTCAGGAAGTTCGCCACCAGGAACCCCACCGTGAAGTTCCACAGGTACAGCCCCACCGACACCGCATACAGCACCCCGATCACACTCCACGTCCGCGCCGGGATGCGGTGCCAGCCCAGCAGCTCGGTCTTGCCGAACCAGTTCAGGTAGTGGAAGAGATACGCGAAGGCGAACACCCGCAGCACGCCGGCGAACACCGGGTCCGCGGTCAGGTCGCCGGCGGGGCCGGCCAGCGGTACCGCCCGATGCAAAAACCCGGCCACGGTATGGTGAAGGCCGCCAAACGAGACGGCCTCCATCCGCTGCCACAGCGCGCCCGGCGCGTGATAGTGCAGCGGCGCGACCAGCAGAGCCAGCGGGATGCCCAGCATCAGCACCGGGTTCACCCAGCGGCGCCCACCATCGGCGCCCGCCCGCAGCGCGCCGCTCATCATGAAGATCCACGTAAAGAAGAACACGTGCACCAGCGTCGGCAGGATCACGCCCACAAACAGCACCGCGCCCGGGCTCAGCACCTTCACCACAATGCCCGCGGCCGCGATCGCCAGCAGTACATAGCGGTTGCGCACCCACACCGAAAGGCTCAGCAGCAGCAGCCCGCCGTTCATCCAGTAGCCCACGCCGCGGCGCAGGATGAAGTCGGCCGCGCCGGCCAGCGCCAGCCCCGCGGAGAGCGCGCCGTAGGCCCACCCCGGCAGCGCGCCATCGCTGAAGTAGAAGTCTTTGCGTCGCAGCCACGCCACCTCGGTAAGGTAGTGGAACGGCCCCAGCACGATGTAGGCAAGCAGAAATACATGCAGCGGCGCCGCCGCGGCCAGCGCGCCGCTCACGCCCAGCGCCACCAGGTCGCTCCTGCGCGCACTCCATCGCATGGCCATTCCGACTCCCCGCCAACCGAAACCGGCGCTTGTGGTGTCTATGATAAAGGACGGCGAGGAAGGTTGGCGAAAGGCCGGCGATCGAGGACGGCGTCGCATCGGCATCCCATCCAAACGCCACACCCGGAAAGACGAGGACGCGCATCGTGACCCTGCTCAACGCACCCGACTACGACCCCAGCCGCGACAATCTGGTCCGCAACCTCTCCCTCGGCGCGGCCGCGACGGTCTTCCTTCTGGTCGTGCTCGCCCTCGCCGGCTACGCGCTCGGCCACGGCTGGCTGTTCTCCAACCTCGGCTACGAGCACCGCGTCGACACCTTCTTCACCGACCTCGAGCGCAAGGACTACGCCGCCGCCTACAACCTCTACAACGGCAACCAGCCCAACCCCGACTACTCGCTCGCCCGCTTCACCGACGACTGGACCACCCACTCCCCCGTCGACGGCCCCATCACCGCGCACCACGTCGACGTCTCCCGCACCGACGGCTCCGGCACCTTCGGCACCGGCATCATCGTCGCCGTCAACGTCAACCACTCCAAAGAGATCTTCATGTACATTTTGCGCTCGGACAAGTCGATGACCTGGCCCGCCCCCCACGAGCTCACCCGCTACTAGAAGCCGCCGCAACGAAGAATGGTGGGCCCACCAGGACTTGAACCTGGAACCAACGGATTATGAGTCCGCTGCTCTAACCATTGAGCTATAGGCCCCGCTCCGCGATTCTACGTCCTCGCGCCCCGCGAGCGCCCATGCGTCGGCCCTTACCCCACCTTCGATACCGAGCCCGGCGTCGTCCCGGTGTTGGCCGGCGAGGAAGGGTTCAGCTGCCCTTCGGCCTGCTCGGCCGGTCCGTGGGTCACTTTGGTCTCGCCCCGCCCGGCCGTCGCCGGGTTCTCGCCCTTGTACCCCGAGGGCTGGGCCTTCGCGTCTCCCCTGTCTCCCTCGAGCCTGTCTCCCTCGAGCCTGCTCTCCTGCACTGGCTTCGCCATGGCGCACACCTCACCCTGCTTCGATGCCATCCAGAGAGTGTGCAGTCGGCAGATACGGCGCTAGGAGGCCGCGGCCACGGCCTCGATATCCAGCTCCACCTTCACATCGTCGCCCAGCACCGCATCGCCGGCCGCGGTGGTGCCGCCCCACTTCAGCCCGAAGTCCTTGCGGTTCAGCGTCGTGGTCGCGGTAAAGCCGCGGTGCGTGGCGCCCTTGGCGTCCTTCTGCGGCTTGCCGGGGTCTTCCATGCGCAGCACCACCGGCTTGGTGACACCGTGCAGGGTCAGGTCGCCGGTCACGTCGTAGTGGTCGCCGGCCTTCATCACCTTCGTGCTCTTGAAGGTCATGGTGGAGAACTTCGCCGTATCGAAGAAGTCCGGGCTCTTCAGGTGCCCGTCGCGCGCGGCCACGCCGGTGTCCACGCTGTTTACGTCGATGGTCGCCTCCACCCCGGACTTCGCCAGGTCGGTCGCATCGAAGTGCACCACCCCGGAGACCGCCCGGAAGCTGCCATGCACCGTGCTGATCGCCATATGCTTGATCGCGAAGTCCGCCTCCGAGTGTGCGGGGTCGATCTTATAGTCGGTCACCTGCGCGCCCGCCGCCGCCGTAAGCGCCAGCGCCGTCATCCATGTTGCCATGCAAACCGCTGCCATGCGTATCGTCTTCATCCGTCCGTCTCCTGCGTTCATTGCCGTCCTCCTTGAACCTACACATCGGAACCTACACATAGGAACCTACACCTCAGCTGCCGTATCGGCTACAGCGATACGGCGGTAAAAGCCGTTCATCGCCTGAAATTCATCTTCCCGCCCACCGCGCAACCTGCCCGCCCACGCTGGGTTTGACCGTACAGGATCAGTTCTGCGCGCCCCGATTCCAATGACTCCTGTGACCCCTCAGCCACTGGCCCCACCCTCCGGTCTCCCGCCTGCCCAGTGCGCACCTGTAATCTGGAACAGGGTCTCCCACGTCTCTCTCAAGGAGGGCCTCCTGCCGTGGATGTCCTTCGATCGTCGCCACGGCGCGGCGTCTCTATACCGGTTCCGTGCCGGTCCGGCCGCCCGTTTTGGGCCAGATCGGTGCAGGATCGCTCTCCGTCCCACGTCCGCGCCATCATGTTTGTCCGGGCATCTGTCGAATGTTCTTTGAGTGGCGTCTAACTCATCAGTACCCCCAGCAGGCCGAAGCATTCCGATGAAAAACCTCCCCTCCCCCCGTCTCTTCGCCTTCCTTGCCGGTGCCGTCCTGTGCGTTCCGATCGCCGGCCTAGCCCAAACCCAGTCGCAGGCGAGCCCCCGCCGGCCCGTCGCCCGCATCGCCGCGGCCGTCGACGACTCCGCCCGCGTCCCCCTGGTGGGCTCGCACAGCCCGCGCACCCGCACCGCGAAGGACATCGGCGCGGTGGCCGCGGACATGAAGCTCCAGGGCATCACTCTGGTCTTCTCGTACTCCGCCGCCCAGCAGCAGGACCTCGACCAGCTGCTCGCCGCGCAGCAGGACCCCAGCTCGCCGCTCTACCACCAGTGGCTCACCCCCGCGCAGTTCGGCGCGCGCTTCGGCATGGCCGACTCCGACATCGCCACCGTCGAGGCCTGGCTGCAGAGCCACGGCTTCACCGTCGAAGGCGTCTCCAACTCCCGCACCCGCATCACCTTCTCCGGCACCGCCGGCCAGGTGGCCCAGGCCTTCGGCACCTCCCTCCACAACTACACCGTCACCAACGCCGCCGGCGTCACCGAGACCCACTTCGCCCCTTCCACGGACCTATCGCTGCCCGCCGCCTTCGCCGGCTCGGTCGCCGCCGTCACCAACCTCTCCAGCTTCCACCCTCATTCCCACGTCGTTCAGCGCGCCAACTTCACCTCCGCGCAGACCGGCAGCCACTACCTCACCCCGGGCGATATCGCCACCATCTACGACATCAAGACCGCCTACAACGCCGGCTACACCGGCGCCGGCCAGAGCATCGCCGTCACCGGCCAGAGCGCCGTGTACTCCACTGACATCTCCAACTTCCTCACCGCCGCCGGCCTTGCCGTCCGCCTGCCCTCGCTGGAGCTCGTGCCCAACTCCGGCACCTCCGCCATCAACCCCCTCGGGGACGGGGATGAGGTCGAGTCCGACCTCGATATTGAGTGGAGCAGCGCCATCGCCACCGGCGCCTCCATCATCTTCGTCTACACCGGCAGCAACACCAACTACGGCGTCGCCGACTCCTGGGCCTACGCCATCGACAACGATGTCGCCCCCATCATCACCTCCAGCTACGGCAACTGCGAGGTCGAGAACGGGTCGACCGAGGTCAACCAGATCAACGCCGTGCTGGCCCAGGCCGCCGCCCAGGGACAGACCTTCCTCTCCGCCGCCGGCGACTCCGGCTCCTCGGACTGCTACGGCGACTACAGCAGCCGCAGCGACGCCAACTACTTCGCCGACAACCTCCAGCTCGCCGTGGACTTCCCCGCCTCCAGCCCCTACGTGCTCGCCATCGGCGGCACCGAGTTCCCCACCGCCGATACCGCCATCTGCGCCAATACCTACTTCTCCCTGCCCGCCGGCTCCTCCTGCAGCGGCAGCAGCTTCACCGCCGGCGGCTCGGACGTCGTCGCCTCCGCCCTCAGCTATATCCCCGAGCAGGTCTGGAACGACGACGCCGCGCTCGCCTCAGCAGGCTCCACCTCCCCCATCAGCTCGGGCGGCGGCGGCGCCAGCATTTACTTCTCCAAACCCTCCTGGCAGGCCGGCACCTTCAACGGCGTGGCCTTCCCCACCACCACCCAGCGCCTGGTCCCGGATGTCTCCCTGGACGCCAGCCTGCTCAACGCCGCGTACCTCTACTGCTCCAGCGACTCCACCGCCACCGGCATCAGCGGCAGCTGCTCGCATGGCTTCCGCGACAGCAATAGCCTGTACCTCACCGATGCCGGCGGCACCAGCTTCTCCACGCCCATCTTCGCCGCGATGCTCGCCATCATCAACCAGGCCCGCGGCTACAGCGCCGGCCAGGGCCTCGTGAACCCCACCCTCTACACCCTCGCCGCCAACAGCACCACCTACGCCAACGCCTTCCACGACATCACCATCGGCGGCAACCAGTGCCTCGCTGGCAGCAGCTACTGCGGCTCCGGCACCGACACCACAAGCTTCGCCGCCACCCTCGGCTATGACGAAGCCAGCGGCCTCGGCTCCATCGACCTCGACAAGCTGCTGCTCGCCTGGCCGGCCAACGCCACCCCGGCCAAGAGCTTCACCGTCGCCGCCGGCGCCGTCACCGCGACCCCCGGCACCAACGCCACCTCCACCATTACCATCACTCCCACCGGCGGCTACACCGGCACCGTCCGCTTCTACATCTCCTCCTCCAACACCATCGCCGCCTCCTGCTACTCCATCCCCAACGCCACGGTGACCGGCGCGACGGCGGCGACCTCCACCCTTACCCTCTACACCAACACCGCGAGCTGCGCCTCCGGCACCAACGCCCTCGCCGTCGGCTCCGGCACGCTGGTCGCCGCTGCGTCTCCGGCTGCTCCTGTCCCTGCTCCCGCACCCCGTGCGCCGGCATGGCCGCTGCCCGCCGCCGCCTCGCTGGCCGGCATCCTCGCCCTCGCTGGGCTGCGCCGCCGCGGGCTCCGGCTGAAGCTGGGCGCGGCGCTCTCGCTGCTGCTGCTTATCGGTGTCGCCGGCCTCTCCGGATGCGGTTCCAGCGCGTCGGGCTCCGCCATCAACGGCACCACCGTCACCTCCAGCTCCACGGCGGTCACCATCCCCAGCGTCACCCCGGCCGGCACCTACACCGTCACCGTCACCGCGGTCGATACCAGCAACGTCAACCTCAGCGCCTCCACCACCTTCACCCTCACCGTCAACTAACCCAATGCGATAGGCGGGTGGCCCATCCTTTGCCGTTCTCTGGCAAAGGGTGGGGTAGCGCGCAGGCGCGCGACCGCCTTTCTTGCGCATAGGCGAGGGCGACCGCATAGAAGAGAGCGGTCGCTTGCTACCGCAAGCGATATCCCACCCTTTCGGGATGAAACTCCGAAGGGATGGGCCACCCGCCCCACCGGGCGGCCTCTCGCGTCTTCCGCTTCCGCTACTACGGCATCACATACCGCACGCCCACCGCATACGCCGACGGCGTGAGGATAAAGTCCTTCCCCGTCGGCTCGAACCCGTTCTCACCGAAGTTCCAGTGCTGCCCCTGGGCGTCGATGCGCATCTGGAAGTTCCTCACGATGTCGACATCGATGCCGCCGCCGTAGGTAAACGCCAGCCCGCGGTCGCCGTAATACCCCGCGTAGGGCGGCGCTTTGAAGGAGAGCGTCGCGGTGCCCACCAGGAAGTCGGCGTACACATGCAGGCGCGACGCGCTGCGCGTCAGCCTCTCAAACTGCACCCTCGGCCCGACCTCATAGGCCCGCTGGTCCAGGGTCTTGCCGCTGTCGGCCTCCACCCGCGCCTCCAGCCCCAGCGCAACCGGGCCGCCCCCGTAGCGCGTGTAGTCCACGCCGCCGAACAGCCCGTTGTTGCGCGGCACACCGTAGTCCGGCTGCGACTCCAGGTAGCCGGCGAACACCGCCAGGCCTTCCGGCCGGGTCGCCGTGGGCAG
>Ga0116230_10008582_pt1 | contig 10070 bp, 5 predicted proteins | sample S1TSphfallax_3_FD_88678 | JGI IMG/M metagenome (GOLD analysis project Ga0116230, IMG submission 88678) | Host-associated microbial communities from peat moss isolated from Minnesota, USA - S1T2_Fd - Sphagnum fallax MG | ecosystem: Host-associated > Plants > Peat moss > Unclassified | place: USA...
CAACAAAGAATTAGTTTTTTGAAGACAATATCACTAGATTCATGCCTATTGCTAGGTACACATTTATGAATTTTCTAGAAGGGAGTCATGTGGGCCTACAACCTATGAAAGATTAGAACCTTCCATTCTGCAAAAGGATTGAAAAAATTGATATAGATAAATTAATTAGAGAATAAAATAATGTTAAAAGCTAATAATTTGGGATTGATAAGAAATTCATGATTAAAGAACTTGAAGAGGTGAAAGAGGAATGAATAGAGAAGATCCTTACATAGATATTCAAGCATCCTAACAAACTAATGTTAATATTAATGTTAGTAGGTGAGAACACTTGTCATATATAGAAAGTAAACTAGATAAGAAATAGGGCCTGTTTACATATTCAATTAGTGTGACAACAAAGTTGTAAGGGAATTATTCCAATCATGTGCATGTGAGACTATTGTAAAATTAACGGAACTTCTAGCTAGATGTGTAGAAGCTTTCAATATTACTGAAAGACTAATTTCTTTGCTTGGTTTTATGGTTGCACTGAAAATGGCTTGACCATTAAAAAAAACATTGGACAATTTTTGAAGTTTCAAAGATTAAATGTTGGGATTTGCTTGACATGTTCTAAAACCAAGACCTAAGAAGAAAGTATCAAATCTTTCATTCTAAACTTGTTGGGCTTGTTTTAAGGCATAAATGCCCTTTTTTAGTTTACAAACAAGACCATTATGGCTGTTGCTTTCGTAACTTTCTAGTTGCACCATGTAGATGTCCTCCAAAATTTTGTTCAAGAATGCACTCTTGATGTCCATCTAATGCACTTTGAAGTCAAGAGTGGCTACCAATGCCAACAACGTTCTAATGGAGGAAATTTTGCAATAGGTGTGAAAGTCTCGTGGAAGACCTTTGGTTTAAGAAAAACCTTTTGCAACTAGTCTTGTTGATCTCTTGTTTTTTTTTTGACATGGAAAACCCATTTGCTCCTTATTGCCTTTCTTCCCTTGGGTAGTTTAATGAGGTCCCTGGTCTCAGTTTTCATGAATGTTTGGTATTTTTCATCTATAATTTCTTTCCATTTGTTGACATCTTCTTTTATGAAAACTTCCTGCCACATCAATGGTTCATTAATAGCTACGATGCATGCAAAATCAACTAGCTTCGATGGGGCTCCTACTATCCTTGAGAACCTTCTTGTTGCTATTTTGGGGGTGGTAACAACCTTCTTGCTTATGACTGCAAAGAGTGGTAAATCCATAAAAAGTTAACAAGATGGGCTCGCTTGCTTCTTGATTATTTCTAGAGGTGGAACACTTTTCAAAAAGATGTCTTGATCAAGGTTAGATTCTTGTTCCTTGATGTAAGGAAATACTTGTTCTAGTTATTTTTGTGGCAATTTTTTTCATTCTTGAATGCCACTTGTAGTTTTTTCATTGAAGACCACATTGCTTCATCGAAGACCACATTGTGTCTAAGGATTGATTTCAAAGTCTCCTTGTTGATCAACCTATATGTTTTCCATTTTTGGTCATACCCCACAAAGACTCTATGCTCTCAAATTTTAGTTTTGTTCTTCTTTGAATAAGTCTATGAACATAATCATTGCAGTTGCAAACTCATAGATGTTTCATTATGAGCTTTTTCACATTTTAGAATTCTTCTAGTGTCGTGTTTCCAATTGCTTTGTGAAGTGATCTTACTTTCAATTAAACAATAGTGGTTACACTTTCGCCTAGTAACTTTGATCCAAGTTGTGGTGGTGAAACATGTAATGCATTACTTTTACAATGGTGTGGGGCAATTGTTCAACTACCCCATTTTGTTGGCGTGTGTATGACACAAATGTCTAGTGCTATATTCCATGAAGCTTTAGGAATTCATGGAATTCATCAGATGCGAATTCTCTTTCGTTGTCGTTCCTTAGAATCTTGGTTTTTTCTCCAATTTGGTTTTCAGTGAAGGCTTGAAAATCTTTGAATTTTGAAAAACACTTTCCTTTGTTCTTCAAAATGTAGATGAATGAAAAAAATCATCTGTGAAAAATACAAAATACCATGTTCCTCCAAATGATGGTGTCTTTGCCAATCCCTAAACGTTAGTGTGGACTACCCCCAACAACTTGTCTGTAGGCAATGCTTTGTTTTTCGAAAACATTTTTTGACATTGCTTCTCTTGCACACATTCATCACAAAAAACGAGTTCTTCAATATGGTTTGGACCAATATTGTGTGGGTATGTTTTTAACCTAAATATACACCTCATATATTATTATTATTATTCTTAACTCATTTCCCTCAAATTGACATACCTTAAATAAATGCACATATAAACCTTGGGTATATAAATTTGAAAAAAAAATTATATTCGGAATATATGTAAGAAATATTCATACCCAAGGTTGGATATGTTTTGACATCTAGATTAAAAAATATTAGGGAAAATATGATGTAAAGCCTAAACTTTGTTTATTCTTTTCATTAGATGGAGTGCCTCTTGAGTTTTTTTTTGGGTTGCAATTAGCCAATTTGATTGGCCCATCACAAGAAAAAACCAAATAATACTGAAACTTTGAAAGCTCCTTAAAATATAAACTTCTCTTTGAAGATGTAATGTCTCGACTTTGGCACAAGTTTATAGGTGAGAAGGTGATAGAACTAAAGATTATTAATATGTTTTAAAGGGGTACATGAGAAGAGTGATAGGCATAATAAAAACATAGTTCAAGTGGAAGTCCCCCATATTTCCCTTCATACTTTTGAAAGTCATAATTTTCATGTTATTTCATCCTCAAAAATTTATTGGAGCACCCAAAGATGAGCAACAAATCACTTTGACACTCCATCATCAACAGAGCCTTGGTTGATTGAGATGCCATTAAAAGATCCAATTAAGAATGAATCAAACACTTTGATTTTTCAATTTTGACATTGGAGTTTTTGGGCTTTGAAATTTAAGTAAAAATTTCAAAATGTGACCTTTTTAATTTTTAATAATAAATAAAAATACACGCCATGTTTTACCCAAAAAGGGATATATGATAAGGGGGCCTTGAACCAGACCCATCTACCCAAAAACAAATAATTTTTGTATACACAAACCTTAACTTGATGGAAATTTTGGAGTGCTAATTTATCCTTACCGGATGGGTAAATAAATTGAAAATAATTTCCTCACACTGATCAATTTCTTGGGTGAAAATGTTGATCTATCCATGTGCCTTCATTACCAAGAATATAAATGACTGGATTATTAGTCAAAAAGTTTGGAATCCAGATGACCCTCATTTTTCATCTATTGGAAAGAACTATGAAACCTCCTACAGTCTACCTGCCCTTTCATGTTCTAGGTGTGGGCACCACATTTTTCTTGTTCCTGTTGAGTAGCCCACATGCAAGTCTTATTTCACCAGCTTTGCCCACTCCATCTATCAACCCTGAATAGCTCACAAGCCTCCTGTTCTGCAGCTGAGACCAATGATGTCACAACATTATGCTAACATTCTATGTCCCTTCATCTCCTAAAAGACATTTCATAGCCTCATTGATACTGAATGTTTTTGTGACAACTTCAATTTAGGTGGTACATTTGATAACACTAGGCTTGCTTGATACCCACATTCATCATTTCTACGTCAACATGAAGATTGAGCATCAATGCCTTTAAAACCATGGATGAGAATCCAAAATAGTTGCTCTCAAGTGAAGTGACACACTTATCTTTTCCATTTCTTGAAGGAGCATTAGGCCGATGAAATGAATTCCCGTCTAGAAAAAAAAATGAACAATACAATTGCAAACATTCTATTGTTTGGTTTCCAGCTACAGTTTGTCATTTGGTGGAAAAGCTCCATTTCAATTCATGTCCTTGGCCCTTCCTTAAGTGTGAAGTGGCATAGTGATTGTCCATGGTGAAACATTACACTCTTCCTTTCACATCCTTTCAGCAATAGCCACATTGACAAGCCCTCTAGATCTGGATCTGGACATGTGTGGTACACAAGGGGCAGCAACATCATCAGCGTGCTTCAAAAAGCTTGTTTGGCTCTAGCACAAGTGTGGAGCCTTAAATTATCAAACCCTAATCCAAGCATGACACCTTGAAGGAAAACAATCAAGATTTGCTCTTAATAATGCAACGTAAAAACAATTATCCTAAGCCCTTAAGTCAAGCAATTGGGGGGTAGCTCAAAAGGCAATAAGGAGTTTGGAAAGGATGAATTGGTCCCACTAACATCACTAGAAACCAAGGTTCAGAGTTTTAAATAGGTCATCTGGTGCAAGAAAGATGTACATCAAAACATAATCCCGTTTGACACAAATTTGTGGTTCTTGAAAGTCATGAATAACAAACCAATGCATCTCAAGCAAAAACTCCAAATAGTGACTATGAGGCTTTATACCATCTTTTGACAATTGGTGATCTAAGTTAGACAATCCATATCCAAAAAAATCTACATTCTAATGCTATTTTTAGAAAACATTAAGAACCACAAATTAGATGAAGACTACATTTTCTGAAAACAATATTGAAAAATTTGGTTCCAAACATTTACATGACATCTTTACCAAACACCATCACAATAGCCTGACTCGTTGAAGTTCATCATGACAGAATCATGACACAAATCTAACATAGAATTCTCTCAATGTATTGCCATTGCCATGAATTCATATGTGCCAAAAAGTCTTATAGAGCATGAAATAAAGAAACCACCAAAATGAATATTTTGATTGGTAATGACAACATGTCACAACCTTAACATTGGGTTTGTGACTAAGTGTGAAGTGTAAGGGCCCATGAGGGCAAAAGTGTGTTTATGTGTGAAACACATTCTTACAAATGAGGCAAAGTGCAAGGGATGATTCTGAATGCATTCTCATTTTGGGAGTTACACTCGTGCGGAGTTGCAAATGTTCATAGCCTTGGTTGGAAAGGCAAATAAGCACCAAATTGGGCCCATAGGAAACCATTAAAAAGGTGTTGAAGTGTAGATATTTAAAATGGCCTTGCATTGTTCATTTAGACATGATTGACATGAGTTATGATAAAAAAAAAGGGCAAAAGTAAAACTCTCAATTTGATTCCCAAACACAAGTCCTTTGAAATCAAGAGTCAAATGAGGTTTGATTGTGGCATGTTATAAACCGTTGGAAAGATCTTTTTGAAGGGTATAAGATATTGCCCTCGTATTATCAAAAAAGACTTGATTTGAAAAAAATTTGAACATTGAAAGTTTTGAAACAACAAAAGCCATAATTTTGGGACTCTCACTTGGAAGTCTTAGGGAAAAGTGACATTTGGATGTAGTTCGTGGAAAGGAGGGGAGTGGTGCCTCCTCCCAAAGGTTGCGAATTTTGTAAAGCTTGTGCTTGAAGTTGTCCTTATTAAGTCCATTCCACTATTTTTTGTGCTCCCTTAAACTCCTCACAAAACCCAAAGGTGGGTCCCAAAATGAAACAATAAAAGAAGATGGTTGGGACATGCTCTCTAACTTGTAGCACTTTGGAGGTACGAGGGTGTGCTGGAGCTCTAGGATGAGATTATAATGAACTGATAAATGAAAGTTCAAGATGAAATCAACCTACATGGCTAAGAAAAGAGGGCAATTAATGTAAGTTGAATGGAAATGGTGCAATGCACTTGACATGGACAACTTTAAGCACAAGCTTTACGCAACCCGCAACCTTTGGGAAGAGGCACCATTCCCCTTGTTATAGTATATATTTTATAGTTCTCCATGGGGATTACATCCAAATGTCACTTTTCTTTAGGACTCCCACCCTTGCTTTTGATCATAACTCATGCCAATCATGTCTAAATGAACAATGCAAGGAAATTTTAAGCATTTACACTTCAAAACTTTTCTAATGGTGTCCTAGGGACCTAATTTGGTGCTTGTTTGCCTTTTTAACCAAGGCTCTGAACATTCGTAACTCTTGCACAAATCTAATTCCCAAAGTGGGAATGCACTTAGGAGTCATTAAGCTTCATCCCTTGCATTCTCCCCCATTTATGAAAGTTTGTTTCACATCTAAACACACTTTTGGCTTCATAGGCCCATGCACTTCACATTTATTCACAAACTCAATGTTAAGGTTATGACAACTTTCATTCAATTTGCATTAATTACCCTATTTTCTCAATTACATAGGTTGATTTCATCTTGAACTCTCGCTTGTGAATTCATTTTAGTCCCATTTGGAACTTTAGCATGCCCTCTTACCCCTGAAGTGCTGTGAGTTAGGGAACATGCCCCAACTTTTTTTTTGGTTGTTTCACTTGGGGACCCACCTTTGGGTTTCTTGAGGAGTTTGGGGGTGCGTGAACATGTGCTAAGGTTTGAAAATCATTTCTAATGATGACAATATCCATTCATTTCTATGTATGGCAAGGGAAAAGGTGGGAAACCTTTTTTTATATGTGAGCTCCACTTTCTAATGCGATAATTGCAACAATATTTCGAAGCATATCATGGGTTGTAGTGTGCTTGTTCTTACATGGGCAATGTAGCCAATGGATACCCAAATCATCGATGGTATGAACACATTCACATCGTGAAATATGTGTAATCATAGGATGCGGTATACCAAGATCAATACGTAATATTATAAGGAAATGGGCTAAGGATAAACAAAATGAAGGGGTGTTAATATGAATTAACTGCCAAACGTAGCTTGATGCTGGACTTGCACATCAGTGGGGATGTGTTTGCATGACATCCAAAGGAACGTTTGTTATAAACAAAATAAATTCATACACATATAGTTGGTTCATCAATGAAAACTACATTTAAGGATAAGATTCCACCACTAGGCTGTTGAAAGGCAAAACATGTGATCGGACGACCTCATGTAACATCACACCAGTATCTCATAGTGCTACTTAGAGGGGAGAAATATCAATATTTACATGTGCCACCAAATTAAGAAGAGTAGGGTGATCATCTTGCTGGAAATGATAGATTAATGTAGGAATGATCAAAGCCTAATGTTCTAAGAAGGCAAGGGGAGCAAATCGCACCATTGAGGGAAGGCCTAGCCCCCTTGAAAAAACAAGAAGAATGAGTTAATGACGAGCCAAATTGTCCACTATGATGCCAAAGGATCCTGAACCTAATAATTTTTCCAACATAATTATGGTATGAACATGAAACTAATTATAATGCTACAATATACTTGACGAGGGAAACACAATATGTGGTAAGTAGTTCGAACACTAGCCATAACAAATCAAAAGCATTGCAAAAACTATTTGAGGATTTGTAAGCATCGGAAAGTTAATTATTGTGCCGAGGTCCTTATAGAGGACCTGTAATACAAAGGACTCCACAAATGGTTAAAAAACTCATTGGAACATTTAGAATATGAAGATCATACTCAAGTGTAAAAAAACTTGGAGGAAGTGATAATCTAACCCCTATGGAGAGCACGCTACACACTTTGTCGATTGCATTGAAAGTCCTAATGTTGTAAACTTTTATTGTAATCACATAAAAACAAGTACCATATCCAAGGTAGGGCCAATTATGTGTGTATCATCCACCAATGAAAGAAAAACACAAGTAGGGTCGGCTACTACATTACAACAAAAAATGCGAAAATGAACTAGTGTAAACAACACCCCTTCCAAAAGATCCCCTTGTCATGTACCAAATTCGAATGAAATGACTATAAAATCCTTGTGCTTAAAAGCCTTTGCAAAATATAATGTAAATGAATATGCATAAAACCGACTAACAAATGAGAAAAGCTAATTTAAAATGTCGGCACCAAACATAACTTTTGAAAAATGGTTGTTTGAGATATTAAATTAAACACATTTTGAACATCCATATGTAATAACCACCCATTGTGGATGTAGATCTAACATAGCTCTAGCCCCATGAATGATTCTCTCACCCTCGACTAACGTTGCTGCCCCAAACTGGTGTGAACGAAAATGCTCTGCAAATGAATCCTAAAACTGTAGTTCATATTTGTGAACTGAAAAATCTCTCATTATTTGTTCAAAGGAGATTTGTATCAAAGTTTGATTATTCAAAGATTGACATGTTGAAAGAAACAACTTACTCTGTAACAGCACTAGATGGCATGATGCCAAGCTCAGAAGTGTAACGTGAAAACGGCTTGACAGATTATAGTAGGCTGGAGCTGTAGTGGGAGATTGTGCCGTGGGAGATTAAAAAACATCACTATAGGGAAAAGAAGCTTCTAAGATGCCTCTGATAGAGTCTTGGGGACGCATCGTGTGGTTTGCGTACTCGATGGCTGGAAAATCAGATGATGTTTTCCAGGTTCCAAGGGTGAAGGGTGATGCTGTGTGTTGGTAATCTGTGCGACTGGGAGTTGCAGGTTTGCTTGAAACTCCCACGCAGTGGCACGCGTTCGAAGTTGCAGCTTTGTTCTCTACTGTCAGACTAGCGATCTTGCTGCTTCAGAACTTCAAGCTTTCTGTCCGCTCTTCTCTATTTTCTTTCCTCTCTTTCCTGCCTACTTCTCTCTCCTACTCCCGTGGCCTAGCTCATCTCGCTGCCGTTGCCTGTCCTTCCACTGCACTCCCGCTTAGCTGCTCCTTCCTACCACTGCCTTGCAGTATCCCGTGCCGAGAAGTGACGTTCACCTCACCGCGCGTTGCCACTCCACGGGGCACCGCAAAATCTCCTCACAAGCAAACGTCGGAGGCTGCTCCTCACAGGCGCGCGTCGGAGGAGATCCCGCGCTTTGCTCTCGCTCTCTTGCCGCTCCACGGACCATAGCGCTCCACCCACCGCTGCCGTTCCGATTTCGCACACTTCGCTCCTGCCCTCCTCCCTCTCACTACACTACCAGGCTTGCTTTTGACTGTCGGCCAACTGTCATATCTCGTTAATTTGAGTCTCGTGGTTGGGAGTCCTATAGTTAAGCTTGCACTTCGTGTTATTATTCTATCGTGTTCGGTGATTCTATCGTAATAAACATTCTGAGAGGACGCGAGGTTAGATCGTGGAAAAAAAATCAAGTTGAGACCTGTGCTTCGAATGTTAAAAGTCTTTTGGATAGGTTTGACCCCGTCTTGGCGTAGAACTAACGAGTTGAAGAAGAGATCTGATCGTGGTCTGTAGATTGCTAGGTGGTTTATGAATTCATGGCCATTTGCAGTACAAATCCAAGCAACGTGCTTACAAATAGTTCAGTGGCCTCTTTGGAGAGAGCAATCTCTAGTGGGAGTTTCTTGCGGGATGTCTCCAGAGAGAATGAATTCAAGGCTTGTCTTCCAGAAAATGTCGAGCATGAATTAGATTTCTCTCATCCCCTGCGTGGGGGAGATTTCGAGCATGAACTAAAAGTGTGGACTGATTTCTTCCGCTTCATGCCCGACGATGCTGGTGGGATTATGAGCCATATCAACACCCTGATGGAACAGGAGCATGGGCGCTTAGTTCACGATTGGAAGCGCGTTGACGGATACTCACAAAAAATGAAGCAACTTATTGCAAATGTCCAGAAATTCAGGATCTTGTGCAAAGACTTCCGGATACAGGACCGTGAATACGATTGTTTAACTAGCAACTTTTTGGTTGAAAAACCGCGTGGTTTGATAATGAACGAGCATCCCTTTTTCATGACCGCATGGATGATGAGAAAACTTCGTGTTTGCCGTGCCAATTACAGTGTGATAGAGCTAAGGGACAAGTATGAACTCCTGGAGAACTTTCTCCTCTATGACGGTGAACATTTTGACGACACTTTTAAATTGGGGTCCACATTGGTTCAGGTGAAGAGCATCGAAAGCAATCTATGTTCCGTAACAAGGCTGTTAATATCGAGGTTGATTCTGGAAATTTGGGTTCTTACGTAAGGGTGGTCTCAGTGATTGCAAACTTTGCCGAAATCAAATTGGTGGGCAGATTGCTCTCTTGCTTGAAGCACATGTCCAACTACAAGGATGACGAAGTACAATTTGGTGTGATTGATAATTTATACAAAGTGGGTTGTGACAATTTTATTGTTGCAAAATCCCCAACTATTTACGAAATTTTACATATGCAGCCACCTAATGATTTGGTACTTGTTGATTTGAGCCAGCTATTAGATTTATCATTG
>Ga0116230_10008583_pt1 | contig 10069 bp, 6 predicted proteins | sample S1TSphfallax_3_FD_88678 | JGI IMG/M metagenome (GOLD analysis project Ga0116230, IMG submission 88678) | Host-associated microbial communities from peat moss isolated from Minnesota, USA - S1T2_Fd - Sphagnum fallax MG | ecosystem: Host-associated > Plants > Peat moss > Unclassified | place: USA...
ATTTTCAAATGTCCATATCATAATCATTTTTGGATAGATTTCAAGTTTTTCATAACATGTATGTTAAAAGAATTGTCTAGTTGGGTTATTTATCACATGGACTTTATTAACTCATTAATCACCGTGCAATCCCCCCACTCAAGCAATGATATCACAATGGACTTCCATTTTGACACTACCAAATGGACTTGTATGGGGCACATTTTATTCACCAAAAGGAATCCAAATTATCTTGCAACCATTCATTTGGTATTGGGTTTAGGTTTTTTGGTGTGAAATGTGTATGTTTCTTTGTCCAACTAGGAGAATAAGGTGTTAGGATGGGCATAATCACAAGCAATAAAAAATGAAACAAGCATTTAACATAGAAGCAACCAATCCAACAAGCATTGTGAGTAAGTTGAAAGTACAAGAATTTTCAAATTGTTACAATTAACAATGTACATGTACAAAACCTAAGTGCAAAATTTGAGTAATTAATTCACAACCCATCTAACATTTGACATCCTTAAACCCGTGATTTAGTAGTCTTTTCAAAATACTTTGCCTTTTCAAGCAAGTTTTCATTTTCTTCTAGCAAGGTTTTTTCATTAGTAAAAAAATCAACAAATTTGTTTTCATCAATGAACTTGTAATCAACTCGTGCATCATTAAGTCAATTCTTGTAACCATGACAAACTTGTTAAGATTTTCAACCCCAATACAAAATTGTCACAAACTAATGATTATGCAAGTGTAATTGAAATCATTAATTTCATTTTGATTTGTGAACCTATAATGCTTAAAACATTTTGTGCCAAGAAATTTGCATGTGGGAACATGGCTTCATTGCTAAACCACCATTTTAAAGGATTAAACCCATTTACATTTTGCACATGTGGAACTTGTTAAACAAAAATATTTCAACCTTGAAAACACCTTTAATAGCTTATTAAGATGAAGCCATTGACCTAAAAACCTAGTTGAATGTAATTCAAGTGTTGGAAAATTTAAGGTTGTAACTTGGCCTAGTTTTTAAAAACCTATAAAAATGTTCAATTAGGGTAAGAAACCAACTCATCATATTGCTACACCAATTTGCTAGCTTTATTTCTACCAATGTGATCCCCTTGAAATATAGTATAAAAAGTAAAATGAGGGTGAATGCCCTAAAATATGATATTAAAAAAATGGAAATAATTCCCCTAAGGTTTAGTATATTAAAAAGGAGAGGATAACTCCTTTGAACATGTTACTATGTTGAAAATAACTACCCCAAAACAAATGCCAAAACTAGATGAATAAATGGAAGATGCAACGTGAAAAAGAATGATTATGGTCTAATCCTTGGAAGTGTTTATGTAAGCCACTCCATATGTTATTATTAAACTTTATAAGGTGAACTATCCATAGAACTAAACCACATGGAGCCATACCAAGGGGAACAATCCACCTTTAAGTTTGAAGTCAAATGACATTGAAGGTAAAAGAACACGTTGATTCTTTATTTCCTAAGAAAGAAACATGGATGAGAGTTCTAGGATGGGACTAGGACAAATTCACAAGCAAAAGTTCAAATGCTTAGTATTGTAGTACCTTCATTAAAAAAATTGAAAAAAAGAGAGAAATAAGTTTAAAAAGGACAACATGTTAAAAAGATGACACAATACTATAAGGATCATCTATATTTATTAGAAATACATTTGGAAGTAAAAAAGGCCAAGTTTTTAAGTTTAAAAATCACTAATGTGGAAAAGAAAGTTGATAGCAAGGATACATTGAAAAAAAAACTATATGAGGTTAGCTTCATGACTAAACTCCAAGTAAAATGTATAACAATGTTGGGGCTACTAAATGAACAAACTTAAACCTTATAAAAAAAGAAATAAAAGTTTGGAGTTTTACAATAACAATTGGAAAAAGTCTAATGGTTAACCACAATTAGCCATAATTGGTTACTACCAAGGCTAAGTTGGTAAAGGTTATTGCAAATCTTATTGGATTCAAATAGAGGTGGGAGGACACCAAGGGTAAGTTAGAGTAGCCATGGTGGAGAAAGATAGATATGTTGAAAGAAAAACTATAATCATAACCACTATAAGAAATTGTGTCCACGGATATCACACTACTTTGCAACTAAAACTCAAAAACCACTCAAGTACAAATGTGTTACAACTACATCCTCCAAAGTGCAACTCCTATGCAATTACATTTTATAAATATGATGGTTTAGTAAATAAATTTCCATGTTAGAAAATAAACTAGTTGTTTGGTAATTGCATTGTAATTCTACATGTGTTTCATATACAATAATTTATACACACCATATTTTTGCATGTAGTTAACTATATTCAACTTTTGAAGAGTTGCATTGTAATTATAACGTGTAAGTAAGTAGGACTGTTAAAAATGAACTAATATTGAAAAAAATATTTACAATTAATGTACATCTTTGTATGTGCAAATATGCCGTGTGCTTGCATTGCCACCATCCATGAAGTACAAGTTTTGTAATTGGTTTTCAACTATGAAGTTTGTTCATGTAGTTGGTTAGCCACTATGTTGCCACTATTATATTAATAGTTGCCCATTATTGTACCAATATTGTGCGGTAACTATGCCATTATGTGGCCACCCATATGCCATTAATGTTACACATATATGTGCCACTACATGGCCACAATGTTGACATTGTTTTACAATTGGATAGTTAGAATAGTGCCACCACTTGGCCACTAATAAAATACTATTGATTCACTATTTGTATAATGTGTGAATTTGTAAACCTCAAATTGAATCCCAACGATACATAAATAATATTTTAAAATATTTAGATTGGAGGTACATAAAGGTATTCAAGCTTATACACCTAAATTTGTTTAGGCTACACAAGCAAATGCAAAATTGATAATAATTGATTATTTTATAGGTAGTTCCTCGGCACGCACAAAGGTTGCATCTTGTGGCATATTTAATATATAATATTTCAAATATGTTATCAAATATGGAATATTAATTTATGGCTTAATTTATTTAATTATTATGAATTTAAAATAGATTTAATAATTAATCCTTAATTTAGATTAATAAATCTAATTCATAAATTTTATGAAATTAATTGATTCAAATAATTCATTTTAATTATTAATTAAATAATATCCATGAAATTTTATTTGATTTATTTCATGTTTTGCTTTTAGAATTAAGCTTTTATGAGTTCATCCCAACATGACACATATCTAAAACCTACCAACCTACTTACCTATGGTTTATTGCAACTTACTTAACTACTAAAATAAATATTTATTTATAAATTTTGCCCAAACTACAAATAATATGCCATTGGCAATTTTTGATCATGTCGCATGTCACAATATCGGACTATCATTAACAATCATAATGGATGATAAATATTAATGTTTCAAAGAAAAAATAAATTTTATGTCCAAAAATCTTCATAATACCATGTGTTAAATTTTTCATGTAGCACTTGGATGTATGCATGAATGGATGGATGGTAATTAATGACATTAACATGACATCATGGGTGTTGTTATATTGAAATTGTATAGTAGTTTAAAATGAATTGTTTTGATAGGGTTGCAATTGCACCGTATATATGGTGAGTTACAACTCTACAATTCATGCAACTTGTCTGTTAACATTCTTTACACATAAATATGGTGAGTTGCAAGTGTCTAGTGCAACTCAAAAATTGAATTGCAAGGCTAATTACAAAACACCCCTTTTTCTCATAGTGAACTTTGATTGTTGTGAAACAAATTGGAATAATAAAAGGTTACTATGAAAGTTAAAAAGTTTTCCCAATAACCTTCCCATTCATACCATAATAGCCAAACTTAAGGAACAAATGTTCAAAAATAAGGTTATTGAAGTTATAATTTATGATAATCAACTTTAAGAATACACTTAATTTTTGTAGGACCACACTTTGTTTGAAATCTAAATAGTTCCTTGGGTAAATAAAGGCGCAGGGGGAAAATGTGGCAAAATATACCCAAAAGAAAGTTTAAAAGAGGTAGTAAAAAAATGGTTTAGTTTGTTGCACAAATAAAAGAAAATAGATTGAAAATAAGTTAAAATAACTTAATAAAGCCTGGTATTTTTAAGAAAGTCTATAATGAGGTGATTACAAAATTTGAAAAACCTTGGTACAATAAAAGTAGATAACAATTATGTTTGAAAATGAATGGTCAAATTGAGTTTAAACACATTATTTCATTAGAAGTTTGATGTATTCTAATATAATATTTAAATGTTGAGAACTTATAAGTACATGTTAAAGTTACATCATGTTGAACATGGAAAATATTCAATAATTTATTTACTTTCACCTACTTGTACAAGTTTGGACAACCTAAAAATGTAAGACAATTTTTAAAATAAAATAATGCAATTTGAGTGCATATTAAATATTAATCTACATCATTGTGATAAAATTAAAGATTATCCTCATGTTGATCATTCATTAAATTTTCTTTTTACTTTCAATACATTAGAATTTGTTTATGGTGATTTTTTTTTTGTTTTGGTAACAAGCAACATAATTTGTCTACTTTACCTTGTTGACACCTGAGGAATAACTAGAGGATTAGGTGATAATAGTTGTAGGAAAACATGATGTAGATAGGAATAGTAGCTTTCACTAAGTTGAAGGTTGATGAAGTTTTTTAATAACACAAGATCAATGTTTACATTATTACTTACTTCAAGTTCAATACTAACCACCTAGGGTAATACCTTGTTCCAACCCTTTTGAAAATTCCTTTAATAGTGGTAAAGATATTACCCAAAAAATTTATGCTTACTTGGGCAATTAGAGTGAGCTCTTACACCATCGCCTAGGTATGTTTAATAGTTCGAAACAACATAGTGGTTTGATAGGACTTGCCCACACATATGAATTTTTCTTGAGGAATTTAGAAGATAAAGTTGTAGCCCATGAAAAGATATTTCAAATGTCATATTGTAATTCAATTTGAAGGTCATGTTGACCCTTGTTTCTTGGGTTTTAATAGTCAATATTCAAATTGGTAGTTTGATTCTCAACTTTTCATGTGTTGATATTTTGACCTCTAGATTTCTAAATGGAAAATGCGAGCCCACTTTCGATATTTGCATTTCAAAACCTTTCCAATGGTGTAAAAATTGCCACTTTGAACAATGTTTACATGCACTTTTGTTTCAAATATTTAGGACACTTCAAGACTCAAATTCTCAAAGTGATTATCACTTGAAAATGCTTGGGATTCACCTTTACATTCTTTCACACTTGTGGGAATGTGTGTGGGTCTTAATATGTTTTTTCAACCTACATCATTTCTCAATCCAACTTTGGTTACAAGCCCATGATTGAAGTTGTAGCAATTTGTGTTTTTTTAAGCAATTGTGTTTGCCATGTGGTTCATAAAATTTAAGCTATGTTCATTAGTATTATGTTTTCATGGTTATGATACCATGCTTAATGTTATAAGTTACAAAATCTTTATGAAATTTGATTGAGTTATGAAATTTCAAGTAAAGCGACACATCACACATTTCATGAGTTCATCACTTACACATGTAGTTCATGAAATGTGTGATGTGTCACAACCACAATGCTATTGTGTGGTGTGTTGCAACCACAATGTTATTTTCATTCAACATGAAAAAAATCCATGACTTTACTACATGGTGATATGGATTTTAAAAGGTTTGATTGGTAATGACATATGTCAAATGTTCCTTCTAGAACACCTTTTTTTCAATTCATTATTTTTCATCAATAACATTATGACTTGTAACATTTTTTCCAACACCACAAAGTTTTCAAAAAATAGATTAATAATCCATTCAAAATCAACTCATTTTCAAAAGAGTTGAACAATTCAAGTTTGTCCATATCTAGAACACAATTGAAGCAAATTTAATAACAATGACATAAGAAAATAAGTGAAGAAGAGAAGGAATATCACCTTTCATGTAAAACTCTTTTAAGGGATGATGAATGAAAATTTCAAGCATGGATTTAAATATCAAATCTTCACATTTGTAGAGAAAAGATCATGTCAATATTCACATTTGTAGATAAATGATCATGTCATCTCTTTGCCACAATTTTCAAAGGAGTTGTTTATAAACCTCTAACATTAACCTAATATTAAACATTGTGACATGGATTTAGGGTGGAGGTGGCCGCTTATTTATTTTGTGTGTGAACTATATATTTTAGCCTCCTTTTTGTTTTTCATCATTCAATGAACGTGTTAAATGGCTAGGTGTGACTGTGCACAATTTTGATGTGGTGAAATATTTGGGACAAGCTTTGGTATTCTTTTGCTTGTTTGCCAAATTTGTTAAATGCTTAGGTTTTAGTGATGGGTTTTGTGTGGTTTTGTTGATTTTGAAGTTGCGAAATGTTGTTTGTCATTGATGTTTTTGGTGCTTGCTGAAAAGTGTGGGTTGATTTTTTAAGGCATGGTTTTATGCATGTTAAGTAATTTATCTTGAAAGGACTTTGAAGTTGGTAGTGTTGTATTTTTGTTTTGTGTCTTGTTGAAGAGATGAATGCTCTTGACAAGTTATTTTAATTTTATTTCTTGATATCTCTATGCAAAGAAGTTAGGATTATTTGTTAAGATTATGGTAAAATGTCATACCTTAGAAGCTAGCGAAGTGATGAAAAGACTTAGGGTATTTGAAATCTTGTTTGTATGGTTATGTAAGTTGGGGCATGACATGCTTGAATGTATATGTTGTTTTTTGGTGTGTTGTTAGGGAATGAGACCTATGAGGACGGGAACTCTAAGACAAAACTAAGCTTTTTGTTTGCTACATATGCATATGTGTTTAGAATCTTTGTTGTAGTTATGATTGGTGTGGAATTGTTTTTTGTAAAAGCTTCATGTGTATTATGAAAAACTAAGGGAAAAATCTAGGGCTTAGAAAGGGGGTTAATATGTTTGCATTGTGTGGGCCTAATGTTGTAATTGTTCATCATTCCATGTTACAAGTTGGATTGGAAGTTGTGGTCTAAAAGGATAATGTGGGTATGAGCTCAAAGTATTATAAGATGGAATCGTAATTGAAAACAACGATAGCTCATGAGAGTGAATTCAAAGTGATTTGATTTTGAGGATTGTGCTTTAGAAGTCAAAGTTTTAGGAGATAATTTAAGTAGTGATGATGACCTTGTTGATGAGATAACCATGCTATTGATCATTTTTATCTTACAATCTTGTTGTTTACTAAATTGATGGGGGTGCATATTTTTCTATCCCCATTCTTTTGTTACAACTCCTCATATTGGAGTTCAACACATAACATTAACCCTTGGCATCACATGGGTGTTGCAAATTCCTAAACCCAATTGCTTGGGTAACTTATATATGTCACTTCTAGGTAACACTAGCACCATGGTTCTCAACTTTAAAAAAAATGGTGCTAACCTTTTTGTTTGGGGGTCTCTTGTATCCTAATGCATACCCAAGTTCATACCCAGAATTTTCCAGATACTGGAACTGTACTATAACTAACCACTATGGTTAGTTCAGAATAGGAATACAATGAAAGGTGTTTCCATCCACACACCATCCATGAGTTTCTGCAAGGTGTGATGGGACAATGCTCTAGTTCACTCTGGTCCATTTATGAATGATGCCATATTGCCAACCCTGGCTTCATCCATAAAGTGGCTAATTATAAGCAGTTCTGTGCAATTGCAACATCATCTGCAAGAAAAATGAGGCTCTAAACTCTAAACATTTTTTAACAACTTAGTTCTTCTGTTTATTAACGGTAGAAAAAGGGGGGCACTAGGACACCAGATTTTACTTTGGATATGGAAAGATCAAAGGCATGTGACTGGATTTTGTGCCTGCATATTATAATGGGCTGTGAGACTAGGAATGAGAAGAGTTTCTTCAGAGTGTCCTCTGAATCATCCAGAGTTGGTGAGCGCATCTTCTGCTATATCATACCAGTTGAACATTTAGGACATGTGATTGTGAAGCCCTGCTGGGTTAAATTGGAATTTGGGATAGGTTTACTCATCATGCACACTTGATTAGTACTAATCCATATGCTTGTAGGCCTACTAATCGCATCATCCATCAGCTTTTAGTGAAGCATAATGGGATCCGCCTAAATTAACTCAGAGTTGATAACAAGAACCAAAAACTGGTTTAATCGAACTTGATGAGAAGAGAGCATGCGAGTATTTTGAAAAGGGTTGTGATCAGTTGCCTGACGTAGGGCCATGTACCTGAAGAGTACAAATGGCATAATTATTAATTATAATCAAAGCATAGTTCAGTACTAATCTGCATGGTGGGTTCACTGACCGCTGCCATTTTTGTGTTGTGTCTGTCGTAGAGGACAACCGGGACCGCCCTATCTGCGATTTCACTAGCTACTAGAGACGCTGAAGAACAGCCCATGGTGAAAAAGACCATGCGAGTATCAGCCTTTTTCTTTGGGGGAGGGGGCCACATTTCTATATTTGGTTTTCAGATTGTGCAGCCAAAATATAAGAATGATAAATATATTTTGCATTTCATATCTGGTATCATTATAGCCAGATTTGGCTTAAATCTTCTTCCTAGGGACGATCATCACTTTTTTCTACATCTTCTTCTGGATGATCACAACCACTTTGGCTGCAAACAAAAAAGTTCCTTCCCCTAAAAAAAAACTGTAAACACTCACCAGTCAGTACTAATATGCTAAGTTGGAAATGCTGCACTGGGGATGTGAATAGTCTGTAAGGTAAGCTAGCTAGCTAGCTAGCTGATCATCAGTACAAAGGAATAATGACATAGAGCAGCAGCACACTGAAGAATCATAAACACTATCGATTCTAGTGTTGCTCTGGTATTCCAGTATCCACCTTTTGGACATACCAGCCTGGTCCTCCTGGTGTACTGGGTGTTTTCAAAAAATGGTTCATAGTTCATACCAGCGGCTTGGTTATGGTGTAGCCTAACCGTGTTGGGTCCTTCTGAAAATTTTGCATACCAACAACAACCTTGGTCTGATAGGCTATTGGGTTTGAAGGCTATTTTTGACTAGTGTAAGAGTAAGACAAAGTATATGCCTACCTGATGTTTATGTCAGGTTCCTACCACAAGATATCCACTGGGTATCATCCATGTATATACCCACTGCCAGGTATGAGCCATATATAATATACCCACTGGGTATCAACCATGTTTTTAGACTCTATTCCATTCTCTCACCGCAGGCCGTTCCTGAAGTAAGTGCCTGCCTCTCATTATCTTGTACATAAGGTCCTTAATACCAATGTTGGCCTTTTTTTGAGTTTTGACCTGGTTATCAAGTCGGCAACTAATAACTTGCAAACTTGTCTTTTGCTTTTCAAATAATCAGTTAAATTGTGATAAACCAACCACCTTGTATTGAATTTTCAAAAATCTATTAACAAACCTACTTGGACGATTTGATTATTATATTAGCAATCTTTTTTTTTGCTTTTCAAATCATGGGTTGAATTTATAACCGCCTGCCTCATATTGAAATATCAAAAGTTTAATAACAACTTACTTGGGATGATTTGATTATGTTATCAAACTTTGAACACTAACACACAAAGTTTTTAAAAAAGAAAGAAAAAAAAAGGGTGTCCTAGTGTTTACCCGGCGGTTATACAAAAGGGGCAATAACAGGTGGTCTCAACACTGGTCGATTCCCTTTCTCGCACACACTCTGTGCTTTGTGTGTGTTCTCTTCTCATCGAGGACTATCAGGGCTGATGAGAGAAAACTTGGCTTGGGTTGAGAGCAGCAGGCCAATAACTTAAAACAATAGGCTAGACAGAAGGCAAGTGGTCTGTATCTAGAAGAATAGCCATTCAATACGAATGCATCAATTTGACTGCTCAGCTCCCTTATCGAGAAGGGGCAGAAAGGCGGCCGGAGTAGAAGCGTGTCGGCAGCTGTGAAGGGAAATGAACAATTGGGGGGTTGTCATCAATGAAAACTGTCGACATCAAGACAAACCACCATTACGACGCCGTCAGCTCGCGTTGGATTTGCATTTACTGCACTGCTGCGCTTAGGCGCAGTTAATACAA
>Ga0116230_10008584_pt1 | contig 10069 bp, 8 predicted proteins | sample S1TSphfallax_3_FD_88678 | JGI IMG/M metagenome (GOLD analysis project Ga0116230, IMG submission 88678) | Host-associated microbial communities from peat moss isolated from Minnesota, USA - S1T2_Fd - Sphagnum fallax MG | ecosystem: Host-associated > Plants > Peat moss > Unclassified | place: USA...
GTCAGCAGCAAAAAGAAATCGACTGTGATGAGCCCCATCCGGCGCCGAATGAAAAAACGCAACCCATCCAGTGGACAGAACGGCCAACTGGTGCATTGGTGGCTGTTAATTCACTCTGGCCCCCGGGTACCGGTTCTTGGGAAATGGAACCGGAGGTTCTCTAACTGGACGTGCGGGTACCAGAACCACCACCCGGGTACCCGGAAGCAAAACCCTAAACCGCCGTCCTCGCTTTTGGTTCGGTTTGGTTTTGTCGTCTCCCCGTGCGCAGAGCGTCGTCGCGCAACGACTCCCCGATCTTGCTTTTTTCCTTTCATTTCTTCCGGCACCAATTTCGATCGTGTTCCATCTCGACTCGAGATCTTCAACCGGGTCGCGGAATGTTGCAGTTCGTGGATCGTCTTGCTGCGCCTTGATTCAAAACAGATCGGGTATTTTCCCAGGATCTGTGCTCGTCTTTTTTTTCTGGTTTCTTTTCGCCTTTGTTCTCTCCTGTTGCTTCTTCTTCTTCTTCTTCGTCTATCGCTGAGCTTTTCTCTTCGTGTCTTCTTCTTCTTCGGGTCGTCGTCGTCGTCGTCGTCTTCGTCGTTGTATCCGTTTTTTGTGGGTCTTCTCAGTCTGTATTCCTGTTTTTCTTTCGCTCGTTTTTTTCTTAACGAGGATCCAGATCCCGGGTGGGTGTTTTTCTCTTCCAGTGGCATCAAGTACCCAGCGGTGAAACGGATTTCGGATCTGGCAAAACAGAGCTTCAGATCTCTAATGGGTGATTTTTTTCATACCCCTGTGTGTCATGATCATCATCTGCAGCAGCAGCAGCAGCTGGAGAAGTAGCACATTTTAGCTAGAAAGCACATTGGGGTTGAGTAGCCAGCCTTGGAGACACTTTCCCTTCACTTGTCACAGGCATGGGGAGAGAGGGGGAGTGGTCATCATCTCCTGCTGGATCTCAAACTTCTTATTATGCCCCTCCCCCTCCTCCTACGCAACAGCAACCCTATCAACAGGGAATGCAATATCCACCAGGAAGTAGTGCAAGAGGAGGACCACCTTTTCAAGGCCCTGTAGCAGCTCCTCCTCCTCCTCGGTTCTCTGGAGCTGCTTCTCAATTTTCTGGATCTGGGGTCCAGCCTTCAAGTGGAGCAGCAACAGGGAATGCAAACTTCAGACCACATGGACCTCCTCCTACTGGACCTCCTCCTTCTGGACCTCCTCCTCTTCCTCCTACTTCTTCTAATGCAGTTCCTCCAAGTTCAGGACGAAACTATGGCCCATCTGCTGGCACAGCATTCAGACCTCCACCCACATCAAACATGGTACGAGGACCATCAGGCCCTCCTCCAGGTTAGTAATCTGCTGCGGAATAGACTCTCTCTCTCTCTTTCATGATGTGTGTACTTTTGTGGCTCTGTACTACTGTTGCTTGAGACCCCAGGGATCAGACCCTGCCTATCATCACTCCAGCAATGACCATTTTGGGATGGCATTTTGCATTGCTCCTGCTGAGAGATGCAAGCTCACAAATCAGAATGATAGAGTGATGGAACAAATCTGCTTGTGATGATAGTGTCCTTTCCTGCATTGAATTTCCTTTCTTCTGCAATGGTCCTTTCTTCAGATGTTCATTCATTCTCTTTTTATCTGACAATGAAGAAGTTCTTGAGATATCTAATGTGAGAAACTTGGCTATCAGACAATTTTTAGCCTACTCAAGTAGTTCTGATGGATGAATTGCCAGTTTTGGCTCAAGGAGTTTTAATTGTCTCACCAATTTTGGATTAATTTCCAACTTGGGTTCATATAGCTCTTTCTTTTCCTTTCTGGGGTTCTGTGGAGTGGCATTGTTCTTTGCAAGTTATGAGTTTGAAGAATTCAAATGCAAGAACCTGAAACCCTAAGGTGAAATTTTGGTGATTAATTAAGATGTTCTTGCTACTACAAGAGTTCAAAGATCCAGTGTTCTATGGGTAAACACAGAAATATGAAGACAAAAAGCCATCCTCAGTTCCATTAATCTAGGAATTTGGTTTTGGAACTTCATGGCTACATTGTTGTTCTTTGTTGTTTATAACCTCAGGAGCATTGAAGTTCCCTGAACATGCATGTCTGTTGCTGCTGTCATCCACACTGCTCCTCCTCAGTTTTGATTTTGGTCTTGTTTTCTCTTTTCTGTAGGGTTGGGTTTTGTCTTGTCCATGCTTGCTGTTATGTTCTCAGATCTGAAATATCCCTACTGTTGTTATTCAGTTGTCTCTCAATTCTTCCCAGGTTGACCAGTACTTGTCTTATGCAGGTTCTCATGGAGCACCGCCTAGTGCAGGCCCTGGTTTATATGCCCCCCCTGCCAGTGATCCAGCTGGTGCACCAGCGTTCTCTCAGCCTCAATTCTCATCACCAATGTTTCATCCATCAAGGCCAGCACCAAGTCCCCCCACAGCAAGCAGTCCTTATTCACAAGGCCCTCCTCCACCACATGGCGCTCCTCCTCAAGGACCACGCATCCAAGGACCTAGCTCAGGGTCATTCTCAAGCCCATTCTCCCAACCATTTAGACCAGTAACTGGTCCCCCACACTCCCAGGTCCCTAACCAAATTGCAAACCAGGGATCATCTCCTTATATGCAACAACCACATTCACAAGTGTCTTCACTAGCCCAACACTTGGGAGGTATGTCAGTTGGAGAACAGAAAAGTTCAGGATCCTTAAGTGACCCCCTTCCTCCTCCAAGCTTCTCAGCACCAAGTCAGCCTTCCAGTACCCCTAATTACCCAGCTCCACCCACGTGGCAGCCTGCACAGAGGCGTGTGTATCCAGATGCCTACAATGGGCCACCTCCTACTGTGAGTTCTTTTCTACTATGCTCTTTGTTGTGGAACTCTTGATATCCATCTCTCAGCTTTTGGTATCCAACTCTCTTTCTCTTTGAAAATACTCTGAATAGCTCTCTCTCTCTCTCTCTCTCTTTCGATTTCTGTCTCTGGAGACATGAATGCCTCACTGGTTTCAGGGGCAGTAAGGGGTATCAGCATTTATCAGTTTTCCCTACCATATTTCTATTCCTCAGCCTCCTCTTTTTCTGTTGCATGGTGTTATCCATGGCCAGCAAAGTCTTTGCTTAATAGTTTCTTTTTTCGCTTAACGTATTATTCTATAGTGTCATCTGGTAGAATATCAAGTAAGAAAGTGATGGTGTCATTGTTAGGTTGTTCTCAGCTGAATGTGAGTTAATCCCTGTTTTTTACCAGGCATCTATGCCACCTATTCCAGGAGATCCTCCTCAGCAAATGCATCCCAGTGGCCAGCCTCATGTGCCAGGAAATGCAGCTCCTGGGATCCAAGGAATGTCACAGCCAGGCTCCCCAGCAGGGAATCAACCAGGATCTGCAAATTCACGCATTGACCCAAATCAGATTCCTCGGCCTCAGCCAACAGTGACACCTGTCACTTATGTGACTCGTGTTGAGAACCAAAGCAATGTGCCTCCGGTACATTAGTCATTCAATTTTTTTCTTCTACACAGATCTCTGGGAAGTTTTTTATTGAGAGAAAGATGTTTCTAGCATTGAACCATGTTCCTCAAATGCTCGGTATGTTGGTTTTGCAGTCTGCTACCAGTAGCTTCATTGTTAGAGATACAGGGAACTGCAGCCCGAGGATGATGCGATGCACGTTGAACATGGTACGTGTGACAGGCCTGTCCCATCTAGTCTTTGTGGTGATTGTGTGAGGTTGATGACTGTTTTGGTCATGAGATTTTTGGTTTCAAACTTCAGTATTTTGACTGAGAATTTTTTGTACAGATCCCCTGCTCAGGTGATTTACTGAGCACATCAGGAATGCCTTTGGCACTCATGGTTCAACCCCTGGCTCTAGATCCTGCTGAGGAGCTAATACAGGTAAAAGTATTTCTGCATTTTTTTACTACCTTTTATTATTACTTCTTACACATCTGTTTATAATACCTTGTGGGTGTTGCACTGGAATGGACATATAAACCACTCCAAAAGAATAGAAAGAATGTGTGTCTAAAGTGCAGCAAAAGGAGCCAATGTAACAGTTTAGTTTCACTTATATCATAGACAGTACCAAAGGATCATAATGGTGTAGTACCTTGTTAGTTGTTTTTGCTTGGAGGATGAGGATGCAAAGTAAGGAATTCAATCAAATGATGAAAGGGTGTTGATTGTTGGGGGCATCCACGGCTTGGAGTGCCAATTGATCACAGTTATGAAGCAGTGGGCACATTGGTCAAATTCTGTGCAATTCTGGCATTTAGATGTGGTGATGGAATGGGTGCTGGCAGGTAGTAGATTTCGGCGACAGTGGTCCTGTTCGTTGTGCAGCACCTCAATGCAGATGCTATATCAACCCATTCATGAAATTCATTGACCAGGGTCATCGCTTCATTTGCAACTTGTGTGGTAAGAGGTCTCTTCTATGGAATTTTCCTTGGGATTGTTGAGCAGGAGGAGACATTTAACACTTAACAATTTAACCTTTTCTCTTTCACTGGCTTGAAAGGCATGGTTTGCTTAAAGGATATATGCTCAGGAGATGCCAACCATTACCCTCTATGCAGACATCTCTCTATGCATTAGGCTTAGATGCTTGACTTTTATAGTGCTGCAAATGTTGCTTGAGTTGTTCAGTTGTTCCTTGTGATTGATGTTTTGCTGATGGATGTCTTATGTATTCTTTCCTACCCTTGATTCTCAACCAGGCCACACTAGTGAAACACCACCAGCTTATCAGTGCAACTTAGGACCTGATGGGAGAAGACGTGATGCGGACTCAAGACCAGAGCTGTCAAGAGGCACTGTTGAGTTTGTGGCCCCAAAGGAATATCAAGTGGGTGCATAAATCATTTTCAATGTCCTGGTATGTTTGTTGAGGATTTCCAAATCTCAGGGTCTTGTATTCACCTCATATGCATGCACTGATTTTTTTTGTTTGTGTGGCAAAAAATGCAGGTCCGTCCTCCAATGCCACCAGTGTTTTTCTTCTTAATTGATGTATCAATGGCAGCTGTTTCAACCGGGGCTGTTGCTGCAGCTTGCAGTGCTGTCAATCGTGCACTGGCAGACCTCACAGTGCGGCCTCTCACTAGTGTTGCTAGTTTTCTCATGGATTTTCCCAATTTTATTCCATTCCAAATTTTGGTTTAGTGCTAAACAGAATTTTGCTTTGGATTTTCAGCATTTGGAGTTTTCTCAATAATTTTATATGTAGTCTTGTAAGTGGATATCTTTTCTGAATTTCACTTGAGCTTCATTCATCTTCTCCCTTTGTCTGTTATACTGTGACAACAGTTATTTCTTTAGCTGTAGCTTGCCATGTTGCTGACAGCTGCCCCTGAAACTATTTTTTGCTTTTCTTTTTGTTGGACAGGAGAATCCTCTGACACGGGTTGGCATCGCAACATTTGACTCCACTATTCACTTCTACAACCTCAACAAGCATTTGCAGACAGTTTGTTCTCTAGCACCCAATGCACCTCTCACACCCTTTTTTTCTATTGGTCTTTGCTTACTCTTTCTGTCAAGTTGCTCTCAGCTGCATGCTGGTTATGACTCATGATGTTTTGCTCCTTCACCTCCTGTGATGTAAATTCACATGATGTGAATGTGTGCACCAAGCATACTTGTAGATGTACTGATTACCTTTTGGTCTTCTAACTCGGGTCCCTCTTGAATAGATCTGCATATATATAGGCTTTTGTAGTCAGGCTGTGAATTTTACCTGTGGGCACCCATCTTGGAATCTTTTCTGTCTTTCCTGCTGTTCTTTACGCTTTTGAATGGATACTCAAATCAGCCTCAAGGATCTATCTCCAGTCGTTCTTGTGGAGCTCTTTTATGTCTCATTTCTCTGACAATAATCTCTATCTGTGTTCCCCAATCTGCAGCCATCCATGCTAGTGGTTCCAGATATACAAGATGTGTACACTCCCCTTCAAAATAATCTGATTGTTCCACTCTCTGAGGTGCGTATTTTCTATTTTCTTGTATGCATCAGAGAGGCCACAAACACAGTGGGGAACAGTGCTGCTAGATCAACCTATGCAGATGTGCCACAGGACAATTGCCTTCTTATTTTAGATTGAGCCTTACTGAGCAGTGCACTAAATGAAGATATATATGGGTCAACTGATGGATTTTGAAAATTTTGTGCTGTTCAGGGCCGTGAGCATCTTGAGCAATTACTGGAAACCATTCCCAGCATGTTTCAGAACAATAGGATTCAAGAATCTGCATTTGGTGCTGCTGTCAAGGTAAATCACAATCAAGGTCATCCAGCTGATAGATCCATCATGCAAACATATTGTGAGGATTGTTTGTCAATTGCAATGATTCTCTGAGTGGTGACCTCTTGGGTGTGCATGTGCCCTTCCTTGCAGGGAGCACATTTAGCTATGAAGTCAACTGGAGGGAAGCTCTTGGTTTTTCAAACAAGTTCAGCAATCTCATCTTATGCATTTGTTACTGCATAAACCAATGTCCAAATTGTTTTCATGCCAGTTTGCTTTCATTAGACTGTGTCAAAGTCATGTTCCTGCTGGCTAACAATTTTAGACCTTGTGGGTATTGTAACTTCTTGCAAAAAGAATGTGATAATTTATTTGCATTGCTTGGGCCCTTGCAGTTTTACCATCAGTGGGACTTGGTGCACTGACAGCAAGGGAAGCAGAAGGCAAGACTGGAGATAAGGTGAGAGTATTCACCATCCCTACATCATCTAGTGCCAAAAAAAAGGTCATGGTCTTGGAATGCAGTGATGATTCAGTAATGGAGTCAGTCATTCACAATGAAGTGATGCTCTGATACTTTGTGAGTGACACTCACGAGGTTATGACCCCATCCATTCTTGTCCTTTCCAGTTTGGCTTGCCTAGGACTGACAAATTAGAAAATAAACACAGTGTTGACTGATACAGCTTCTTCTATGGGTTGCCTGACACAGGAGGCACAAAAGCTGATCCAGCCTGCAGATAAGACATTGAAGACAATGGCAATTGAGTTTTCAGAGTCTCAGGTAGCTTATTCTCTTTATCTTCACATGTTTCATGCAAACTGTAGGGTGTTCAGGTCAAGCAAGTCAGCTAAATGAGCTTTCAACAGCAAAGAGTTCTTTAGTTAGTGAGTTCCAGTTCAGCTTACACAAGTTGATGATAGTGTTGTGAAGCCATGCAGTCAGTAGGGAGATGTTATCTTTTGTCTTTTTTATATAATGGGTATATTGTCTATGCAAGTGCAGGTTTGTGCAGACTTGTTTTTGACATCCCAAAACTATTTGGACATTGCATCGTTGTCAGTTGTGCCAAGGACAACTGGAGGCCAGGTTTGTATGCCATACTATCTTTCCACTTTGCATCTTCATTTTCTGCTCTGGTATATGACCTTGATTTGAGTCTGACCATGTTGTGATCATTTCTGTCATTTTATGAGTCTTGTGGACCGTTGACAATTGGTATTGGAATCGAAATTGGGTGCTGGTATCTTTTGCTCTAGTTTTTCAAATGATTCTATTTTTTTTTCGCTGGTACCCAAATGCTAAAGCAGAGTGTCCCACTTACAGCTCATGGATTTTGCAATCAGATATACTTTTACCATGGTTTCCAATCAAGTGTGGATTCTGCAAAGCTGTACAACGATTTGCGATGGAATTTGACTCGACCACAGGGGTTAGAAGCTATTATGCGTGTGCGTTGCAGTAAGGCAAGCCCCTTTCTGCTTCTTTTGTTTACTCCTGCTGTTTTCTAGTGTAGTCAGAAGTTGTTTGTTCTCATTCTGTGAATGATTTGCATTGTCATTTCCTCAATTTTTCCTTCTGCCTTGTTTTCTTATCCTGTGACATAATTCCATGCAACTCCAGGAGATAGAAACAGTCTCTAGGCTGCTGGGTTCACTTTGTAACTGTCATTGATCTTAATACAGAATTTTCACTGTTCTGTGATGCAAGCAGGGCTTGCAACTGCAGGAGTATTATGGCAACTTCTGGAAACGTAATCCTACTGAAGTTGAGCTACCCGCGGTGGGTTTGGCTGTTGTCTATCATTGATGTAGCTGACCTGGTGTCAGATTTCTTGATAGATCAGGATATGAGTAAAGGGGGTTCCTGATCCTAATTGATGATTTGCAGATTGACTGTGACAAGACAATCATGGTGACATTCAAGCATGATGATAAGTTCCAGGATGGGTCAGAATGCAGTTTCCAGGTTAGACTCAATTTTAATCTATTCCTGTGAAGGTCATCAGATTGGATAGGTCTGCAGTCTATGGTATTGTTTCTTTTGATGACATATTTTACTACACTGATCAGCTTGATGATGACACAGAGGAAACTCCAATCAGTCTAGAACGCCTAGGAATATGCAACAGCTTTCTTTTTACCTGTTGTATCAGCCTCATGGTTGTCAACCTATTTGTTTCAAAATGATAGTTTCTAGACTGAAATCATTGCATTTGTTGCTTTTTCCTTTGCACAGAGTGCACTCTTGTATACAACCATGAATGGACAAAGACGAATTCGTATAAACACCCTTTCTCTTTCTTGCACAACTGCACTCAGCAATCTTTTCCGAGGGGCAGACCTGGACACTCAGTTCACCTACCTGTTAAAGAATGGTATGGACATGTACTCCATGCTTTTTATCATCTCTAGTTTTAATTGTTTCCTGGTTGTCACCTGTTGGGACAACATCCACATGTGCATGCAACCATGTTGGGGTCCATATGTCATTGCTTCAATTGTTCTTGTGATCTGAATCTTGTGTGCCATCTTAATGGGATGAATTTTGTGGATACATAGCTGCCCAAGATGTGCTGGCAACACCAGTGGTCCAAGTCAGGGATCGTATAGTAGGCCAGTGTGTGACAATACTGTACACATATCGTAAATTTTGTGCTACGGCATCATCCTCTGGCCAGCTCATCCTACCTGAAGCGCTGAAGCTACTGCCTCTCTACACTATGGGTATACATACTATGCTCCCACACTGCTTTTTAGCTTCTTTGATAGTCATCATGATCCTTGACAATGGGTTTTTGAGCTGCTACTCACTAAGTTTCTACAGGTTCAACACAGAATCTTCTGGTCTGAATTTGATAAGAACCAGAAAGTGCTTGGACAATCTGCTGTCCAATTTGTGTTTCTTTGAGACTGACATATCTGTGGAGCAAGTTCTTCTTTTTTAACTGTTTTGATTTGTGATATTGCAGCTCTGGTAAAAAGTGTAGGATTGCGATCAGAAGTCCGTGTTGATGAACGGTCTTACTGGCTCAACCGAGTTGCATCACTTTCAGCTTCTCTTGCAATTCCACTTGTCTACCCCCGGATGTTTGCTCTTCATAACCTTCCAACCAAGGTAGTACTCTCCTCCATTAGATTCCTTAGAAGATTCAGTCAAACATTTCTCAACATCACTAAAGTAACCTTCATTATGTTGTCTTGACATAGCCGCCAAACTTTCTTGTATATGCATGCCAATTGATGTCGGTTATTGCTCTATCACAAGATTCTTTTTGTTATAATCTGTTTCATCCCTGGGTGAATGGCCTTTCTGTGAGAAAGACAAGCCAGAGCTTGTCTTGTGTACCCTCTAACAAGGCTTTGACATGTATGGTGTTCCCAGGAGGAATTGGGGGGAGCAATACTGCCAAAAGTTGTGCCATTGTCTAGTGAAAATTTGGACCAGGATGGCATTTTCTTGTTGGAGAATGGAGAGGATGGCTTCTTGTATGTGGGCACACAAGCCTCTCCAGACATTGTCCACCAACTATTTGGAGTTCGATCTGCTGAAGAGATGGTTTCTGGACAGGTGAAAATTTCTCCCTAGTTGTCCTTTGTTCCCTGTGAAATTTTGAAATTTTAGAACTGCAAAATATTCCATCAACCTCTGCTAGAGGTCAGCAAACAGAAGTTGTACAGAGGTTCTTACTTTTCAGTGGGATTTTTTGTTACCTCATGGTATGGATACAGTTTTCTCTGCGAGAGAACAACAATGACTTGTCAAGGAGGCTGAATGAAGTAGTCAATGAAATTCGGCGTCAACGGTGTTCCTACCTACGGTA
>Ga0116230_10008585_pt1 | contig 10068 bp, 7 predicted proteins | sample S1TSphfallax_3_FD_88678 | JGI IMG/M metagenome (GOLD analysis project Ga0116230, IMG submission 88678) | Host-associated microbial communities from peat moss isolated from Minnesota, USA - S1T2_Fd - Sphagnum fallax MG | ecosystem: Host-associated > Plants > Peat moss > Unclassified | place: USA...
AATCTAAATTGTTTCAATGCCTATTTTACACGAACAAAGCACTAAACCTTGGACATCTTGTAAAAGTATTGTGAAAGCACTTAAATAGCACTAATACAAAGGGGTCCCCACTTTGTGATGCATCTTCCGTATATGTTGAAACAACCCATTCCACTTCATAGATATTGGTGCAAAATTGTTTTGAAAACCATGGAGCTTATCTCATAAATATAAAACCTTTGTTTAACAAGAAAAGGTGTACCAATGCTTTGAACCAATGATGGAAGTGATTTGAATCCTAAGACATTTTTAAATATGTTTATGCCTATTCATTTTTAAAATAGGTAAACATAAAAGAACACAAGAGTCTTCATGAAAGGTATCCTTCTTAAAGGGCACATATGTATTTGTTGCCATGTATTATAACCAAATTCTAATCAAAATTTTGAAGAAAATTGGTACTTGCTTACCATGGTGAAGAGCTACAAAAAGGCCTCTTTATCGCATACACATATGACAATCTAGACTTTACAATTGAAAAGGCCCATGAGGAGGCATTACCAATTAGTTCCCTTCCATATTGCATGCTTTCCAACAAAATTATATGTTGTCATCACAAATGTCGTATTTGATGATACATTGTCCATTGGTAGTTTACTTGTGTTGGGATCCCCATTGACAATAACTTTGAGGTCACCCAACGCCAAAAGATTTAGATACTTGTAGTGCATGTGAAGGAAGATCACCTCCACCTTTAGTAGTGCTTCAAAGTTAGTGTTCTCAGTCCATTGTTACAAAAACATATGTAAACAATTGGGGTTGGAGGTGATGTAGGATTAAACTATATTTTGGACTTGTAGAAGTCCTTAATCATATCATATTCCAAAATTGATAAAAACATATCCTCATACTTATGTTTCATCTTTTTTCATGTTAGTCATTCATTATGTATGGCATGGTGTTTGCTAATGTGGGCCTCAAAAACCTATGGAATACCATAACCTTGTGATGGATTTTATGATGTTTTATACAATCCCAGTAGTATTTGAACATGGTTTAAAAATTTACCCCCTTTTTGAATTTTACTAACCTTTCTTGCAACATGAACTTGTGGTTCAACAACCCTTGAGCAAGGGTGGCCATTTGGGATTTGCAAAGTCCAACAATGTAGTTAATCATAGATTTCTTAATTGGTGTACTTTCCCTTGTTGGTAATTGATTAGTTCCATTCAAAATGTTTTCCATTTTCCCATTCCCAAAGCACAGTCTCCCATAATGTATACATTTTATCTAACAACATCAATACATTGAGGCGTTCCATTATTGATTTCATTCTAAACACAAAATGAAAAATATTTTCAAAATCTTGCAACCATACACACGAGGATTTCAAACATTGACCTAAGTTTCATGCATGATAATATATTTCAATCATTTATAAAATATATTCTAATTTTACAAATGATCAATGAAATGTACCTTAGATTTTTCATTTTTCTTACATCTTTCATCAATATTTATAATTGGACAGTCGTACTCCATCCATATTTAACATGCATGGATGAGGTTTTCTTTATAAGTTGGGGATGTTTTCTTTATTGCCTTGGAGTTATTGAACATAATTGACATCTTATGAAGCTTCACATGATTTTGAAACCACACAACAATTACTACAATTTTAGAATAATCATTCTTGATGTGCTAACTCAAGGATCTCTTGCACGATAGATTCCAACATCTATAAAACTCAATTAAAACTTCTTTTTAAAAATGTTCAATTTTTGTTGTGCATACATTTATAGCAATGATAGTACGTTGCCCGCTTAAGATAAAGATATTGGGGTCTTGAATTGACATAATATGTACGTAATTTCAATTCAAACTTTTAGGGAAAAATAGTTCAATGTTTACATAAGCTCACCTTTACAACCATGATATGGTATGTTAATTGATCAAAAGAAAAGCATTTCAATTTTGAATATGTGCCCATGATTTTGGTTTATGCTTCGTAATATGTTAGGATGGTCAAGGTTGATTGTTAGAATAAACACTAAGCACACGCACTCAAATGAATTGTATCGCCTAATCTTTACTTTTATTTCATCTTTGTGTCTTTCTAAGACAAGATGATACCCAATCCATTTTAATATAATGAAAATTAATGAATAAAAATTATAACCCCTACAATAGGTTTATTTTTTAATGTGAAGAACTTGTCGTACACCCCCTTATTACTTCGTCCACTAACATACATTTGGCAACATTGAATGTTTTAGGTGGTTTTTGAAGGACAAGGTCTTCAATTACCTTTTCCTTCTTCTCCTTTACAGTTTTTTCTTTTTGACTTTCTAGGCCAGATTTTGCATGGTCATTGGGTCTTCAACATGTGCAACAAGCAACTAGGATTGTAAAGTTGTTTTCTCATGCTCCTTTTTATCCACATTAACTACCGTTTTCATCTCATTGCATCTTGCCTTCAAACCTTCCCTATTGGTTTAGAAGATTTTGTGATGTTGAAACACCTTTCCATGTTCAATGGTTGTAGACTTTCATTTAGTCTTTTGGAATCACAAACTAATCCCAATGTTTTTTTTTTTAGTGGGTCACATATAAGCATTAAAAACAATTGAAAGCAAATGAAGCTATTAAACATTAGCTTTAATGAGCTCACGAGTGGTGAAGAAGACTCCCACAATTCTTTCAAAAAGTAGTTCAAATGGTAGGAACAAACTTTTTGTTGATGGCATTTTTTCATCATTGAATGCAACAAATGGTGTTATTGTTGTTGCAAGTGCAACAAATGGCAATTTTGTTGTTATTACAAGCTCAACATCAACTTTTCATTTTATTATTAATGTGTCATGAAGGAAGCCCAATCCTTATGTAAAACAAGGTTAGCTTGCAAGGCCATGCACTTCATTCATCGTCACATATAATGTATACTATTAAAACTCCATGCATATAAATAAAGAAGTGAGGGAAAAGAGGTAAAGAGAAGAGGTAGATCAAAGGAGCTTGGGAGGGAAACCAATGTTGGTTTGAAGAAAAATACCCACAATTATGTTAGTTACAACATTTTTCTTTCACATTTGGGGAAGGATAGAGGATTGCCCCATGTGGCACCATGGGGGTTGTTGAGTTAAGGATATTCAAGGTGATTTTTATTTTAAAGTTCAACGCGCCTTTGATTATGTAGCTATTGTATAGATGTTAAGACACTTCTTTAAGAATTTTTGATTTTAATGCAAATATCTTTCAAATTTGGATGATAATTTTTTTTAAAAACTTATTTAAATTTTTTTCATGTTGGCAATGAAATGAATGATTTGTGTACATAGGATTTAAGGTGTTTCTTCATTAGGTGTAAAATGTTTGAATTTAGGAATGCCATGTGTTATAAGTTGGCATTTCCAAACATTGAGTCTCATATCACTTTGGGCAATCATAATTCTCTCTAACTTAGAATCAAATATTGGAAATGCCTATTAGGGAAATGACTTTAGTATTACATATGCTCTTTGGGGATCACGTGAAAATAATGTTTGGTTACTAAACCTTTTGGATGTAAACTTTTAAGTGTTTGATCATCTACAATTTTATCCTATCACATTTGACAAGGTGGTCACTTTCCTCATTGGAAAGAGGCAAGCACTAAATAGGTGCAACAAATTAAATATGGCATTGGGCTCAATGCAATTGCAAGACAATGCCTAAGAGAGAGAAAAAATATTTTTTAGCTTGTACTCAAACCATGATTAACCTTTTGACTATCTTTCTTATAAAAGATTTTCAAGAAAAACATTTTTGATGCAATGATTAGAATTTTCTTTTCAATGAAAATGTGCATAGTTAGATTTTTTTCAAATTCTCCTTCTTTCCATGGATAAGATGGAGGAAAAAAAATTGACCCTCGGAGGAGCAACTTCTTGAAAACGAGGGGATTAAGTAATAGTGTCAACCAAGTTGCCCCAAAGAGCAACTTTCGTAGGGAGAGGAACCTTTCCCAATGAACAACTTTTCTGAAGAAAAGGGGACTTGACAACCTTAACCAAGTTGCCTAGGGCAAACATGTCATCTTTTTCATAAAAAAACATATGCTCCCCAAAGCCAAGTTGCCTTTCAGAAACAAGGCCAAATTGCTTTAGAAACTTGGGCCCAAAACATGTGTTCCTTGGACAACTTGGTTGGGGCTACCAAATCCCCTTCCCCTTGGGGAAAATCCTTTACTCCCCAAAGAGTTCTTCCTAATGAAATTTGGTTGGGATTTTCAAATCCATTTTTCATTGGAATAATTTGATTGAAACTTTCAAATCCTTTTTGAAAGGTAATTTTTTTTAGCCTAACTAGTTTAATGGACATTTTAGTATTTAATTAATTAATAGTTAGATATTTGTATCATCTTCTAATTTATTAGGAAACAAAACTACTTGGGTTAGTTAATTTCTTATGGATTAGGGATTGGGTTTTGGTTCACCCAATCAACTAGGAGATTTCTGCAGAAATATTAGGATAAGGGCTTATTTTCTAAGAAAAAGGAACACCATGTGTGGAAGAGTTAGAAGGAAAACTTGAGGAGGAAGAGGATCATTTTCAAAGTTGGCCCTTTCTAACAACCTTGGTTTAAACATTGTTCATTCGATCTTGAATAACTAGCTCCAAAATGCAATAAATAAATAATCTAGCTCAAGAGGTGTTCTCAACTTCTTTTATCTTGTTTGCACCTTGATCCACTAATAGAATCAAACATGTGAATGGAAAGTTATTTATTGATGGTGTTATGTATAGGCAAATTAAAACCTTATGAGATTTTTGGAACTTAATGTGAGTCAAGGATATTTTGCATACATTCCTACCAACAAATGAGCTAAATGATGTTTCTTTATGAAATGCAGGATTAGAGTATTTATATGACTCCACATTAGCACTATGACAAAATGAACCTTGACTTTGGAATGGAATAATGGCATGTGGTGATTTGGACAACGTTGTGATATTAAGTCCCACATGTAACTTTAAATCCTCAAACATGTAATGTGGAATTAAAATCCACAAGCTACCTTACCATATTAAAAGTTATGATTTAAATATCAATTCACAACATGCCCTTTGTTAAAGACCATGAACTACAACTTTGCAAAAGGCCTCATTGATTCCAATTTTGATAATACATTTGTTGGCAATTTACAACAATGACGATTCAAAAATAACATTCAAATGGACTAACAATTTTTGGGTGCAACAACAATTTCAAAAACCAAATTCAAAACTTGGTTATGCACTATCATTTGTTGGCCCTAGGCCATGTAACATATTTAATTCAATTCATATTTGTTCATGTTAATAATTCGATATTCACAAAAAACCCTTTGATGCCACAATATGTTGTAGCTTATATATAATAATTCACAAGCACTCTGGCAACTGTTTAAAAATAATCCCATTCAAACATGGAATTTTCAATTCTATTGTGTTTCCTTGCCAAAAAATATAGACAAAACCAAATCCAAAGGTGCATGTAATTGAAATGGTGCAAAACTCTCCATTTGATCTTAGATGGATGAAGCCCTTAACATAATCCATGAATTCTAGGAGTGTAAAATGCAGGGAATTGAAATGTGTAGGGATATGAGTAAGACAAGATCTGGCGTTGTTTAAAATTATTGGCTATGTCTTGTTGCATCTCAAGTCCATCTTCTACTACTGATGAACCTACTACAATGATGGTGGAACTCATTCACTTGGTTTCCTTTGCAACTCCTAGGATGCATATATTGTAAACCTTTGATGATTTCAGATTCCAACTCAAACACATTGTTCACAAGAACTCCAATCGCCCTCCATAAGTACTCCCCATGATAAAGCAAGATTTTTGGTTGCTTTTGATCTCCTAGCAAGAACCTAAGCAAATCAAAGGGCATAATTAGAAGAAAGTTGGGAATTGCATATGGCTTTCCATCCAATTGTGCAGGACTATGGCCTAGGGCATTCAATTTTGGGAGTCCAAATACTAATGAAACAAAGTGTGTTGGGGATGGAGAAAAATAATATCTCGGCACCTTGAACTCATGAGCTATATATTGCATTCCAAGTGCATGTATCCTACATTCCAAGTGCATATTGAGCATTACTAGATATCCTCTTAAAATGCCTACCATTTAATGTGTGTAACAAATTTGCTTTGTAAAGTGTATGGAACCATGCTCTTGGAATTGAACCTTAATTGCATCATAATTGATTAAAAAATGTAATTAGTGTAAAGAAATAATCATCACTGGGCAAATGGAAAGGCAAGCAAACCCTTGAACTTTAATCAAACAATGTGATCTTGGACTATTCCTTGGTGGAAAATGGTGAATTACATTCAATTAGTGCCTCACTTGGCCTTATGAAAATCATCGCCCCATTGCATCATGACTTTCATCAAAATCTTTTGATTAAAGTAAGTTTTTTTAAGTGTACCTAAAAATGTCCTTAATTTTATAATTGTTAAAACAAGTTTGATTGTAATTAAAAGGATTGTCCAATTGAATTCAATTTCAATTCCAATCAGAATTGATTGAACTGAATTATGTTGAATGGAAAATAAATCATCATCATTGGTATTGTAAAATTTAGCGTGAAAATTGAATAGATATAAAATTATAAATAGAAAAACATGGAGCCTCTTTAGGTAACTAGCAACATGATTTAATTATATTTTTTTTAAAGACCATACCCCAAATTTGTTTCGCTTACTAATGGATGGCAATGTCATTGCCAATAGCATTTTAAAAATATATCATTCGAATATATATGTATATGGCCATCCTACCTTTTGATACATGTTCCACCTATAACCATTACATTTTTTTCTTTTTTAATCAAAATATTACCTCTTGTTTGAACCACTTTGACCACAAGATTGTAGATTTTCAAGCCAAAAAAATAATAGTCCTTTTATTGTTCTCCTAAGGTTTGTTCATATCAATAACAACACCAAATTCTTTTAACAAAATAAATAAATGGTTTTGATTACATATACACTCTACCTACCTTTCATCATGGTCCACTTACTTGGCATTATAATGGTAATGTTAATAAAAGAATTGTGTCATGCCTAATTCACTATGACCATAATGGTAGGAGTATGGGGAAGTCATTTCCATTTTATTCCAAATGGATGTGCAAAAGATATAGGGTCTAAAGTATTGTAAACAATATAATTTATAATTGATTTAAATGTAAATAGGGCGTTTATAATTCTTTATGAAAATATAGTTAAAATATACCCAAAAAAGCTTTTTAGTTTAAGTGTTTTGTAATATATATATAGGTTTCCCCAAGTATAGGATTATATTTATGATGATATAAAGTTCATCCAAAATTTTTACCTTCCATGAAGTATCATCGATTCATTTTATCAAAAATCATCCATGCAAATATATGTGAATTTTATCACAACTTACCAAACTCAGTCACTGTGATTTTGGAGATAAACTTTGGAAATAAAATTTGAGCAATTTGATGGTGAATAAGTTTTTGGTGCCATCAAATGGTGAAGGTGACTTTTGATCACCATCCAATGTAATGGATATCACTTTGGTTGTTATCCTAATGGTGAGTGTTATTTTTTTATCACCATTGAACAATGACGATGATTTAATCCACATCAAAGCAATGTTAATCATTTTTGGTTGCCATTAAGTAATGGCCTTCTTATTATCATAATCATTTTTCATATGACCATTAAAATATTGGTCTACTTGTAATGTAAAGTTTTTTAAAAACAAGGTTGTGTGGAAAAAATAAAATTGCACTAAAGGAACCTTTTGCCTCACATTAAACAAAAACCAACAAACATGTTTTTAGTGATGTTGACATGACAAACCACATGAAATTTTAGGAATTAAATAAATGTTTAAAAAATATCTCGTATAGAAATATATTTCATCTTGTGTTTTATCCATTAAATTTTTATTATTGATTTAATACAAAATCACAAACCATATTTCATAAATTTCATCCATGGAACTTGGATTAATCAAATCAAATTGTAATCAGTTATATTTCATGGATGACATAAAACTTTTATTGGAATTTCATGGATCTAAACTTTATTTCATTAAGTGAATTTCATTTTGTAAAGAAATTTATCATTCATCTTTGAAATTTCCTTCATGAAAACTTATAAATGGAAGTTCATGCAATATTCATTCATTGAAAATTCATAAATGATATTCGACAAATGTATGGATAATTTTGGAATGCATGGATGAATTACAAAGGGTTAATGGGTGACCAAGATGAAATCAAATATTGATTCGATTGTGGTTCATCATAATTGAATGATAATGGGCATTTAATGGATGGTGTGTTAATGGGTGTTGTTTCATTATAATTGATGTGGTTTATGGCTCAAATTGAGCAATTAACACCCTCAAAGTTCAACAACCCAACTTTTTCCCATGTTTTTCATGGAGTTTTAAGTGTTTCATGGAAGCAAGTTATCACATGAGCTTAAAGCCTTAGCCTAAAGCTTAGAGTTGGAACTTGGGATGGTAAATTATCTTTTCCCTTAAACACATGCAAATAAAACCTAAGAATTTAACTACAAAATGAATGTTATACAAATAAACCTAGTAGCAAACATGGGGATGAATGTAAGCATTCATATTCATTAAAGATGCATAGTTTTTTTCATTCATTTAACGTATGAATGAAAAAAATTGAATTTACATGGTTTTAATAATAGAACTTCCATCAAAATTATGGATGAATGTTTGATTTGATCATTAAGCTATTATTGATTAAATCTGTTTTCCACAATTTTAATAAATGAAAACTTGATGAAACAAAATCTAATTCTATATGACGTATCATTTTTTGAATAATATAATGTAACTTTCATTATAAATGTATTTGATAGTCATAGTTTTAATATTTTCAATATGTTTTAAATATATCAATATTATTATGTTAACACTCACCACATGGTTATTTATTTATTTTTATTTTAGGCAAACTAACTTAATGTCATTACTGATAGTGGGTTTTTCCTTCTCCAAAGGTGCCACAACTCCCTTCAAACCTATTTATAAATGTTTTTGTTAACAATGGAGGTTTTTTTTTCCATCCTTTCTTCAAATCTATTTAATGTTGTTAACAATGATGAATTTTGAGTGCTTCAAATATCTTTAAATTACTTAATGTCATTGATGATTATGGGCTTTTGAAATAAACAAAATTTTAATCTTAGGCACCTTAATTAACTTTTTTTAAACAACCTACTATCATAGATGACAATTGGGTTTTTCTCTACTAATTATAATTTATTTTCAAGGTACCTTAGTTTTTCACAAAGTACATACATAATGTTGTTGACAACAATGGGAGGGGGTTACATTCATCCCATGACAATATTTTTAAAGTTGTTTAACATTGTTGACAAAAATGATTTTTTAAACAAAATTTTTAAAAATATTCTAGTCTCGTCATCATATCTTCCCCTATTGTAACAATTTCATTATCCATCATTATTAAACGACATTGAGGTTTGAAATATTCATATTTAGACAACAAATGAGGAATTATATATATAATTTTGAATTTATTTATTTTATACCCATGGATGAATTTCATCCAATGATTTATTTATTTAAACCAAAACATAAATGAAATTAACCATGCAAAAATGACATTCATCCATATGAAATCATTCATCTATGAATATATTTATTCATGTACGTGGATCAAAATCACATTAATCTTTAAGTTCTAAGCTCAAGTTTTATGTTCATGCACAAGCCATGCATCCTCTTTAGATATGGATCTATTGAAATTTATGGTGCAAAACAACAAATTGATGTCTATGATCTAAAGGTAAAAATATTATAATTTCAAAAAAACAATGAAAATAAATTTAGTTATATGAACATGGGAATGACCAAAAAAAAAGATTGATGGATTTTTTTAAAACTAAATTAATAATAGGTAGGAAGGTGGTTGGTAAATGGTAGGTAGGTTAAAAAAATTGAAAAGAAAAGTGCATATCAAAAGTTAGATTTATAAAATGATTTGGAAGAAACATGTTATATTTATTATTTGACACAT
>Ga0116230_10008586_pt1 | contig 10068 bp, 7 predicted proteins | sample S1TSphfallax_3_FD_88678 | JGI IMG/M metagenome (GOLD analysis project Ga0116230, IMG submission 88678) | Host-associated microbial communities from peat moss isolated from Minnesota, USA - S1T2_Fd - Sphagnum fallax MG | ecosystem: Host-associated > Plants > Peat moss > Unclassified | place: USA...
GACCGGGCCTTTGGCGAGGGTTGCAGCCGCGCCGAAGAAGTAGAGGTCGAAGAGCCAGAACTTCTTCCCCGTCTCGTACCACGCATACCAGCCCAGCATCACGATGCAGAACGGCGCGGCGAGCTGCATGTCCGTGGAGGCGCCGCGCGAAAAGCTGAGAATCCCCAGCGAAGAAACGGTAATCAGCGCCGCGTCGAGATGTCCGCCAGGCCGGAAGCGGCGCATATGCAGAAAGATGAGCAGCACCAGGAAGGCTGCGCCCGAGGTGGACGGCAGCCGCGCCGACCAGTCGGAGACGCCGAACTCGCGGAAGAATCCCATGGCGCGCCAGTAGTAGAGCGCGGGCTTTTCCAGCCACGGCTGCCCGTAGAGAATGGGCGTCACGGTTCCGGCAAGCAGGCAGTTCTCGGAGGCGCGGAAGTCGGCGCGGCTCAATCCGTGGGGAATGATGTCGGCGTGCTCCGCGTCGCAGACGTGGTCGTGTTCTGCGAGCATCTCGCGTGCGACCTGTGCGTAGCGGGGTTCATCCGCGCCGACCAGCCCGAGCCGATCTCCGCCGGTGCGCGGCGTCAGGCCATAGAGCAGCAGAAACAGGCCGATGGTGAAGAGAATGACGTACTCCCACGGCGAGGCGAAGGCGGGATTGGCGAGAATCTGCCGAACCAGCCGGACGGGAAAGGGAGGTTCGGCGGTGGAATCCACCGAGAGGGGTATGCCGGCCGCGGCGGGTTGGGTCGAGTCGGTCACGGGTTCTTGGGTGAGCGAGTTCAGGGTAGCAGAGTCCGGGTTAGGGTTGGGACGGCGCAGCGCCGGCGTCCGCCTCTGCGGCACGCTTCTTTTCGCGCTTCCGCATCCGGCCGAGCAGCTCGTCCATCCGGCCCGTCATCTTTTCCGAGCGATCGATGGCAAACGACAGTTCCGGCACGTGGCGAACGCCCATGCGCTCGCGAATCTGCGCGCGGATGAAGCCGCGCGCCGACGTGAGCGCTTGCAGCGTCGAGTCTTCCTCCTCCGCGCCGCCGTGGACAGCCACGAAGACGCGGGCGGACTTGCCGCCGGGAGCGAGCACGACCTCGGTGACGACCGAAGGGAAGATGCGCGGATCGGACAGTTCGCCTTCGAGCATCGCGCCGATCTCTTCGGAGAAGGTGTGGGCGACGCGGTTGCGGTGGTAGGTTCGGGCGCGTGGTTCAGGCATGGCAGTTTCCGTTGTGCGGTGGGTCCGAGAGCTAATCGGCCAGGATTTCAGCGTAGGAGTCGGCGATCTCGGCGGAAAGATTCGAGGAGATGCGATGGGCCGCGCGGTCGATCGACGCAAGGTGCTGGGTGAGCGATTGCGTGGAACTGGAGACGACAGCTACAGCGAGCGTGGCCTGGTTCCACAGGGTTGCGCCTTCGTTCAACTCGGCGATGGAAAGATTAAAGGCGTGGCGAAGTTTGTCTTTCAGCGAACGCACCACCTGCCGGCGATCCTTCAGCGACTGCGCGTGCGGTATAGAGAGTTCGAGGGTGAGCTTACCGATGGGCATGGAGAGCGCGGAAGATAGGCAAACGAACAAGAAAGCGCTGGTCCTATTGTATCTGTTCCGAACTCAGGAGCGGCCGGCGAGCAGGCCGCGCGGCGGCGGCGTCCAGCCGGCAACGCCGCTTCCCTGCACTTTTGTGGCATAGGACGTGAACGAAGTGTGGGAGAACATGGGGAAAAGGGAGATCCCGGCATGCTCACACTGCAAGCGTCCTGGAATCATGTTCTTGGGCCCCTCCTGCAAGACCGATGGTTGAAAACTTTCCTGAGGGACGAGTCCGGCCAGGATCAGGTCGAATACATCCTGGCAACGACCGGTCTGGCGCTTGGCGCGATCGCCGTCATCCCGAACGTGGCGGGGCAGGTCTTGCAGTGCTGGACATCGATCCTGCAGGCCTTCAATCGCGCGCTCGGCTTGTCGTAGGCGACGGCTCGCCGGATCGCGTTCCGGATTGAATCGGAAGGGTTTCGCCCTGAGCCGCGGCAACGTACATCGAGCGTTCACGATGCCGTGACCGTCTTGTAACCTTGGCGGCTGTATCGTCCGGGCATGAATAAGAAAACGATCATCCAGTGCTTCCTACGGCTGATTTGCCTTTTCCTTTTGAGTGCCAGTACGCAGCTCCTCGCGCAGTACGATAACGGCAGCGTCGTCGGAACGGTGAAGGACTCCACGGGAGCGGCCATCCCCAACGCCACCGTGGTGGTGACCAACGACGCCACCTCGATCGCGACGACCACCAAGACCGACGCCAGCGGCAACTACGAAGTCCCGACGCTGAAGGTTGGGACCTATACCGTCACGGCGAGCGCGCCGACCTTCTCCAACGCCACCGCGCAGGATATTGCCGTATCGGTCGGAATTCGCACGCGCATCGATCTGGCGCTGCAGGCGGGCAGCACGTCCACCACGGTCGAAGTTTCGAACGTCGCCCTGCAGCTGGAGACGGAGACCAGCGAACGCGGCCAGACCATCACCAACTATGAGACCGAGGCCTTTCCGCTGGTAACCCGCAACTACTCCGACCTGCTGGGTCTGATTCCCGGGTCGCGTCAGGCTCCGACAGCGGCGACCACCAGCTCGATCAGCTCGCTGGTGCGTGCGGGCTCGTACAACGTGAACGGCCAGCGCAGCATGTTCAACAACTTTCTGCTGGACGGCATCGACAACAACGCCTACGGCGAGAGCAACCAGGGCTTCGACAACCAGATCATCGCCATCCCGCCGGACTCGGTCGCCCAGTTCCAGGTGGTGACCAACAACGAAAGCGCGGAGTATGGCCGGTCGTCGGGCGCGACCGTCAACGTCGCGTCCTTGAGCGGCACCAACCGGATCCACGCGACCCTGTATGAGTTCATCCGCAACACCGATCTGAACGCTGCGGGCTTTTTCAAACCGACCACGGTGGGTGGAACCGGCATCACCACGCCCTTCAAGAAGCCGACCTTCAACCGCAACCAGTTTGGGTTCAACTTCAGCGGACCGATCCTCAAGGACAAGTTCTTCTACTTTCTGGACTACGAAGGATTCCGCCAGGTACTGAAGCCGCTCAGCGTGCTGACGCTGCCCACGCAGAACGAACTGAACGGTGTGCTGGTGGTGCCGGTGAAGAACGCGACGAATCCGGGCGTCATCTATCCTGCGGGCACACCGATTCCGGCGGCGGCGATCAATCCGCTCTCGGCACAGATCATCAGCTACTTCAAGACTTTCGCGTCAGCGCTGCCGGTCTCGGGTCTGGCCACAACGGGCATTGCCTCCGGCGACTACGCGGTGCAGGTTCCGTTTACGGATAACTCAGACAAGGGCGACCTGCGCTTCGACTACCAGTTCGATCAGAAGCGCTCGGCGTTCCTGCGCATCAGCGACCGAAAAGAAGATGCCATCAACTTCCCGGCGATTCCAATTCCGCTGGACGGCCAGACGAACGGTCACATCCGCCTGCTCGATCAGCAGATCGCAGCCGGCTATCTCGAGACCTTCGGCGCGAACAAGGTGCTCGACCTGCGCCTGGGGCTGGATCGGACGAAGGCCGGCAAGTACAACCTGTCCATCGGCAACACCGCGTTCAACAACATTCCCGGGCTGCCCACGAACAATCCCGTGGTTGCGGGCGGATTGCCATCGATCAGCATCTCGGGCGGATTCACCGCGTTCGGGCGGCAGAGCACCAATCCCCAGTGGCAGGATCCGGCATTCCTCGATCCGAAGGTCAACTTCACCTGGGTGAAGGGCCGGCACTCGATGAAGTTCGGCTACGAGTACGAGCATCTCTGGATGGCGGTGAACGATAACAATCCGTTGTACGGCTCGTTCACCTTCGCTGGCGGCTACTCGAACGGCGGCGGCAGCACGGTTGCCGACACGTACTGGGCCGACTTCCTCTTCGGAACGACCAACACCTACTCGCTGGCGAACTTCTACGAAGCTCATCTGACCAACAACACGCACAACGTCTACGCGCAGGATGACTGGAAGGCGCTGCCGAATCTGACGCTGAATCTCGGCCTGCGCTGGGAATACACCTCACCCTACGCCGACCTGTACAACCGCGTCTCGAACTTCGATCCAGCTTCGCAGACCGTGTTCACGACCACTCCCGGAGCGGTCGCGGGCAACGGCATCACGCCGGTCAGCTACGGCGGAACCTACGGCAAGACGCTGGTTCATCCGGACTACGATGACTTCGCGCCGCGGGTTGGATTCGCCTATGCGGTCGATCCGAAGACGGCGGTCCGCGGAGGCTTCGGTATCAGCTATGCGCACTACACGCGTGCCGGTTCGGGCGACATCCTCAGCATTAACACGCCGCAGGCGCAGTTCGCCGCAGTGAGCCAGATCGCCCCCAATGCGACGGATCATTGCGCGGGAACGCTGCCGGCACAGATTATTCCCATCGGCCAGACCACGCCTTCCTGCTACGCGACGGCCGACCAGGGATTCCCGAGTGGGCTCGTGACCAGCTTCAACCCGGCGACCGACAACATTACCTGGGTGCCCAAGAACACCAAGGACAGCTACGTCGAGAGCTACTTCGTGGACGTGCAGCAGTCGTTCGCCAAGAACACGCTGCTCGACATCGCCTACGTGGGGAACCACGGCCTGAAGCTGCAGGGCTTCCTGAACGGAAATCAGAAGAATCCGTCGCTGGGCTTCGCGCGGCCATACACTGCTTGGCCGAGCGACATCACCGAAGCGCTGAACGAGTTCTATTCGAACTTCAACTCGCTGCAGGTGAAGTACCAGCAGCAGATGGTCGCAGGGCTGACGCTGCTCAACTCGTTCAACTGGGAGCATGCGCTGGACAACGCGAGCGCCTCGCTCGAAGGCAATACGCCGTCGCCGCAGGACGGCAATAACCTGCGCGCGGAGTACGCCCAGTCCGATTACAACCTGCCCCTGCAGAACGTCACCAGCCTGGTTTACGATCTGCCGGTGGGACGCGGCCGACACTTCCTGAACACCGTCAACGGCGCGACCGATGCGGTGCTGGGCGGATGGCAGGCCAGCCTGATCAGCACGACGCAGGCCGGCACGCCATTCAATATCACCTATGGACCCAACGGGGCGCAGCAGGTCTCGCCGCAGATCTCGGCGACTTACCGCGGCGCGAACGAGTATCGTCCGGACGTGGTACCCGGGCAGAAGATTACCCAGGGCGTGGGGCATCGGGTCGCCAACACGGGATACGTGAACTACGTCAATCTGGCGGCGTTCGTGCTGCCTCCGATCAAAGACGCCTCGGGCAATACGCTCAGTCCGTTCGGCAACGCGACCCGGAATCCAGGCCGCACGCCGCCGTTCAACGAAACCGATTTCGCCTTGAACAAGCGGTTTGAAACGCCGATCGAAGGGCTGAAGGTCGAGTTCCGCAGCGAGTTCTACAACCTCTTCAATCACACCAACTACTACCTGCCGGGCAGCATCAGCGGCACGCAGGGAACGGTTTCGCCAGGCGCGGTCTACGGCACGGGAGCGACGGTGCCTCTGACTGGCATCGTCGGCGGCGCGCCGAGTCCGAACACAGGGCAAATCACCAGTACGTTTACCCCGCGGGTGATTCAGTTCGGTTTGAAGATCCTGTACTAAGAGGAAAGCGTTCTACGCGGCGGCCCGGAGCGATCCGGGCCGCTTTTCTTTTCCGCCGAAGTGCACCGTCGGGCTCCGCGCCCAGACCAGACGGGCCGCGGCGATCAACATCACGGCGTCGAGCGGCGTGCGAAAGCGCGGATCTGCGTTGGTGGCCAGAAACGGCAGCAGATACAGCAAACTCCAGCTCAGGAGGAACCAGTCCGTCCCGTCCAGCTCTGCGCGCCTGCGGACGAGTGCCATCGCGTAGAGTACCGCCGGCAGGGCGAACAACGCCTTGACCAGTCCGGCGGGCGTGCGCAGGGCATGAGCCTTCGTGTCCGGCCGAAAGAACGTGAAGAACTTGAGCGCCAACAGCCTGGTTTCCTCCGCCGGATGGCTGAAGGCAAACTCCCGCGACCAGCGCAGGTAGAGCGGATTGAGCGCAGGCGTCTGCAGTTGCTCGATCGACACCGGTAGACCGGCGCTGACCTCATGATCGCGAACGGCTTTCAGGATCGACTGCTCACCGTTCAGCGTCTGCTCCAGCGACCACGCCGACCAAGGGTTATGTCCGGCGAAGAGGTTGTAGGGACCGTTGCCCGCGACAAAGAAGCTGCCATGCTCGGCCACCGCGAGACCGGCAAAGACGGCAGCACCCATGGCGCAGAACGCGAGCATCGCCACCGCCTTCGCGGCGAATCCGCGCAGCGGGGAGACGGACGCATACAAAATTGCGGGAGCGAGCAAGAGAACGTTGGGTCGAAGCGAAAGCGCCGTTCCGAAGAGAACGCTGGCGGCCACCAGCAGGGCAGTCTTGCCCACCCAGGGCGCGCTTCTTTCCTCGAGCAAGACAACGCAGAGCAGCAGCAGAAGCAACAGCAGCTCGGTGGTGAGGGCCACGTCCCATATTTTGACGACCGAGGTCAGCAGATCGGGAAACACCAGAAGCAGCAGCGCCACAGCCATTGCCTGCGCCTCAGGCACCCGCAGACGGCGCAGTAGCGCCAAGCCCGTAATGCCGAGAGCCACGTGCACCAGGCCGTGCAGCAGCTCGACCCCACGCATCCCGGCGAGGCGCTCCGCGATGCCGAGGAGCATGGCATCAAAGAGCGGGGTAAAGGTGTTCCCGATCGATCCGTTGCGGCCCCACTCCTGCGCGGCCGCCGCATAGTTGGCGGTGGGCGCGGTGAGGGGGACGCGCCAGGCAACGGCAACTGCCAGGCACGCCGCGGCCCCCGCGATCAGAAGAAAGGCCGCACGTCGATATCGCATGGCGCATGATAGCCCGGGGACGCGGACGGCCGCGCAGAATCTTTGGTTTCGAGCATTTCTCCTGTTGCCGCGGCCTTCGGCGATTCTTGCGAGAGCCGTTTTCCCTGAGAGAAAACGGCCTTGATTGTGCTGTCATCTGGATACGCCGGCAGGAGAAACACTTTACGCCGTGCGGCGCAGTTCCGGCGAGTAGAACGAGGCGTTCTGGTATCCCGCTTCGGCTTCCCGCGAGAACTGGATCATGTGGTGCGACACCAGGCTGACGTGAATTACCGTCTCGATGTCCAGGTCCTTCAGCGCCGGCTTCGCCATGCGCCAGAAGATCTCCCGGTAGTCGCTGGCGATGCCGACCGTATAGATCAGCCGCGCCAGCGTGCTCACACCCTTCCAGAGGTTCTTCAGGCTCAGTTTGCCGGCGGGAGGAATCTCCACCCGGTTGGGATAGGTGTGCTGCACGTTGTAGGCGAAGCGGCGGTAGATCGCCTCGGGCTGAAAAGCGGTCGAGAAGGTGCGCCGATACATCTGGACAACATCCTGGTACGGCAGCTTGAACTCGACGTTGGACTCGCGTCCGGGGGTGTCGTTCAGCCGGCCGGCGGCGGCCAGACGGCGATGCAGCGGAGTTCGCGGCAGCGCCTCCAGCAGATTGATCGTCAGCACCGGAATCTTGGAGGCCTCGACGAACTCCAGGATCTTGTCCGGCGTCTCGTAGGTGTCGGTGTCGAGGCCCATGATCATGCCGGAGACCACCTCCATGCCGTAGCGGTTCAGCGTCTGCACCGCTTCCAGAATGGGAATTTCGTTGTTGTGCGTCTTCTTCATGGCAGCGAGCGCGTCTTTCTCCGGCGTCTCGATGCCACAGAAGACGGTCCAGAACGAAGCCTCGCGCATCATCTCCAGCAGATCGGGCGAGCGCACCATGTTCAGGGTCGCCTCGCAGGCAAATTCGACGGGATACTTGTTCTTCTTCTGCCATTCGACCAGGTGCGGCAACAGTTCTTTGGCCGCCTTCCGGTTGCCGACGAAGTTGTCGTCGACGAAATAGACCGCGCCGACTGCGCCGCCGGCGACGATCTCGTCCAGCTCGCGGATCACCTGCTCGGGCGTCTTCAGCCGCGGATTGTTGCCGTAGAGCTCGGGAATATCGCAGAACTCACACTTGTAGGGGCAGCCGCTGGAAAACTGGACGTTGGCGAGGAAGTACTTGTCCATCCCTGCAAGCCTGTAGGCCGGCGTGGGGAACTCCTTGAGCGGCAGGCGTTCCACGGTTGTCAGGATCTGCTGCGTCGGGGACCGGGTGACGCTGCGCGCGAGGCGAAGGATCAGTTCATCGGTCGCGTCGCCCAGTTCGCCCACGTGCAGATAGTCGAAGCTGGGGTAGTAGTCGGGGCAGCCGGAGACCGAGGGGCCCCCGAGCGCCGTAACCTTTCCCGCGGCATGCGCCCGCCGATTGATGTCGTTGATCTCGTTGCGCTGAATGTGCATGCCGCTGACCAGCACGGCATCAGCCCAGCGAAACTCGCTCGCCCGCGCCGGGCGGACATTTTCGTCGATGAATTTGATCTCCCAATGCTTCGGCAGATACGCGGCGATCAGCAGCATGCCCTGCGGCGGCATGAACGCCTTCACGCCGAGCAGCGGATAGGAGTGGTGAAAGGTGCCGAAAGCCTTCTGGTAGCGGGGGAAGACGCAAAGAATCCTGCGCGAGACGCTGTTGACTTCCGACGCTCTGGTGGAAGCGTCCGGCTTCAATTCCCGAATCTGCGCGAATTCCATGCAGGTCCCCTCGCTTGAGTATAGGGCGTATGCCGTTGGCGGTCGCTCGCGCCAGGGGGGCCTCCACAGCTATAGCAACGCTTCAACTGCTTCGGGACTGCGTCAGGCAGAAACTTCGCCGATGCAGTCAGAGATCAAAAACTGCCCACCTGCCAATTGGACCTTTGCGAGAGGTTGAGAAACAATAGTCACAGCAATCGCAGCACGCGGCCCGCACCGTTACTCTCGGGCCGACGCTGTTGGGGGCCATCATGCCAACGTTCATTTCACTTGGTTTTCCTGTCAGTCAAGATTCCTCCTAGACAGCCTCGCGAGCAACTTGTCCTCAATGCCTTTCGACTGGATCATTACCAGCAAGCAATTTCTTCTTTCAGAGCTCTTGTCGAAGGACGGGCGCGGCTTTTGCAAGGATGTCTCCGAGCTTGAAGTGCATCTGATGCCGAGAGAAAAAATCGAAGGCTTGGGAAAAGACGGCGTGTGGTTTTGGCACGACTTTCCGCGGACGCCCGACGAAAAATCATTGCGCGCCGACTATCGGAACCACAACGATTTGAGTGGCAAATACCGTTACCTCTGGGCCCGGTTCATTGCGACGGTGACAAACGACTCAGAGCCGAAACGATTCATCGTCTCGAATTCCCAAGCCAACCTCATCGAATACGCATCCTCACCGGAAGATTTCCAAGCAAAATTCGGTATCGATTCAGCGTACGTCCGCGCACTTGGCGCAGGGCTGGACTCTTTAGGGGTTCGAAACTATGGAATCACCTTCTTAGTGCGGAGCATGGAGGAGTACCTGGAGCTATCCAGCGATCCGGCAAATTTTACCGCGGACATCAGGTTTGTTGGCCCCCTCAGCCTGCCCGTAAAACCCATAGCACTCTCCGCCATGATTGCGGGAGAAACGAGCAGCGGATCGATCGAGAGCCTGATCGGAACATATGAAAACGGAATGGAGATCGTCCGGTCCTCTTTGTCCTCCGCCATTCTCTTAAACTCACAAAAGGAGCCGATCGCCGTCGCCAGAGCGAGTGCGAACGGTTTTACGTTTTGCCTCGCTGGAGGAGTCGATAGCATCGTCTTCGCCGTTTATGAGGGAGAGCAAATCCGCTTTCCCAGCGGTGCCTTCTGGCGCAAGGCGAGCGCCTGATGGGAGCGCACGTTTGTGGGGCTTCCTGAATCCAGCACTCTCCGCAGCGTATTGGTCCCCTTGCCGCTCGCAGGCGGAACAAAGGCACGAGGAGAATACAGCGGGTCCGTCTTGCCACAGCCTTGAATCCCAACCCAAACCAGAGTAAGCTCAGTCTTGCAGACGAATCCGTTCTGCCGCATAAAGTCGTACCCGTGAGCAAACCGGGAGATGTGGCGGAAGAGACGAGTGGGCCAACGCCCACTTTTTTGTGCTTCCAACACAGAATCGTCC
>Ga0116230_10008589_pt1 | contig 10065 bp, 6 predicted proteins | sample S1TSphfallax_3_FD_88678 | JGI IMG/M metagenome (GOLD analysis project Ga0116230, IMG submission 88678) | Host-associated microbial communities from peat moss isolated from Minnesota, USA - S1T2_Fd - Sphagnum fallax MG | ecosystem: Host-associated > Plants > Peat moss > Unclassified | place: USA...
CATAAATTCCAAGCAACCAATGACATGAGGCAACAAGTAGCCAATATGCTCAATGTTTTTTTCATGGGGGGAGGGTTTTGCCCACCATGTTTCCAAGTTTCCAATACATTGGCCAACATATTCTTGATAACACCAAACTTAATCCCATAACCTTTGCCCAAGTTGAATTCTAATAAACAAAATAGTTGGGCCAAAGGGAAGAAATGCTATAATTTCAATTTGGGAGTGAAAAACTCTATTTGGGAAAGTGTTTAAACTTTCAAATTTTATTTTGTGATGAGCTAATCAAAGTGATTCATTGCAAAAAAAAAAAATTGAACTTTGGGGTGCACATGAAAACTAATTAATAGAACCAACAAATAAGTACCCATTGTTCATTCAATAGACACTAATGGAGGAAAGACAATTCCAAATGGTGTTCATTTGAATTTGTTACCATGTGCACATTGATTGAAATGATGTCATGGGGTTGGTTACAAACATAGTAAAGTAAGCAAGGTATTGATGGATGGGGTAGACCAAATGTGTAGTTTATTGGAATAATGGCAAACAAAACATGAAATGATAAATTTTATTGTTAACCATGTTTTCTTCCTATGGACGTGTATGATGTTCCAACATTGGTGAATGTCAAATGATGTGTTACAAAAAGAATGTTTGTAAGTGTAATCTTTTTGCCATTTTTTAACACTATAGTGAATGGGTTTTATAAAATGTAATATCCTTCTCGATAAGTGGGAGGGAGTTTTGGTTCTTCATTGGTGATTATGTTTTTTCATCAATGTTGATGTGCTTTTGTGTTGGGTATTCATTGAATGTTTCATGGGTTTTCATCAAACAAACTTTACATCATGCAACACCTTTAGGTTGGGGCATTCTCGAAATAACATGAAGCCCTTAGGCTCTAGCCTTGGGAGCCTATTATTTTGGGAATGACCCAACCAATCATTATTCCGCACTTATGTTATAGGTATATTGTTATAGGGTGGGTTCATTCTTGAAATAAGGGGCCTATGTTGACAAGGTAATAACCAATTAGTAGTAACCCCTTGCCCATTATAAAACATGAAACCATTTCATTTCCTCACTGGCAAAAATTTTAAACCTTCCTCTATGTACAAAGGTTATAACATTAGTATAAAGGGTGTTAAATATGTTTTGTGCAAGTCCAAAGAAAAATGTTATGGCTAATCAAATTGTTAAATTGGTGATCTAAATTTTTTTCTTAACTATCTTTAGTGAACTAATAGTTAAACGTGTAATAGGATTTGGTAGGTTTGTGAGAATTTTGAAAGACTAATAGAAATGATAGAAACAAATCATTTAAAAAAAAAATGTAATAAGGTTGTGTGTAAGGCTAAATATATATTTTTTAGGCCAATGGGATTGTCGGATTTGGTAATCTAATTTTTTTTCTTAGTTATCTTGAGTGAAGTATCAATTCAATATGTAAGGTAAGCTAGTTGGTGTCCAAATAAATAACAATTCAACGTTATTTGAATTTTAAGGGAATGAAAGAATCACAATGATGTCCAAAAAGAACTTGTAGCCTACCTATTAGTGCATCCAACTCAAGTTGAATTGTTGAAATCCATGGTGAAATGAACAAGATATGGGCATGCAAAGTTGGGGGGGGTTTTGGTCAAAAATGAAAAATCTCATGAACCTTTTCCTCTAGTTGTTGGTGTTGGTTCTCCTATTCATGAAGTTTTTTTCCTTGGTTCTTGGTCAAACCTAGTTGTTAATTTGAATTTATTTTTCTTCTTGGTGTTGGTGACTTCCTATTCATGAAAAATTTCTTTTTGGTTTGATCCTTGTTGATTTAATCATCTTCATTTTCCTATTAGTGGTGTTCGTGTTCAAAAAGCTTTTCTTCTTAATTCATTCCTTATTATTCTAATCATCTTCCTTTTCCTAGTGTTAGTGAACTTTTGTTCATAAGGCTTTTTTTTTTGGTTCAATCCTTGCTCCAAGAACCCTCTTACATTCATTGTAGACTAGTTTGACAGAAATTATGCCATGCGGTGTCTTTTAACTTTTTTTCAAGTTGTGCATTTTGCCATAAATAAACTTTTAGTTATTATTTTAGCCTTCTTATTTTCCTTCATTTTTAACTTATATTTTTGGTTTCATCTATTGTTGTTTCATCCATTGTTTTTTTTGGAAGGATTTCCAAGTATTTTAAATAAGTCATAACATGTGATTATGAATAGTCTAATAAAGGTTCTTTTCCTTTGATTTATCTTGCAAGTAAATGAGGCACTAACAAGTTGTGAAAGTGCATCACCTCTTGGGTTAGATCCTTTGAAGTGTGGATTTCCTATTCTAGGTTAATAGTAAGATCATTTAGGTTGATGACAAATTTCCCTTCTTAAATTATGATAATAATAGGGCTATTAAACATATCCATGTTGTAATGTTGTTGTAGATTTAATTCAAATGTAGGATTGTAATTAACATCTAAACCAATAACTAATCTTACATGTTAAAAAACTATGTAATTGATGTAGATTAGTCCCCCCATTAGCTATTAGTTGTCATTAACACGTTCATTTGAAGTATAATCATTTTTACTCACCAACTCTTCACTATTTACATTTGTTACTACCATGTGAAGGTTTGAAGGTTGTGTTTTGTTGTCCATGACCTTAAGGCCGAGCTTAAAGGCCATATCCATGTAGCTTTAAACCATGTTTTGATGTTTTGTTTGGTTTAATGTTTTGTCCACCCATTTGGCAAAGTGTAATTATTTTTGGTTCATTTTATTTTGTCCTAGCCATAGTTGCATTCCTTTCCTTTTTTAATGTTGTTTTGAAAGGTTTGAATTAAAAGGCATCTAGTGTTTGGAGTGCATGTGACATGTGAAAAGGTAGAATTATCATGTTTAAACCAAATTCATGTGCTTGTTTTATTATTTCTAATGTAACATGCAATCCATGTCCATATGTAATTAACAAATGTCTATTAGTTTGTGTAATCCATTAACCTATAATAGACCTATTGAAGAATGATTTTTTTGTAAAAAAATTGTCATCCATGTTTTTTTTGCATTATGATATAAATTCTTGATTTGTAGAGTTTTATGTAGTAATCACATAACCATTCTCCCCTAAGGATGTAAAACCCTAGTAGAATTGTCCTAGTTGCATTTACTGCATAATTTATTGTCAACCATTCTCGAGACTTAGGGGTGGTGTTGTACACTTGGTTGGATCCTCTTTTTGACCAAACTCTTGTTCTAGATTGCTTGCCTGCTTGCTTGAATCCTTGTTGAATATCAAAATGTCATATATGGTATGCTAGGTAATCATGTTTGTTGTATAATGCTTGCAAGTTGTTACAGAAGGAGGCATAGGAATTCACAATTAGGCCCTATGATCTAATAATGTCTAATCCTTTTGCTTGTCAAATATTGATTTTGAGATGTCTTTTGAACCGATACCATTAACTATTACCTAGTATTCCATTTCAGAAGGTGTTGGTTTAGTTTATGTCAATTCTACAACCTTCATCTTCAAAATTATACTATGTTATTAATTGATAGTTTGCATTTTTATATACCTACAAGCCATCCAACTATTGTTGCATCTTCTTCATTTGTTAATACTCTAGATGGCTCCATTTTCTTGGATCTTGTTTTCCCATCTATATGATTTGATGAAAAATAAGAAGTATATTTCATTGTTTAATAGCCTTTTTCATTGAATATGTCCCCTTTCAATTACATCCATGACCTCCTCCAATGTTTGATTTGTCCATTTATTTTATTTTATTTTTCTGGTGGGGATTTATTAACCTTTAGTGTCATGGGTGTTTTGTCTTTAAAAATAGTTGTGCAAGGTTTTCCTTGTTGAATGTTGATTAGTCCACTTTTTCACTTGCAAAGCACATTCAAGTTCATGATGGCCCAACCCTTCCTAGCCCCCAACCTTTAACAACTAGGGGGTGTATGTTTCGTACCCATTAAAAGTATCCTTCTATTTTTCCTAAAATTGGACAAAGAAAATAGAAAGTTTGTTAGCTCAAGATAGTTTTACTATGCATGCTAATGCATATTGCCATTTAAAAATAGGAGAACATGGAAGTCTTCAAAGTTCTCCCATTTTAAATTGACATCTAATGTTGTTATGCAAGTTGTTGGAGTGAATATAAATGTGTGGTTGATGTGCGCAATTTGAAATCTACCATTTTTTGGCCTTTCTATTTTAGAGTGTGGGACAACTAATTGTTGGATCCAACGAAAGTTCAAAAATTGCTTGAACTTTCCATTGTAAAGCTTATCTATGAATTCAATCCCTATTTCAATAATGTCATCTAGATTTTGTAAGTGTGCATCTACTTTCCAATTTGAATTTTTTTCTTTCACATGTTTTGCTTTCACTTTTAAAGACTAACCTCCCACATACTCTACTTTTAGATTTGACCCTTTTGTGTTCTACATGCTCTATCTTCACACACTCTAGTTTTAGTTTTGACCATTTTGTGTTCTACATGCTCTACCTTCACGCTTGGAAGCTGTCCTTCTATATGAAGCTCTTTTCCAAGCTTGTCAATCATCTTTTAGACTACTTAACATGAAGAACATATTTGAAAAATGAAAGTGTTGAAAATGAGTGAGATGGTGTTAACATGAATTGTTTTCTAGGAGGAATCAAAATTTGTAATTTTGATGAGAACCCAATGTGCTCAAGCCTCAAGAAAAGACCAAGGTGGGTTTTTGATTTGATTTTTTTTTAAATTTGTAAAATCCTAGGACAATATTGTGTGAGGGCTCTTTAATTGTTGTTGAACATCATCTTTATGCATTGCAAGTTTGTGTTCATTAATTATTTGTGGCCATCATCCACAGGAAGAAAGATGTTAGATGTAAATTTTTTTTAAAAAAATGGTGATCATCCATGGGAAGATTTAGCCAAATCTGGCTATAAACCACATGCGGAGTGCAAATCTTTAATCATCCTTTTATATTTATGGCTACACATAGAAAACCAACTGTAAAAAACTCAATGATTTTTAACTATTGTTTTTCCCTCACTTCTTAGGATTGAAACTGTCTCCAAAATCAATTCATTTTGAATTTTTTGATATTTAATTTCACTTTGGCGAAAAGGCTAATAATAATAATAATAATAATAATAATTTTCAAAAAATTAAATTTTAAAAATTTTAAAAATTTTAAACAAACATTCTCAATAGCTCTAGGCTATTGAGAATGTGAAAAAATCTCCTGAAATTCGTAAATTTCACGGCAGGCATATTATTTACCACGATGCCTGGCTTATTGTTACCTTGATGCCTGGCGTAACCAGAAATTAGGGTTTGGAGCTTCAAGCTTTCGCACGGCTCCTTCGCTTGTTTTGCTTGCTTCCTTGTTTCCCCACCATCTCTCTCTTCTCGCTCCCTTCTTCGGCTTGTTTATATATCCCTTGGGGAATTCTGCATGGCGGAGGCGGAGGAGCAGCAACGTAGCAGTGAAGATGGGAGGGTGGTGGTGGTGGCGGACAGTGATGCGGAAACCGTAGCGGATTTGACGCGTCCGCTGGTAAGCAGGACTGATTACAGGGAGCCGAGGGAAGAGGGCATGGGGATCCTCGGCGTTCCTGCTTCTGCTGCTTCTCGCAATGTTGGGAAACCTCCGCGTGTGGCTTCCCTCGACGTTTTCCGGGGACTCTCCATTGCGGTAAGTTTGTGAGACAATTCGGGAGTGAGAGTGGTTTAGTTTTTGTATCAGGCGAGTTTTTGTTTCCTCAGTAGTAGTATTGGATCACAACCATAGATTGGAAGGGTAGATATCTTGGAGAATGGCTGTTCGTATGACCGTCCGTGCAATTGCTTTTGCAATGCTTGTGAAAATTTGGAGGTGTTTTGAGAATTGACTGATTTCTATATTTACTTAAGGATTGAATTGTTCCAGAACAATGCAGTTCAGCAGGGTGTAGGGTTTTTCACAATTGGTAGGAAGATGTCAGAGAGATTGTCCTTGGAATGCATTTGGATGTAGCATCTGCTTGTCAGGACAAGACTGGGTGTGGAGTGCTCGTCAAATTGGACACTGCCTACATTTTTGTTGGTCCTGTTGGGGGGCTAAACTAGCCTGCATGTTCCACAATAATCATGAGTTTGATTGCTGGATGTTTGAAGATAGTGCAAATGATTTGTGCTTGGCCAAGTGCCAATTGTCTATGTGAAGCCAAGTTTGTTGTGGTTGGTTTGCAGGGGATGATATTGGTGGATAATGCAGGTGGTGTGTGGCCATCTATCAACCATTCACCATGGAATGGTGTGACACTGGCTGACTTTGTGATGCCTTTTTTTCTCTTTATTGTTGGGGTTGCCCTAGCTCTTACATATGAGGTAAAAGTTTATATGTCCTGCTATGTTCAACTTTCTTCAAATCTTACAGAAATTCTGTCTGTGAACCCTGCAGTGCAAGAATGCTGTAGAACACACTCCAACAAGCTAAATGGAGTTAGGTCACTTAATGGCATGCAATTTCAGCGAATATCAACAAGCTTCTGAATTTATGTCTCGACTGCTTTTTAGTGTTGTGTTTTATCATCTGCACTAGGACTCCACTGTCACTGCTTATTACAGAACCTCACATGGCATACAGAGAATTCGTGATAGGAAGGCAGCAACACAGAAGGCTGTTGGCCGTGCAGTAAAACTCTGCATATTGGGAATAATTCTACAAGGTTTGTTTGCCTTACCATCCCTTCATTCTGATAGAACTTGGAATCTAAAAGGTCAAATTTGTGCTGTATCTTATGATTTCATTTTAAGTGGCATTTCTGTGTATCCTTGTGCACCCCCTGTATTGTAGGATGTTGAGATGTAGTCTTCAGCTACAAGTTCAAGCTTGTACAATGCCAGCATCTGGACGTCCCTGTACTGCGGTTAATATGATTTGTGAACATTCTCACAAGGTTCTTGTGATGTGTTGGACACGGTAACTGAGTTCATCAGGCATCTTGTAGGAGCAGTATATTCCACTTTACTGCCAGGAATAAAACTGCAAATCTGAATTTCACAGGTGGTTACTTCCATGGTTTGAACAATTTAGCATATGGAGTGGATATTCAGCATATACGATGGTGCGGGGTTTTGCAGGTGAGTTTTGAGGTGTATTCCTTTTTGCTGTTGACTTTCTTCTCGACACCTGCAGTAAAGTCTGATGCACTCTGCTTTACTGGTTGACATAGTTTGGAGTGCCATTTTGCAATTTCTTTAGGTGTGTAATTGATGTGTCCCCATAGTTGGTTGCTGGTTGCCATGGCAGAGAATAGCATTTGGCTTCCTATTGGTAGCACTCTGTGAAATATGGGCACCAAGAGGTCACTTTCGCAACATACCTGAGGGAACACTGGGAATCTGCAAGGTCTACTATGTTCATTGGTTGGTTCTCTACTTCACATGATTTTCAATTGCTGTTTAGTATTGTCTGCCTACCTACTGCTGGAAAATTTCTTCCTTTGACCACCTATTTTGTTGAGGACCAATTGAAATGAGAGAACTGCCTCCATTTCTTCAGTAAGAGATGTAGTGTTCCTAGGCAGAGATGCAATCAACCCTGGTGCTCATGGTAGAGGGGCTTGCTTGTCAGGGTGGTGACAGCAACAATAGTTGTGACATATTTGGCACTTCTGTATGGCATGTATGTGCCAGACTGGGAGTTTCTGCCTCCATCACCAGCCTCAAACTCCACTCTCATTCAGGCCAGCAGTGCTCTCACAGTGAGTGTGGTTGGAAAATATCTGCTTAAAAAAAACCTGCGCTTGTCAAGGTAGATCAGCAGGATCACCTTTGGTCCTTATTTTGTAGTTCATAATGTTTTTCCTGAGTACTCTGTTCCACTGCATTGTCATTCTGGAGCAGAAGATGTATTGATCACACAAAGTATCATAGCAGGTATTACATCACATGTAGAGCATTTGCATGTGCTGAACTCTGTTGATAGCACAGAAAGGGGTAAGAAAACTGTGGCAGTAGTCGACTTTGCACTTTGCCTTGTTTTCCTTTAAGTGTAGATTCCACTCTAGGGGTGAAGACCAGTGTTTTATTATATATAGAAATCAGAATGGCCTCTCAGTAGGAGGACCATATTCCCATATCTTATGCTGTCATGGTTCAATTGAACTTGTCAAGGTCAAATGTGGAGTGAGAGGGGATGTTGGACCGGCCTGCAATGTGGTTGGCTACCTGGATCGCACCCTGCTTGGCATCAACCATTTGCACCCACGGCCTGTGTATCAGCGCACTCCTGTGTGTTTTCCATGCCATCTCAAATTCACTTTTTTCCATTGATTTTCCTGCCTGATTTTTCTTGCCCTCACCAGAGGGCCCTGTGCAACAAGACATTTTTATAGTCTTCAATGTCTTCTTCTTTCTTCTAATTCTCAGATGTTTGTGGGACAGGATTGCAGCACAAAATCACCAGATTATGGGCCTCTTCCACCAGGAGCTCCGAACTGGTGCAAAGCACCGTTTGATCCTGAAGGTCTTTTAAGGTGAGGTCTTGCTTCCGTTAGAATTTCTCTGGTGTTCACATTGTTGAAGTATAGATGCGCATGCCTTCTTTCTTAATTCCTCCCCAAGAATGTCTTCTCTTGAAGGTCATCCCTTATCATTCCATTGTCTGTGTATGCAGCTCACTGTCTTCAGTTGGTAGCTGTTTTATAGGCTTGCATTTTGGCCATGTTCTGGTTCACCACAAGGTTTGACTTCCCTTTCTGATCTCCAACTGAATCTGTACTGTGGAGCAAAATAAGAGATTTCTCACATGTTGGCCTCATAAGAAACTTTTTTGGTTCTTTCTGTGAGGTGTACAGTAGAAACCAGACTTAATGTCAATCAAGCCCTGGGGCACTTGAGTTGTATGGAGTAATGTGTGGTTTGCGGTGTGTGTAGGAGCACTATTCCAGAATTTGGCACTGGTTCTTTCCTGCTCTTGGACTATTAGCTGTGGGACTGATGCTACACATATTAGGTGTGTGCCTTTTTTCATGTTCTACCCTCAACTATCAACTGATCAGTACCAAATTAAACTCTGGGTAGGGCTGGCAAGGTGAACAGTCTATGCAATTTTCCAATGCTCTCTCTGAGAGTTTTGCACTGTTCTGTTTGCAAGGTTCCCTTAAATCTGGCAATGCTCTATGGAACAGTTGTATTGGTCTCCAGTTGTGAGCAAGTTTCAAGACACCAGGCACATCGTACCTTATGTTGGCTTGCTTGGGTTGGAGAGTGGTGTAGCTTTTTTCTGTGAGGATGTTGTGCATGGGTTGACTACTATGTTACAGAATGGCCGCATATGTGTTCAGGCAAGCAGTTGCCATTGTTGTGTTGTCTGCCTGCCAGCTGGCTGGCAGTACATGGTTGCTTTTTGAGGAAAATCCTGCATTTCATGTGAATGTTATTGAGGTCTGTAACATGCTCTAATTTTCAGGAATGGAGTTCAACAAGCCACTCTATAGCTTTAGCTATTTGTGCTTCACAGGAGGTGCTGCTGGGCTTGTTTTAACAGGCTTCTATCTTCTGGTTTCTCCCCTCCTCTCATTGTTTCACCCTGAACATGTCAAGAGTCCCTTTTATTTTGGATGTCCATTTAATGTCATGCAGAAACATGTGAAACTCTTTTGTTTCTTAGAAGCATGGCTTGATTTGACTACTTGAACTTGGTCTAGTATTTCACAGTTTTAAAGGGCTCCTGTTTACCATCTTGGAACTTTACCAAGGCACAACTTGTAATAGAAGCTAGAAGGAACAAGAGCAATATGAAAGAAAGGGACAACAGTCTGATGACTCCCAAGAGCTATGTTCCAGATAGTGTCAAGGAACATTGGAGTTTCATATTTGATGATGTTTCACTTTAACTGCAGGTCGATGTACATGGGTGGAGACAACCCACAGTGCTTTTAGAATGGATGGGCATGCATGCTCTTCTCATGTATACTCTAGTTGCCTGTGGTGTCCTCCCAGCTGCTCTGCAAGGTTTCTATTGGGGATCTCCTGACAATAATCTGGTACCTCTCCACATCCTTCTCACTGCTTCATCATTGCAGTCTAGAA
>Ga0116230_10008590_pt1 | contig 10065 bp, 7 predicted proteins | sample S1TSphfallax_3_FD_88678 | JGI IMG/M metagenome (GOLD analysis project Ga0116230, IMG submission 88678) | Host-associated microbial communities from peat moss isolated from Minnesota, USA - S1T2_Fd - Sphagnum fallax MG | ecosystem: Host-associated > Plants > Peat moss > Unclassified | place: USA...
CTTGGGCACTGCAATTAGGATCAAACTCCTTTTAGCACATATGAAAGTGTTAAAATAATTTTAATCTTGATTGTGTCACTCAATGCAAATTAATTAAAAAACTTGATGTTCATGTAACATTTTGACTCATGTTAGATCCCTAATGAGCAATTTCATCCTCTATATAGGGCACTTTACAGATGACTCTAATGGAGCTAGTGTGAAATGGATTATAACCCCTTTCAAAGGCCCCTTGAACCCAAAAAGAAAGTTGCATGGATGGGTTGTGGGGAGTGTAGGTATGTCCAGTGTTTGGCCATAGTGTGGATTGCATCCTTTAGACACAAGGTGTAACGTTGTACATCCGAACTTTCCTAGTGGGCCTATTCAACATATGAACCTTGACAGACAACCTTACTATTCATGACAAGTTGCTATGGAAGGATTCTTCTGTTGTACCCATTGTAAGGATGGGATTGCTTGAAAATTGGCCTTCACAATCTTCACAAGGATGACATATGAACTAGACCTATTGCTACCAAGCCAACCCAAAAAAGATCTGAAGCAATTTTGGTAGGTGGCATTGCATCTAAATGAGTCATTTGGTGGGTGGTGAGACATGAGAGGTATTACAGTTATCCACAAAGTACTCCAAACTGGGGGCAAGCTGCCCCAGTTTTGTCAAAACTGGGGATGAAATCAAAAGTCAGAAGGAACCAAACTGGTTCTCTCACGTATAGCAGGAGTTTCAGCCCAACTTTGGATTTGCCTTACCCACAACACCTTCACTGCTGATCATATTCTTCATTACATCAAGTCTTATCATAATAACATCCTGCAAATCTTGTGAATTAACACCCAGTTTCATTACTTGGTGCCCAATTTTTCTCACTCCAATTAAGTCGGCAGAAAAAGAAAAAGATCTTGCACTCCTATTTGTTTGTGTCGATCAACTTCATCCAAAAATTTCCAAACTTTGTACATCCAAGAGGGATTTTGGCCAAGGATTGTGTGATGTAGCGAAGGTGGCAATCATCCAAAAAATAACACAGCCAAATTTGGTTCTATGCTAGATATGGAAGTAAAAATAATCAGAATCCTTCTATATTCTCTGGTTATCTATTGGAACTTATCATTGAAAATTGGCAATTTAGAATTTTTTTTCCCTGGAAATCTGGCTAATTCAGGTCAGTTTTTCCATGAAAAATCCTTTGTACGCCCCAAAATCATATTTTTCAGCTGAAAATTTGCCAGATTTTCACAATTAAAAAAAATACTGATTTGGGCAAACGCCACTCTTACTTCTAAAGTATCAAAACATAAGTTAGACCTGTTCTTTAAGGAGTTGAAGTCAGTTTGAATTGAAAACTGGATGTTGCTTGTGATTGCTACACATAAAATGGGGATGTATTTATTGTCCTTGGTGCCCCCACATCATCAACTTCCTTCCCAACTCTCATTTAATATCTCTCAACATTCCTGCTCCGTGAGTGTCAAGGATGTGCAGCTCATGTTACTACAACATCATCCCACTTCATAATTCCCAGCTAAAATTGCAACATGTGATAACTTGGGTGAAATGGGTGGGTGTGACTCAACAAAACATTTTTGTTTTGTCAATAATAATGTAAGCATCGAAGTGAGATAGTTCATGTTCATAACTTGCCCCTATGAACCCCTTTGATGCAACTTATTATTAAAAAATATTAATTTAATGTAAATAGGGTGTTTACAATTCATTATGAAAATATATTGAAATTATACCTTTATATATTAAGATATACATAAAATATATTCAAAATATGTCATTATTTAATAGAAAAATAATTTTGTAAAAAAACTCTCAAGTGCTTCTTAAAATATACAAATAGTGATTTTTCTAGGTGTGGAAGTGCTTGGCACAACCATAGCGCCAATTTAGAACCCCATGGCACATTCCTTTTCATCAACATCCAACTTTTCCAATATATTAGATAAATTAAAATCCCAAATCATCCTTGGGCCTTCATCTTGAAATACATGAGAGTATGAAACTTTTAGAAATGTTGATAGGGCTATTCATGCAAGTCCAATTCAATTGCCCATCACTAAAGGTGGTTGGTCATCATTACAAAGCACAAATGAATGCCTAGTTAAATCTAAAATGTTATCCACAAACATGTGGGTCACCTAAGGATGACTTGATATGTTTGTTAAATCACCTTTAGTGGTGTTAGGTTAATCCACATCCATCGAAATTGATGGGCACATGAATTGACTATTGTAACATTTACCTACATTAACTTACTAATCCAGGCCTTGGATTATTGCCATCCTACTAAACAAAGTTATTTGAAAATCTCCCAATGGTGGGACATTTTCCAACAAATATGAACATTGGTGTTTTGTGTAGCTTGCAAATGTTACAAAATTTGGATCAATTCCCAAAATAATTTGATTTAAGGTTTGAAAGTCTTTAGCTTATACTAGCTTGTGAAAGACCTCGGCATGGTTGTCCTAAAATCACCAGATCAATTAATGTATTCTTGGCCAAATCCAATGCTCCCAACAATATGATGTTGTTTGGAAGGGAACATAGGTGACCTTGAGTCATCAATGTTGGTAACAAATTAAGGTATTTTTGTTACAACATCATGATGTGACACGTGTAGGTTTTCCTAACTTGTGGACACTTTTCATGTAAATGATATTGTTAGATACCATATTTTAATATTGCAACCAAACTTGAACTAATGTTTCCAAACAACTTTAATAGGCATATTTAATCCTTAGGAATGTGCCATTCAATAGCTTTTATATCCAATGGGTTTAATACTAGTGGCCCATTACCAACATCCACAAATAACTATAAGCTTGGTGATAACAAAATGTGCCAAGATAAATGAATGCAACTATTAGATGATGTTTGCAATTTTAACAGTGTACCCAATGGTGACATGGGATTTAGTGTAGAAATCGAAATCAATTGCAATTCATTTGTCCCCAACATTATCAATTCACTATTATCGGGTGGTTCATTTTGATCATGGATGTTACCTTTCAACAACTCAAACACATGTGGAAGGCTTGAAAATTTAGCTAACATAATTGATTTATTGGATTTCCCTACTTACACCCAAGAAATCTCATTAATAGTGAAGCCTTATGCCTAGTTCCCATTTACCATCCTAGTTAGTAATATGTGGATTCTTTCCAAAAAATAATGGTAACCCCCATGGGATACAATTTTAAAACTAATTCTTCCAACTAATACATCATACCACTACTTGGGCCCACATTGTGGTATATTTTGTTGGTTTGTTGGGATTAACTTGAATCACAATCTCCTACCTAGCTAATCCATTAGCCTTCCTTGATCTACCCATTGATGTCAAAATTTGGTATGGGCATGGTTTTATGTAAGTATTGGTTAATTCAAGAACTTCAGTTGTTACCTTGCTCAACATCAAAGGTTGAACCCTTAAATCAAACAAAATCTTCTAGAGGGGTTAATATTCTTGTGCCAACACCCCTTTCAATTGAAAAAATTCCTTCCTTGTTACACATTACCACCACACAAGGAACAATATTAGCCTTATTAATAGTTAGGTGCGTTGGGAATTTGTGAAACTTGGCAATAGTTAATGCCAAAATTCAACCTTGGACACCTTTATTTGGTTAACCTTGGGAATATTTTGGGGAATAATAATCAATACTGAAAGGTCCTCCAATGTAATCACCATCATTGGTGCTCCCCACCTTCACATAAGGTGGCCATTAAATGAAACATCTATGTTAGTTGAATGTTGAAAATGGCTAAGGTTTTAATAGAAAACAATGGTGTTTGGTACACTATAATTGCCACCCCAACAAACTACTTGGTGTTTTAATTCTTGAAATGGAACCAAAAATCTTTGATATAATTAATGCAAAATTGGAAGTTGAATTTTTTTAGGGCTGGAATTTGTATTTGCCAACACAAATGTCTATGGTAGGAAAATTTGTCATTAAGTCTTCCCATTTTGAAGATACAGTTTCTTGTCAACACCTTGTGATCTCAATGTTTGAACATTCATTCTTGTCACAAATGTAATTGTCAAAAACTTTTCAATTGAATTGAAAACCCAAATTTGGTTCCCACCACCTATGACTATGATTCATGGTCTCTTGAAACATTGACATATTATCTCATTTAGAACCATTGAACTTGAAAATCTAGTTCCACAGAAATAAATTAGGTTGGCATCCCAACTAGAAAACAAGTTTTTTTTCACTCCTTCACCTTCCTTAAAATAAATGCATTGGGTTTCACTTGCATCATCAAGTTCATAATTAGGCTTCCAAGTAGGCAAATTCCATTTCCATAGTTTTAGATTGACTTGGAGTTGGCTTGGTGGTCAACCCCTTGTGGCCCGGACATTCCCCTTTTGATTTTTCATATAACTTTAGTTTTTACCACAATTGGTTATCAAGGTGCATTCACAATAAAAAGGAACCAGTTGGCCCTAGGTTCAAGTCTTTTCTAAGCAATAAGTTTTTTCAAGTTTAAAACATGGCCTCCATGTTTTGGATAGTGCCTTATTATAGGTTGATAGTGCTAAATTCAAAAGTTTAATTCACCTGTGTTTCCATGAATTTTCAAATAATATGTAATTAAATCTATTTTTTAATGATAAATTTCAAGTAAATCAAATGTGTAGATTTCAACAAAAGTAAACATGTCAATATTTTTAAAATAATATGTGTTTCACACCTTCAATGATACATTATACATTGAGTTTATCAAACATACCTTTTTTTAACATCATTTTAAATGGAGCATAACAAATTCACAAAAAAATAAGTAGTCTTATATAACACATTCAATATTCATGAAAATGCAACCTTGTGTTTGCTTATACTGAAATATATATTTTTTGTTGAAGGAAGTTTTTCAAATTATGGATCAAATTCATAAAGTCCATAGCTACTTTAAATTGGGGTTTCCTAAGCTAGTTTTTTTCAAATAAGCACAAAATAGGGGCCTAGAATAAGGTATGCATTTATTTTTGAAAAATAACATCAAAATTTGAGGGTTTTTTTGTTTGGTTAATCCTTGACCTAGTCAAACTTGTTAAATATTGAGTATGGGTGATGTTTTTATCCTCAAGGTTATGAACCACTTTATTTTGCATCTACCCTTTAAACATGCAAAAAACATTTTGATTTGTGTCAAGATTTTAACATGCAAGCTTTGTAGTTAATGGAAAATATTCCCAAAAAAATTATGACAATCAAAACTATTATGTTTCACTTGTCATTTTCCAAACATACAAAATGCAGTTCCAAAAAGTGTCCACTCACTTGGGTGATTCTTTTGACTATGTTTTTACCCAATTGCCTTAATCCATCTCAAGCCATGACTTTTAACCTTAACCCTAAAAAACCATGTTCCCATTGTAATACATATGCACATGATGCAAATCATTGTTTCACATTGCATAAAAAATTATAGTAGGGCCAATCATTATTCACAATAAAAGGAACCAAGGACTGCATGTACAAGCATAAAATCTTGCACCCCCATGACTTGAAAAATGATTACATCGGTTGTAAGAATTCTAATTTAATGAAATCATTTTCAAAATGTTTGTATACTTATGAATTTCATCACAATGAATTTTGTGCAATTTCAATATGTTTCATTGGTCATAATGTGTATAATAAGGAGTGGACAATTTGATGTGTTAAAATTTCAATGTCTTTTATATTATGTAAAACCAAACCATTAATTCTGAAAAATTATGGGTGACCATATATTGATGATTATGAGGGCATGGTTTCATTAAAATTTTGAATATATGTTATATTTTAATTATCCATGATAGTCTTTTTTTAGTGTCTAAATGTGTTTTTAAAGACTTTCATGTTATTTAAAGTCCGTAACAAAAAAATTATAAGTCATATGATGTTAATATTTTCAAACTTGTATTTTTAAAAGAAAGATTCATCATATTCCAATTCCCTATATAACATATTATAGATATTTCAATCGTTTCAAAATCCATATACCAAAACTATTGTTAGTTGGCAAGTCCAAAACTTCAACTTTGAAAGTCCATAACATTTTTACCTTAATGAGTTATGCAAAATAATTTAAATCTTCATTTTTATAATTAAGTTGACAATTTAAACATGTCCCTAAAATCAAATTGAAATATATGTGCATAATAATGAAGCTTCCAATCACAACACCCCTACAAAATTTAACCTTGTGATATAAAAAGTGCGCCACTTTACCTTGTATTTACCCCAAAGCACTTAAACCTCGAAAATAAAATTTTTATTTTTTTTCAAATTTTTTTTTTCCTACCAAATGTACACCATTCCTTTTGAAATTTGAATAGAATTTTAACATTGATGATTAGAAGGGAAAAAGGATTTAAATTAATGAAAAACATTTAAAAATTTGATTTTAACATATTTGGCTCAAAAGTGTTTCCGGCCCTAAAAATTATGGAATTTAAAAATGTGCCTTAACAAAAGTTATTCATGTTTATGTGATAGTGGGCATGAATGCATAATATACATGATATAAAATCAGTTTGTAGTTAAAATGTATTCATATCTAAAATGAAATGTTAAAAGGGGTAACCAAAATACACATTTTAAAATTATAAACTAACATAAAAAAGATATGTGTCATGTGCAGTCCTTAGAAAAGGACTTTTACCTTGGCACCTTTAGTTCCATTGATTATGTTTTCACCCAATCCCATTTTAATGCAATTCACCACACTTCCAACATTTGTCTTATCAAATTCCCTTTTGTTCAATGGAATATGATGAAGAAACACCATTTGGTTCTTGTTTGGCCCCCTTGGTATTTGGTGGTGAAACTTTATTTGACTAGCCACATGGTTATTGAATCAAAGGTGTTGAATTTTTTTCAAATTATCCTTATTAAACCCAAGTGTAACCATAAGTCTCTTTGTCATAATATTAAGTTTGATGTGTTTTGATAAAAATGAACACATTTGCTAGAGTTAGTTGTTTAAGGCATCCTTCACCTTTCACTTAAACTCCTTGTCCATAATTACATACCAAAATTAGACATCATGTGTTTTTGTGACCCCTTGGATGACATTGATCAATTGTTTCATTCTTACATATGTTTCTTATAAACTTTCACGTGGCTTACATTGGAATTCATCTAAACTCCACAACTTTTCCAAGTGTTGTTAACATTTTAACATTGTTGTGAAATTCTTTCACAAGTTGCAAAAAGATAACTCATGATAACTTTTTTATTGACAACCTTTCCAAATGTTAGAATAGACCTTTTTAAATGCTAGAACAGACCTATCCATGCCATGAAAGGTGTGAACAACTACGGATTGCACATCAATTGCATATCACATAAATTGTCAAACTTTTGGATCACATCATCCAATTTGATGGTGCCAACCACTACCAAATGGAAAATACCAACAATCTCCTTCGATGCTTCCATAAATGTCATCCATGTTGCACAATAGCAGTGCAATGATCAAACTTGATGGTGAACTTGTTTTTGAGTTTGAGGAATCCCCCTAGGATGAAAATGATGGTAGAGTGAATGGTTTAAACCTCACCCCCCACCAAGTAAACTAATTAGTACCCTTCAAAGTATCCCTTGTTATAAAATTTTGTGTCACCTATGTGGTGACCCTTAACCCTAAATGCAAGGTAATCAAATCCTAATCATAAACCAAGATGTTGAACCTATGGGTTTAATTTAACCTTAATCTAAGAGGGCACCTACATTCAAAAAAACATTTCAAAAAGGTAACAAAACTTTGAACATAACAAATGTGATTTATTAGCTATTAACTTCGTCTCATTATGACAAATAAACAATAGCATAGCTAGTGATCAAATTCGAAATATCTAGAATAATGCCAAACTTTGTTTCCAACCTAACCTTTTCATGTTAAATTTCAACCTTGTTCATTGGAAAATTGCATGGGCAAGTTTTGACCAATAAACCCCCAACATGGCAATTTGTATTTCAAAAATTGGTCATGGAATGACAAATTATTCACACAATACCTAAAACTTGTTTTTTGAGATTTCACCATTGAATTACAAGTTCAACATTTTCCATAAACAAAACCAAAAACAAAGGCACACCCCCAAAACAACACAAAGTGGGAATGAACATTCATAGAACACAAATTCCCACTTTTGTAATTTTCATTCAAAAATTATGCCAGTAATTCAAAATCCTCCATGTTAGTGGATGGCACAACATTCCACCACTTGTGGGTTTTAAGTAGTTACGTGTACTAGCATAAGCAATTGGTTTAAAAAACATGTAAAAAATTGACTTCACACAATTCACTTTTTCACTTGTGAAAAAACCTTTAAAATGTTTGTCTTCAAAAAGGTTGAAAATTTGCACACATGTCTCCCTTTTCAATAATACAATGGCATAACTGACATTCCAATTTGACCCTTGGCAACAATGTTTATGATCTTTAGTAGATCACCAAACAACTTATTTTGTTGCTTGTTAATGAACAACTCCAAATTCATCAATAATAGAAAACTAAAACAACCTGCTTCATTGTTCACCAACGAATACCTCAAAATTCAACAAACTTTTAGTAGGTCACCAAAAGAACCCATTTAGTTTTTTAACACAAACAATTCCAAATTGCTAGAATTTCAACAAGTTGTTGAAAGGCTTGTTAAATTTGTGATATGAGTCAAAACAAAATACAATCACCTCACGTGATGTTTACAAACAAAATTTGAACCCATGACAATTGGCACAACAATTATTGTGTATAAAATGACTTGCTTCTTGAATGTCACAAAACTCAAGCATTGACTTTTGATGATTCAAAATATGATTCATTTACAAACAAGTAAGAATCTAGGCCCAAAACACAAAATAAAAAAAAACACTGTGCAAAAAACCTTGCATAAAAACACAAAAGGATTACAAAACAAAAAACACCATATATTTGGTGATTTGAGAACTCACAACTTGAATTTATATCCCAACCGTTAAATAATTTGAACCTTGTTCACACATGAGTTGATTCCAAGCTAGACCACAATGAACTACACTAACCCAACTTATCATTCATATAATAAGAACTTAATGAATTAAACTAATACTTTTGACATTGGACAAGTAAATAAGCACAAGATACAATGGTCTCCTGAAAATATTCAATAAACAAAATAAATGTTTTTGATTGCGTGATTATGATAGTTGACGTATGGGTGGAACTTAAATGCCATAGTACATTGGCAACTTCAACACTAATTATATTAGTTTTAGAAATTTTGAAAGTTTCAATATAGAAAATCAAAGAATATACTTGCATAAAGGGAAATATTGAATCTTCAAGAATATTCTATTTGTTCGAAATGAAAAATTCAAAATCAATTAATTATTTGCGAAACATGTGTCAAAGTTGTCAAGATAAGAGCATACTCACACTTTAATACTATTGAATTTCTCATGTTGAATAAAATGGCGTGTGCAGTGTACTTTGGATGAAGTATACAACCTTAACATAGTGTGACAATAGATTTGGCCCTGTAAGCATGCATTTCGGACCGTGGTCTCCAAAGGCCTAGTAAAAGCACTACTTCTGCTCAGCCCACCAAATGATTGGCTGCAGTAGTGGCATTTAAATAATCTCTCATCTTATACCGTCCAGTCATAGGACATGAATACAAGAAAAAAGTGATTAAAAAAATAATTAATTAATTGTGATGTAGTTGAGGTGGTAATCATCCATAAACAAATTTAGTCAAATTTGGTGATTAAAGAAATATGAAAAGAATTTTCTAAAAAACATCTTTATATGTATTTGGCTATCTACTTGAACCATGCATAGAAATCTGGCAACTTTTAAAGATTTTATTGATTTTTTTATTTTTCCAGATCTGCTAAATTTTTTCCATAAAATAAAAAGAAATTCTGGATTAAAAAATCAAATTAATTATAACAATGGGAAATTATTGCACCAAAAGAAAAAGGCTGCTCCACACATCATCCATCCTGAGATGGTGGGTGTTGATTTGCTTTGGTTGTGCAACAAGAGTGTACTAATCAATGATGTTCATC
>Ga0116230_10008591_pt1 | contig 10065 bp, 17 predicted proteins | sample S1TSphfallax_3_FD_88678 | JGI IMG/M metagenome (GOLD analysis project Ga0116230, IMG submission 88678) | Host-associated microbial communities from peat moss isolated from Minnesota, USA - S1T2_Fd - Sphagnum fallax MG | ecosystem: Host-associated > Plants > Peat moss > Unclassified | place...
CACTTCTCGCCCTCGCTACCTTCGATCTCGCGGCCTTCCTTGCCGTCGTCATGACGCTCCACTACGTTCTCACCGAATGGGGCCTCGGTGAACACCTCGCGATAGCTCGCGAAGAATCCGAGATGACCTTCGGGCCAAATGTTCTCTTCGGTATCCGCTACGCTATCATGTTCGCCCTTCCCGAACGATACTGGGTTTGGATGGTCGCACAATTTCTGTTCTTCCCGCGTATCACCATTCGGCAACTGTGGCAGGAACACAAAGAGGCCACACTCTACGCGGATGACGTGATCGAAGCTGACTTCACACCAGACTCCTCCGACTAGTAAGGTTCACCTTCTTCTCTTGATAAAGGCCAGGCTTGGAACCTGGCCTTTTTCTCTTGATGAAAACTTCTTCACCTGATAAACTAACAGTATGTTCTTCAAGACGAATCAACGCCCCACGACGACCGAGCATAACCACGGCCCCAACTTCGGCCGCAAGGTGATCGGTTGCGAACGGTGCGAAGAGCTGGCCAAGGGTGCTCTTCCCGTGGACCGATTCGGCCGCACCTATGATCCGCAAGAGGCTAAAGCCCGCCGTCAACGGGACGCGCAACGCGAGGCTAAACGCTCCTCCCACATTCGGGACCATTTCACTTCCGGTGAATGCCGCTCCAAGTGCGGTCCGGTATGCGTCAAATTCGATTGGTAGCATCCTCCAAAAATATCACTTGATGATAACACCAGAAGGTGATAACATCGAGGTATGGTAAACAATACGCAGTGCATGAATCCAGACTGCCATCGGCGCTTCCCGGCGAACGTCGCGCTAGTCAAACGGACACCCAAGGGCCTTCTGGTAGCCTGTTCCACCGTTTGCGCTCATGCTATCGAACGCATCCCCGACGCTCACTAAATATCACTTGATGACAAGAGCATAAGGTGATAATATAACAGCATGCAGGTCCCCTCCGCGCCGCAAGGCGACCGGAATGAGAATGCGTTCTTTGGGCTCACCAGGTTCCTCTTTGATATTATCCAAAAACCTCTTGATGAAGATAACCCTTTACTGTATACTTATGGCATGGAACCTTTCAAGAATTTCACGATCAAGCGCGGCTACTATTGCACCTTTACCCCTTGGGGAGAAGGGTGCCTCCAAGTCACTCTCAACAATTCGCGAGGCAAAATGATCGCCTTTACTTACGTCAACATCGCGTAAAAAAGAGGGTTAGCAGGAGGGGAGGCATCGAAAGGGTGTCTCCCTCCTTCTTTTCATGACCTTTGCTATGATAGCAAAAGCTCTTGATAGGATAACACCAAGGTGCTAACATTGGGTCATGAGCAATACGCAAGCGCACAAGGCCCTCACCGAAAAGGTTCGCACCTTCCTCCAGAAGGTTGCCACCACGGACAAGAACGAGGCTTACCGCCTCCTCAGCGAAAAGCAACGCGAGGCCGTCACCCGTTACCTCCTGATCGTTTGGCAAAACCAAACGGCCGACGAACAGGCGGACCAAACGACCCGGCACCGCAACGGCAAAGGGTTCTCGGGCCTCACCGGAAGCAACCCCTTCGTGATTAGCCTGTGCCAGCAAGCAGAAGCGGGTCGCATCCTCTCGGCGAAGCAAGCCGTCGTGGCCGCGAAAAAGATCGTCCGCTATGCCGGGCAGATCGCCGCCGCCGCTCCCGCTCCGACGCCCTCACCCCTAAGTGACGACCCTTCGCGAGGCAATCAGGCGGAAGAGGACCTAGCGGATTGGGAGGCCCAAAATGACCTCCGCCAGGAACGTATCGACAAGAAGGCCCACAAGCGCGCCATCCGGGAAACCATCCCCGCCGGTCACGTTCGCCCCCACAAGATTGGCCCCGATGGCCTCACCGATAGCGAGCGCGCCTTCATCCAACTAAGCGCGACCTTCGGCCAACCCTTCCAGCAATCTTTGCTCTAGGATGCCTTTTACGGGGCCTAGAATGGCCCCAGGACGCGCCGAAGGTTATCACCCTATGTTATCACTAGGGGAACGCCTTCGGCGCGTCCTAGCGCGTCTTAGTAAAGGCGGGTTAGCTATTATACAAAAACCCTTGATGAAGATAACACTTTGAGGTATACTTCAAGAGTGATGAACACTGCAACACAAGCCCGCCGCTCGAACGCCCTTACCGCCCTCCTGGCCCGCGCCGCCAACCTGCGCGCGACGGCGACCTCCCTCATCATGAACGCCCAAAACCAAAACGGCAAGGGCACCAAAGGGGGCCGTCCCGTCAAACGTGACCCACGGGAAATCATGGGCCACGTCTATACCGTCGCCTCGGCAGAACGCCTCTTCGCGGCCGATCCTCTCGCGGGATACGTCGCCTTCGCCCAAATGGCCGAAGAATCGACCCCCCGCACCGAAGAACTCCGCGAGGCCATCGCGGCAACCGAAGAAGCGCGCACCCAAGGGATTCTCCCCTGCGGCGACCCGGCCCAATCGGAACTCGAAATCCGCACCCACATTCGCGTCACCGAGGATGACGTAAATGGGGAATCCTTCCGCAAAGAGGCCCGCCGTGCCCTCGCTATGGCCCGCGCGGCCTGCCAGGAAGAGGCGAAGCAACGTCGCCAAGAAGCGGAAGAGAACGGTACGGAATACGTCGCCCCCGTCCTCTATCTCCGCTATGTTCGGAACGTTATCACCCGCGCCGAACGCAACGCAAAGGGCAAGGGCAACCGTGGGGCCATCCGCGCCATGTACGGCGGACGCCTCTACATCTCGGACCGCTCGGCCCATGAAGGTACGCTCCTCGCTATCGTCACCCCTAACGATGGCGACCGAACCGCCCTCGCCTCCTACTCCTGGCAGGTGCCGGGCTTCTAGGAGCCTGGTTCCTACTACCAAGCAGTAAAGATAACATAACAAATAACACCTCGGTTTCTATTGATGAAATCGAGGTGTTATGATATACTGAAAGATTCTGGAAGAATCAAGGGGGTAAATCCTGGCCTTATGCGCTGGTGTGTTAATGGCCAACCCCTATTTCTCTATAGGGTGAAAAGCGTTTTTCAAAAATCCACCCCTCCTTCTTTTCCTTAAAGATTTTACTCAAAATTCTTCATCATCATAATTTGATGAAGAATGTATGCTCGTTCAACTCTTACAAGGCAATTCTTCATTGATTGAGTGCAAATAGCAACCCATTGATCTATTGTTTTATGACTATCAGTATAAAAGCGGTTATCCCACACTTTAACTTCTGCCACATCACCCTTCAATAATTCTTGTTTTTGTTGTTGTTGTTCATCATTATTACCAACAACATGACATAAAAACAGAAAATTTCTGAAGACCCATCCTACCTCTTCTGATCGATGGCAGGTCCATTCTGACCACGAGCATATATTTGTTAATGCTCCGAGTGGTAGGTCTTGTGGTGCTTCTTTAAGAATTTCACAAACAGTATCAAATGTCATACTACTGCTACTTCATGAATCTTGAAACTACTAGCGGTTTTATCTTTTGAAAGTGAGAAGGCCATTGGTATAAGCCAAGTAAGATTAGGTATTGCATTATCGAGGTTGATAGCGTTTATTGGTAGGACAACGATTTCTTCATCTTCTTGTGTTGAGACGATATTTGCGAGATGTTGTTTCTTATCAGTAATAAAAGCGGAAAAGAAGTGGACACAGAATGCACCTTTTCTGGAGATATGATCTTCTTGAGAGTCTGGTCCATAGAGGGTTGCAAATTGGTACCAGGTGAATTCATCGATGATTGCGCCTGTTTCTTCTTTGAACTCTCGTGCCATAGCTTGTGCAGGATATTCGCCTGGTTCTACTTTGCCACCGATGCCATTGAGTTTTCCTGCTTGCCAGGTTGGTTTATTTTTACGCACGAGAGCGACGTTTCGATGCGCTGTATTAAAGAGAAATCCTGCCACATATTCAATCATTATATCCTGAAGATAGGATAAAAAAATGACTATTGTTGTGTGGAAGGATTATTATGAATTATTAATAATAATAACTACTACCATCTCCTGGTTCTCTTCTTGCGATGCTAATGGCAAAGGTAATCCACAAGAATTTAAGAGCAAGTGATCCGGTATACTCGGAAGAAAAGATATCATCTTTTTCTTTATAGTAAGTTATATTTACCATAAAGCCAAAGCTATTTGGATCGATCCAGGAAAGGATTTTTAGCATCTTTGCTCCTTCGCCGACATAGCCGTTGGATTCGAGGGAGCGTTCATAAAGTTTTTTATATTTGATAGTCATGTTCAATTGAATTTTTAAGCGTTTGAGAGCGGTATTTGTTCAGATTCGGGGTCTGGTTGTTGTCGTTGTGATGGCTCTTGTTGTTGTTGTTGTTTTTGAAATGCTAAGATTGCCATTGTTAGCATTTCATCTAGCAGATCAAAATGATGATGTAATGTTTGTTGCTGTTGTTGTTGGGGGCAATTCATCAAGTGTATCCAATTCCTTAAGAAGAGCAATGTTATCTTGAATACATTTCTTTATACCATCAGATAACTTTTCCCTGGTGGCAATGATTGTTTTATATTGTGGATGCTGTGGTGTTAGGGCAATTGCAATTTCTGTCAGATCAGACATATGCTCGATAATCGTTTCGACAATTATCTTATCAAATTGTGAGTACGCTTGTTTGAGATAATTAAAGCGTCTTTGTTGTTGTTCTTGTTGTTGGTTCAATTTTCAATCACTTCCATTGAAAAAGAAGAAATAAGAGGGAAGAAAATTGTTGTTTTATTCCCTCTTATTACTATTGTTATTGTTGATTACTACTTTTAAGCGGCTTGAATTATTACGCCTGGTACTGCTGGTGCTACTTCATTTGGTCTACGATAGTCGCGTAAGTTGCTAATGTTCGCGATCTTTCTAAACTCTTCTTCGTTGGTACGAAGCATCAAGACTTGAGAAAGAACGACATCGTTTAGTGGTAGACCATGCATGTTTGGTTGGATGCAAAAACGTTCGACATCGCGCCCATTCTCATGCATGAAGACATTCCCATGCGTACCTTTAGTGAGTCGATACTTCCGTCCGCTCTTCGCGATCAGGAAGAATTGCCCTTTGGAAAGATAATCTATCCGTTGTTCAGCGTCGAGATGGAACAGCAAGATAGCAAGAGCGCGTTCTTCTGCTTCTGCTTTGACTTTTTTCTGGCGTTCCATCTCAGCAAGACGAGCATTTTCACGTTCACGACGTGCTTGAAGTTCGTTTTCGATTTGACGCCGCGCAATTTCTCTTTGAACGCGATGTTCTTCATCGACAGCAACCCAAGCATCCCATGAGTTATCTGCAATGACTTCATAGGCTACTTGATACTGTTCGCCTTCAACCTGTGTGACAAAGACGTTCTTGTTCCAGGCATCCCAAACATCACCATCTTCATATTTTCGGATGAAGGGAACATCGTTGGGGCGGAAACCTTTATAACCTGGATTTGGAATGCGCCATTCGATAAATGGCCCTTGTGTCGTACCTGTTGTCCAATTAACATCCCAAGCATAATACTGTTGTGCTACAGTATTATTTGTTGTTGTTATTGCATCTATTGTCCACCATGTTGGTGGTTGAACTGCGACCCAATCCTGCATTCTATACTGAACGGTATTTGGTGACATATATGACCTCATGGTCGTCCAGCGAACTTCATCAATCCAGATGGCAGGTTCTTCAGTAAATCCATCACCTGCATGTTGATGATTGCGAGCGCGTTGCTCTCTCACATTTGTCGTATGAAACTGATCCCATAGCGTCCCATTAATATTGAGATGCCATGCTCCAGGAGATATTGAAGTATACGTCGTTGATAGTTGCGTTTTTACACGATTACGCATGCCATTGAAAATGGCTTCATCAACGGGATGCGGAACAATCTCTCCATTGGCGTCGATGACCAAATTGCCATCTGAAGAAGGCTCCGCGAGAATTGGTATGTTAGCACCCGCAGGACCGGGAGGTACCCCACCGATATCCGCAGTAGTAGCAACAACAACAGTACCGTGTTCACAATTGATTTTGCGGGGAGCGCGACCCCGCCGCAGTGCTCGGCCTACCTGACGTTGCTTAGCAACTTCACCTGGAGGGAGTGGGCGAGGCTCTGGATCGGTTGGCAAGGCTATACTAGTAGTAGTAGCCTTTTTTTGCGGACGTGCTTCAACAATTGGAAGAAGTCCTGCCACTTGAAATTAGCCTCCAGCCATCGGCGCGACGAGGATCATTCGTGAAATCGATGGATCGAATTCACGAATCTGTTCACTCTTATCGCCATTCTTATCAGTCTTGTAGGCAAGGTATCTGTTGGTTTTGACGAATTTGTTGAAGGTTTCCTTCGCGTGGTCCGTCTCAGACTTGTTGTTGGGGTCCCACATCAGTTTGGTATCCCCGGTATGATCGAGGATCGCCATACCATGTTCAACTTCTTTGGGAAAGTACGACGGCTCGAAGGCTGGCTTCTCTAAAGTATCCATAATAACTCCCTAGTATAAGCGAAAAGACTTGGCTTGGCAAGTGCTAGTATTATGCTGGGACGAGTTCGGGCGATTCAGTAGTGGGGACCGTGACTGGCGTCGTTGTTTCTGAAGGCGCAGGTTGTGGTTGTTCTGCGGGCTCGAATTTCGATGGAATGGGTTCGCTGATCGGTTGTACCAGAACTTCTTTTACGGGTTCACCAATTTTTGCCATTAGAGTGGTTTTCCTTTTTGTTCCCAGTCAATCCATTGTTGGGCGAGTTTATTGTATTCGCTTGTGATTTTTGCCACATCGACGAGAATGGGTATGCCATTTTCGTAGACGATTCCGCTGGCCTCTTTTTTATCGCGTTCTGCTTTTACCTTTGCAATATGTTCGTTCCATTTTTTATGGTATGGGAGCATCTCTTCATGCCACACCACTTTATCTACACTTTTCTGAAGTTCTATCGGCATTGAATCAATTTCCACTCCCCATGCATTAGCAAAGCGTTTCGCTTCTGGGCATTTAAAGAACAATTGAGGATAAGCATATTGCGCTCGATAACCATTTTCATGCTCTATCACTTTCCCCCAAAGTGCTACTCGTCCAATAAGATAGTGGCTCTTATATGGATAGTTGTCTTTCGATAAAAGTGTTTTCAAGTCTTTGAATGCATAGATACCACATTCACAATTTTTTAATGGCGCAAGATTACCTTTATGAACAGGATATCCAGATGTATGACATATTGCTTCCATGCGCTTGAGAGGTTCGAAACGATATTTGTCTTTCCATGCTACCGGGTGCAAGGTAAGATCAGTTGGATTCATGATCCAAGCACGATATCCAATGAAAACTTCTTTTTGTGTTGGAATCGTCAATGGCGACTGCGACACAGAAGACCTTACCTCTGGCGTGTTTTGCGCTTTAATGAAGGATGGCATTGACGATGTTGTTACTGATGTTACTATCGTGCCTGAATTAAAAGTCTGCTGTTGTTGTTGTTGATTAGCCATTGATCTTTGCAACTCATTAACAAGTTGTTGTTGTACTCGTTGTAGTTGTTGCTGTTCTTGTTGAGCAAGCGTGTGCGATCCTGCCGTAGGCGTTGTTGGCTTCTGAGTTATATTTCTTTTCTCCGGTGGTGAAGTCTTAAAGCCTAAGATAGCGAACAAGTAATCCATTAAAAAGAAAGCTCCGCAACAACAACAAGTCAAGAAAATAGGATTCTTAGGGTGATGACGACCCCACCACTAAAGCCCAATCTCATCGCACCAGGGAAGAAGCGGGATAGGACTTTAGTGGTAGAGGTCGTCCTTTTTGGTACGATCATCTGCTTCGGAAAGAGATACATCGACCTGGGAGATATTCTATCACGGTACGCAAGCCAGCGCAAGAGAGGCTTTCAATGTATTTGGTTTCTTCTTTAATACGAGGTACGGTGGAATTTTTCCTAGAGAAGCCCGTTTGATGATCGAATCGCGCCGCCCACCAATTTAAAGGATCAAATTTGCTTATTATATAAGGAGAAAGGAGTTTGACGATAGTTGTGAGTGAAAAGAAAAAATCTAATGAAAATAAGCAGGTCGAGTATGGCAGTCCTAATATGCGAAATACGATGATTGAAAATGGTGAAGAGTATGTTTATCCAGATTCAACCGTCTTTATCGCAAATGAAGCAAATTCATCATCTTCAAAGCCGGGCGTTTTGAATAGCATTGAATTTGATGATATTGCTACACCTAATGCTATAGATGCTAAGCCAAAGAAGGCAACAAGAGAAAAGAAAAAAGGTGCTGTTGTTGTTAAGCGCGTCGAACCATAATAAAATGAAAAGCCCGCTTGTGCGGGCTTTTTTTATATATTAAAATCTGATTCTGGAGCTGTCAAGGTGCTCAAAATTTGTGCTAAATAGTGAATTGCTTCTATTCGATTCATTCCTGTGAATAAGTATTTGATACCAGGTTTACCTTCTTGATCTGTTGTATCATTCTTTTGTGCAAAGAACATTGCTTTTTCACCATTTCGTGCTCGTTTTATGATATCTTGCAGAAATTCTTCACCAGTTACATCAAGAACTGATGTATCTTCTACGATAAATTTAAGCAACGAGTTAATATCTTCTGGTGTTTCCATAAATTTACCCTTCATTATGCCGCGAGAATTGCTTTTGCGACTCCAAGCGGTTGAATAATTGCTAATCCAAGATCAGATGGTCCATAAGAATCACTTTTTATTGGCATAACACCAAGAAAATCTGCAAAAGTAACCATATACATGATGTTTTTAGGCAATTGATCTGCTCGATAGATTGGAATACTCGGTTCATCAATTGAATCTTGCCAATATCCAAGTAATTTTTCATCAAAATCATCGACTAACGTGACTAAAGCGAATTGCAAATGATGATAATTTACTTGATAGATGATGTTTCTTGCTATATCTTCTGAAACAAAGATTCTTGCTGGCACAAAACCATGATAATTTAGCGCAAATTTCATAGATCGGAAGAAACTTGTCTCACAAACACTGCCAGTTGAGTCTTCAAAGACGTGATTATGATACATATTGTTCTTTGAATTAGGTACTGCGGTGTCTAAAGCGGCAAAAAATAGCTTATCAATATCAAATATGGCATTTGTTCGAGGAAGTTTAAGAAATGGGATTCGAATTTCATCAATTTTATAGTCAAAAGGTGAATTTTCGTCGTAAATTGGACGTGATAAACACAAATTAGGAACATATTCTGACCGTAAAACGGTAACATGATCCCAAGAGTTGTCACATATGTGTCTAAGAAGTGCTTTTGATGCTAAAGTATGGTAGTAATCAAACCATTTCACTGTTCGAAGTTCTCGCTTATGTCATCAGCGATGGAATTAAAGCGAAAATACTCATTTTTCTCTGTTTTCCAGTAAACAAACTCGTGTCCATCCCATTTATAGAAGGTTATTACCTTCGGTTTCCATTCAAATTGTTCACCAAGCGACAATTCACCACTATCTGAATCATTATATGTCCATTCTTGACATTGACCCATATGATCTGTCCATTCATAGATGACAGTTGATACTTCTGCGCTAAAATGATGAGCAAATCGCTTCCAATCGATTTTCTGATGTGACCAAAACCCATATGTAACTGCTTCTGTTTCACATGGTACAACTTTTATCATGAAATCGGTCTTTTTGCTCTTTCGCAATCGGAATGCTTTCAGTCTTTTATGCCAAATTTGGCCAATTCTTGGACTATTTTCTTCTTTTACAAGGTCTTGAGTTTTGGAATCCCAAGTATAATTCTCTTCGGCCTTAATTTTTACTCTACTCATCACTTTAAATATAGGACATACGAAGAAAACCATCATTTAGATGGTTTTCAAAACTACAACTAAGAATAGTGTTACTAGTCGTGCTCATAACTTTCAACAGTTATTTTATTTGGTGTTACGATTACTTGAACGTGATCTCCAAACATATCTTTTAAGGTTGGTCTAAATCCTTCTGAATCAAGAATTGAATTTAATTCAGTAAGTACATCATAAATTTCTTTTACACGTTCAGAAACGAAAACTGCATCTTTTCCATATCCATTGTACATATCCCATGTTTCAAAAGTATCATC
>Ga0116230_10008593_pt1 | contig 10064 bp, 7 predicted proteins | sample S1TSphfallax_3_FD_88678 | JGI IMG/M metagenome (GOLD analysis project Ga0116230, IMG submission 88678) | Host-associated microbial communities from peat moss isolated from Minnesota, USA - S1T2_Fd - Sphagnum fallax MG | ecosystem: Host-associated > Plants > Peat moss > Unclassified | place: USA...
GCCGCATATATCTCAATGGTGGATGAACCTCTATTGAATTATTATCTGGTTTCACACGGGTAACCCATTCTGTAAGAAGTATAGGTGACTACTAGGTAAGTAATGTTTTTATAGTTTAAGGGCATGGTCATATTATATACCTAGTAAGAGACAGGTTGTTAATAGGGAGGTAATTTTTTTTTGGAGCAACATGGGGACCTACTCAGCTGTGGATGAACCTCAATTGAGTTAATATCTGGTTTGACTTGGGTAACCCTTTATCTGAGAAGGAAGTCCTATCTATATATATATAGAGAGAGAGAGGTAGATAGGTAGGAAAATAGGTGAGCACTGAGTAAGTAGATGGTTTATAGTTTATACATAGTAATTGCTGGGTTTTATTACCTACCTAGTAGCAAGCGAGTTGTTAATAGGTAGGTAGGAAGAAATAAATGCAACTAAGCTAACCAACATGGGGAACTGGAGCCAACAGAAAACTGTTTCTTGACCACTTACCATCCATCCTTGATGATGTGCTTGTGGGTGCTGGCTGGTTCACTCTGGCCTGGGGCTCTACGTAGCTATCATCAGCCCACCAGAAAACGGACCACTGTCTTACGTCTTCCCTGAACAATGTGCTGTAGATTAGACACGAATGCTGCGGCGACCTCCCCATCGACCAGCACCGTCCTTTAAAGCACTAGAGGGTCAAAGTGGTATATGTGCCCTCCCATCCCGCACGATTGACGATCTGATGGCTCCTGGAGAGCCTTGATTTTGAGAATGTCAAAGGGTCATAATCAACGCCTTTGCGCATGACATCCCAAAGTCACTCCTGCCATCAGTATTGACTCAGGAGTCACTGATGAATTATCATGCGGGTCCTTTTGTCTGCATCACGGGGTTTTTTCCCGCAACTTTGTCAAGTAGGTGGACTGGGATCGTCGTCAAATGGATCTCTCTGGTCCGGGTATTGACGTTAAATTAAAAGAAAGAAAGAAAGAAAGAAAGAACCAAATTTGTCTAGAGCTCAGGCAGCAAAGTAGAAATTTTTACGATCCCGCTTTGTTCTGGCGACCTTGAGGAGCTCATGTCTAAATCAGTGTTTTTATTTTTATTTTTCAATTTTGTGATGTGAGCAAGCGGCAATCGTGTATTAATATATTTAGCCAAATTTGGCGATTTTGAAAATACGAAAGTAGAAAATCTTAAGCACCTTTTCTCATATTGTAAGCAATTCTTGCAAATTTTGGATTTTTTTCCTTTTTTGGTGATTTTTTTTTCAAGAAATAGGAATTTATGATATAATAGTAGTTTTTCAAAAAAAATCATAAATGGCGGAAATCGCGCAAAAAAATCACTGGTCTAAATAGCAATTTCGTGAAAAGAAATCTCTCAAAATATGCTGACTTTAGCACATTTTCACATAACATCTGTTTTTTTGGCCGTCGTGTAAAAATTCCTCAAATAAAACACGGCATCAGTAGGAAAGATGTGAGCGATGAAGTGAATTCGCTGCACTGTCACTTCCACTGCCAGGGGCCACAGTATTGAGTGGTTATTAGGGCCCCACTTTTCCAGGTGGGAGCCAGGGAAAGGTATTTCAAATTTTGGCCTCTGTTGGATAATTTCATATATACCCCAGTCTGACATCTGATGGGCGGTCAGTTCAGAATCAAAGAACTGCCCAACACTGGTCTGTAGCAGTGTTGGGCAGGTATGGCTGAGCAAGAGCACACACCTGATGGTTATTAGGGTGGTTCCTATGGTTGGTAACTACGGTTCCCAAAAAATCAAAATAACTAGTCTTTCTGTAGTCTCTAACCCTAAAGGAAACACAAATTTAGCTACATCCAGATTCCAAACAGTATCAACCCTGTGTTTTTCACACAAGATGTGCAATACCACCAGAGTTTTTTTCCCAGGAGTTGCAAATAGTATGTTTCCCTTAGTAAATTGTGTTAACTACATTCATGTAATTGTCACACCAGAGATATTCCACCCTTCTTTTCATCTTAAGCTTCTTAGGGTCAATTGCTTTTTCAAAATGCCATAACCTAATACTTTTGTGGCAACACGATATTCATGAAAATATATGTTTGCCCTAGCCATTTTTGAATTGTGTTCAGGACCTAAATATGAGATGTGAGCAGGATCTCCCTCCGATTGGAAGGCATCACAGCAGCTTGCTTCCAAATCGCACCTCAACTTCGATTGATACAATATAACCAAAAAAATTCAAATTTGATGTATTGTGGCAAAATGTAATCAAAACACTTGCAGAACTTTAAAGCTCGGAGGACTGTTCTCACTGCAGATTTGGTGTAGAACGGAGTGCTAGGTTTTTGGGAGACAGAAGCACAGCAACGATTAGACTGTGATTTTCCCTATTTTGTGATTTTTTGGACAAGTTTTTGGGAATTGTTTTAAAAAAAAACTTCACTACCATTTTGAACTCAAAATTTTGAAAATTAAAAAAAACACTGGGATAAGGTGGTGGTTCTGCAATAGGTGGAAATAAAAAATATATTCAATGCAAAAGCTATGGGAGAATTTCCCATGGTTTGATTTCATGGGGAATTAGTGTAGCTTGTGACATTGGCCCAAGTGTGAACTAGTTACCCAACTAATTTTTCCTTTCAAAACAATTTTGTATAGTTTAATTGAATTTCCAATGACAAAATTTTACTCAAAATTTAATATCTCCTGCACCTTAGGTTTAAATTTTTTTAAATCACTGTCCTGAAATCCTACTCAGTGAGGACTTTCCAACAATACCAAGAGTGTGCCCAAATTCCCATATAATTTTTAGTTTTGATTTAAATAAGTTCTCAATCAAAATTGTTCAATATTTGATAACTTCATCATCGTAGGTTGAAACATTATGAAACTAACTTGGTGCACCTCTACTCATTAAGAGTGGGGCAAGAGGCACTACAATTTGAGATATCTCAACATAAAAAGCAAATCAAACAAATTACCTTTCTTCATAGATACATCTAATTTGTGACTTCAAATAGATGCATTTGAAGGGCATTACCTCATAAGTAAACCCACATTCCCTATTGCTTTCAATACGATCAAGAGTAGCATGGACCCTTTTTTTTTGGTGGATGTTGAAGGTGAATTTCTTTTTCAAAATGGTGAAAAATAAGGATGCGTGAATTTTCTTCAATTTTTTTATATAGTCAAGTTTGAGTAAGTCTTTGTATGGATTACATCACAAAATTGGGGGAAAAAACACTGGCATAGACTTCTCATTAGTCACTTCATATTGAAACATTGAGAAGGCATAGTACTGTGTACATAGTGTTTTCACTCTTCTATTTTAATCACATTTTTTTGGCAGACCAAACCAATGTGGGGTGGGTATTTGAAAAAAATCAGATTCAAAGAACTGTTTCATGAAAGAACTGACAAACCCCTGGCAATTTTCGAGGAGGTTATTTGACTTTTTCAAAAAAATTGAAAACTGTGACTATATATATAAATCAGGTACTTGATTATTTTTTTGATAATCATAGTAATGTATATAAAAACTGGGTATTTGAATTTTTATAACCATGATTATCAGTAAGGGGGTCTGGTGCAATTTCTAATACCCACTTACTCTCGACAAAACCTGTGATTAAGTGATTACAAAAACCTCGTATAAGAGTGATATTGTACTTCAGCTCATCTCTTGAAAGATGTTCACAGTAAGAAAATACTCATTACTGGTTACACCTAGCTCGAAGATCCACTGACTTCCTGTGAACAATATTTACTTATTCATGAACTTTGAAGAAACATTCAAAAGTAAAATAAGAGGGAGAGCTAACAGCGTAGATCTGATTCTTGCAGAACAATTTCAAACGAATACTTACATGTAATCCTTGTTCACAAGTGGACGGTTATTGGCTAGTTGGGTTGGCTTCAGAGAGGAAAACCCAGCTTGCTGACGAAACCCATCACTGCTTTACTTACTCGCAGGCTCCTTCTTGTTCATTCCTTTAGCAGGCAGCTTTTGCTCTCTCTCTCTTTTTCTTTGTTTTTTTGAGTAGAAGCAATCAAGGGAGAGAACGCCACTGTCGTCTTGGGTTTGGCTTTTGTCACTTTTAAATTATTGCAGGATGCCTTACAATCATATGTGGGTTTGAGTTTTTCTTTGCCATTTATGTTGGATCAGTGTGCTTATTATATCCCTACTGGTACAAAATGCTGTCCCTCCTTCCCAAGGTGGGTGGTGTAGCTAGCCGTTGCAAAAGAGTGCAGACAGCAGGAACACAAGCACCAGGATGGGGTGACAACGCAGAACCCACCAGTGCACAGTCCATTGGAAACACTTTATGAACAATGGTGCATTTTGACGATTTTCCTTACTTTCTGTTTTCTTGAAACCCTCTCTGTTTGTTTTGGTCACAACTTAGGTGTCATTTTGCATTTCAAAGTCATGGGCAATTTTAACCAACACGTTTCCACATGATGACTTGAAATTTTTTGAACTTTCACATTTAAATGTGAACACAAGGCATCAATGGTTTTCTTCTGGAGAATTTTTACATTTTTTCGACTTGAAAATATGATTTTGACACATGCACAGGATTTTTGTGAAGAAAATTTACACTACACCAAATTTTGAAAATAAGAATCAAATCACCAGATTTTGACAATAGGTTCCAGCAGTAGCCAGAATATATTAAATTTTTACAATTAAAAATCAGGTCTGATTTATAGCCAAATTTGGTTAAATCTTCTTGTTGCTGATTGCCAATTTGATTACATTACAAAATTGAAAATAAAATAAAATTGCAAAGCATATGAAATTAACAAGAATGAAAAAAAGCGTGAACTTACAATTAATCCAAACTTAGAATTTCTAAATTTTTCATGTTGCATCACACTTCAAACAACAGCCTTCAATCCATATTCTTCAACTTTATGCCACATAAATGACACTCGCATCAAAACATTTAAAATTCCCAACTGCAATGCTCCAAAGTGGCTTTAGGTGGCGTTGTTTTTTCAAAAATCCCCTTTCTTTAGGCCTAAATAAGTTGAAAAAGAATACATAAACATCTACGATAGTACCATGATAAAAACTAAAAACCCTTACTTCTTAACATTATGAATATTAAACCATTAGGCTGAATCAGGTGTCTAAGTTCAAATTTAACATTTCAAGTTGCCTTGAAGGGTAGTCCTAGCACCTGAAAGGTGAAGGTGCCAACTTATAGTTGTTGCTTCACTCCGGCCCCTCATTTAGTGACATGACTGTTTTTTATTACATTATTTTTGATGGGATATTTTTTTCTTTGCTTTTGCAGGTGATCTTTTTTCATTGCATTTCTTTTGATGAGCAAAAATGTTTTTGGCCTTTTTTGCCATTCAAATTGCCAGCAAGAGGTGCAAAGAGAAGCCTTGTGGATGGATCGCAACTCATCCACAGCTGAATCGCCACCTTGGTAACCTATCCTATAAGTCCTCCTTTTCCCCCCAGCACTGGTTCAATAACTACCTCTGTAAGTGGGCAAAGAGCAATGTTGAGTAGTTCTGACCTTTTTCAAAGAATTGTCAGGGCCAACTCCTGTAAAGGTTTCGAAGAACCGGCTCAATTCTTGAATTTTTTTTTTGAGATTTTAATGCTCACCATGATTTCCAAAGACCCCCAATAAACCAAGATTTAGTTTTTGAAATTTTAATACTTGCCATGATTTTCAAATTACCCAACGAAACAAGATTGTCGATTTTTAGGTAGGTCAGTTTCACTGATTTGTTTTTAGGTAAATATCAGACCAGTTTTCAAGGTTATGTGGTTTGGAACTATAGGTTGTTTTGTAACTTTTTTGTTTTTCATGGCAATTTGACATGTTATTATTATAATTGTGACATTGCAGTAACTTGCATTTTATCAAAATTATATTGGATTGATAATGATGAATTTTTTCATTATGGAAACAAATGGAGCTATGGATAAAAAGTGGTTTCATGGAAAGCCAACTTTTGAATACCTATTCAATAATAAGAATCTTCAAACAATGAACAAGGTTAATCCTAGCAACTTTACAAGGCTGAAATGAATTAGAACTTACACCCTTTTCATGTAACACTCCAACATTTTTCATATCCCAAATTAAAAAATTAGAAACTCTTTCCCTCATTCACAAACAAGCACAAAAGCTAAACAAGAAAATAAAAAATGAAGAGAGAGAAAAAATGACGAACAAGGAAAAGAAATAATGTTTGGTTTAAGGTTTCCTTTGATCCTCTGGTGTGAATTTCATGAAAACAACAATATTATATTGCAGCAACATTGGCCTCAAGGGTTGCAAATTGGCCTCCCAACTTGATAGGTATCCTTTTTCTGCCTTGGCGCCTGACTTGGCCCATCAAGTGGTAGATTAAAAACTTATTTTCATTTTCAGCCTTGACTCATAGTGTAAAGCCCTTGCGGCCGATTTCAGTAATTGCATGAATAGGAATGCTTCATTTGAGTTCAACCTTCGCCTTGACTCCGAGTGTAAGGTGACTTAAAAACCTCTTGAATTTGGAGAACTGTATCCCTCCACACACCGCGGCCCAATGTGTGAACGAGCACCAGTACCACGGGCAAAACCCTGAATTTAATTCAAGTTGCTTCTAACCACTGTAAATACGACGTCCTAATATCAAATCAAGGGCCTTTGAATTGAACATTTCTTGGGTCAACTATGCACGCTAAATGGCCTCCCTCCAGACGGTGAATGAACCAGGGGGGGAAGGTGTGGTTCACCCTGGCCACGAGTCGGTTGACTCTCGAGATCCGCGTTATCATTCATTGTACTCGAACTACTTAGGCTCTAGCATGGATAGACTTGTGGTACTTGCAGTGTAGCAACTGTGTTATTAATTGTATGCTTAGGTCAGCTCATCCAGGCTACAGCAACCGCGTTGTATTAATTACTGTGGCAATCAGGGAAAACAACGCTTAATGACAAGTGTGTTTTCCGCCTGTTGGGAAACGAGTCAGAGTCCTGAGTGTCAGATGGCAGGTTTACTTGATACAGCTGCATCTCAGTGTCAACGCCACTGCTTCCCCTTGAGCTTATTTATTGACGATTTTTTCTTTGGCTCGCTCGATTTACGTGAGGTACATCGTGTTCCTCTTGTTTCTTTAGTTTAGAATCTGTGATCACAGCAACCTAGTGGCAAGATGTCGTCACCACTGTTTCTTCTACTGGAGAATTTCCAGCTGAAAAATATGATTTCGACCTATACAAAGGGATTTTTCTTGGGAAAAATGGCCCAAATTCGCCAGATTTCGAATTTTTAACCAGAGTCTTATGATAACTTCCAGAAGGTAGCTAAGAATATAGAAGGATTCTGTTTTTTTTCTACCTTCACATCTACTATGTAGCCAAATTTGGCTAAATTATTTTCTGGATTATCACCACTTTGGCTACATCACAAAATCCTTAAAGAAAACCCTGGTCCTCACTTGTTTTTTTGTTTTTCCAACTTCCTCAAGTAGGTCCACTGAGGATTCCCAGCATTAATTATCATTAAATGGCAACTGTCCTAGGTGTGGGCTATATAGCATTTTCTTACAAAAACTGTTGCTAAAGTGGCAAGTGGCAACTTAGGAGACAACTAGGTCTACATGTGGCTAATTTGATTATTTTTATTTCAAAAATGACAAAACAATCTCAAAAAAAATAAAAATTCCATGTTTTTCATTTTCTGAAAAATGTGCCAAGTTGCAAGATTTCTTCACAAAAATAGTCATTGCAACTTGTGAGTTGTGACTCATGAGTCTCATTATTTCTTTCTTTTCAAATTTTTTATGTTAGTCAAAGTAGGGGATCATCTGTAAGACCACTTAGCCATATTTGGCGATAACATAATACCAAAGTTTTAAAAAATTAGCTCCTTCTATATGTTTTACTACCTGCTGGAACTTAAGATATAATCTGGTGATTTTAATGTTTAAAATTGATTTTTTCTGAAATTTGGCAACTTAGGACCACAAAAACACTAGATTTTCACCATTTTGAAAAACAAATCACCATAAAACAGGCTGGATTCTTGACTAGTCTTTATATTTTGTGAGGATTTTTTTCTTTTAAAAAAAAAACTGAAAAGTATGATTTTGACACATACATAGGATTTTTGTGAATATTCTTTCTGAAGAGTTTTTTTTCCCTTGATTTCATGAAAGTGTTTTTCCATTTTGTTGGAAAAACACTTCACACTGCAAAATGTGACATTATACAATTTTTTTCTCCCAAAATGATTTGTTAAATAGCAAAAATAGCCACCATAAACAAGTCATTGGAGCTTGTAATATGTAACTTATTATCAATTAGGAGCAGACTTCTGTTTTTTCAATTTTGGGATGTAGCTGAAGTCCAGTCATAGGTAAGTACTAAGAAGATGTAGCTAAATTTGGCTATCAGTCAGATGTAAAAGTTTTGAAAATTTAGGTCTCCTTATATTTTTGGAAACCATATATATGAATATGTGGATTGTTTTAAATTTAAATTTGTTGATTAAAAATCGAAAAACACCTTTTCTATTGTCATATTCTGTTTTTGATTTTACCAGGGAAAGTTACACAGAGTGGGAGGGGGGGATTGTCTAGTTAATGTTACTGAGAGTTTTTATTTTTCCCTTAAAGAAGAAATGTAAAAGGATACAAACATGTCCAGCAAGGGGCAATTCCAAATGTGGCATTCAGGCCCACTTTAGACGAGGGTCCAGGGTCCAATTTCCTAGGAACCAATTTGGACTGAAATTGAATCCTTGAGTTGGAGGGTACCTTGGTCCCTAGACTGATTCTTGGTTCTTCAAATGAGGAGCTCTCCTTTTAGCACTTTGTTTTCTGCCGAACCAATTGATTTTCCCTTCAAAACAGGTGCCATGTAGGTTTAGCCTAAATTTGCCACTTTTTGGAATCGGACCCTCGTCCAAAGGCCTTGGGACCAATTTAAAGCTTTCGACCAATAAGATTGTTTGAATTCATTGGTCCCTGGACATTGGACCTTCGTCTAAAGTTGCCCTTAAAAGTATATGTCTTCAACATTGTACAACCCCTAATACAAAGGATGGTATCCAACTCTCTGCAGGATTGTATGTGCAGGTTAAATCCCCAGTGTGGGGCCATTCTCAAAATAAGGGGCCTAGGATGGGGCCTTCGATTAATGATAGCCCCCAATTTGGGAATGTCCCCGGCCTTTGGGCTTCACCCATCAAAATGCACAATGTGAAAGTTATCATGAACATAAAGGTCTGAACCTGCCGATTCAGCAGGTTTTCAGGCGTTTTTATTTTCCATAAATTGCCCCAGTGGCAAATTCTATCGTTTCCTACCTACCTAGACTGTTTTAAGACCTACTTAGCTACTTTGAGATCTGCCTAAGGAGCAGGTTCAGACCTTTACGCCAGGAGCAGGCACTGGGTTGGGATTATGGGAGCCATAACCAACACTTAGTGCTTGTTCTCTAGTACAGAAACACACCTAGACAAGAGGCGTAGGAAGGGGAACGATCTTTACACCTACTCCTTACCAGTGGGAGGTATCTTACACCTATGAGTAGGCATAATATTGTGCCTTCCACTTGTGAGGAGAAGGCATAATATCCCTCATATACTCGTGGACAACAAAAACCTTCCAAATACAGTTAGGAACTTTCTCTGAGTTTTTTATGTTTACAATTACACTTAACAATTTGGTGAAACAGAATGAGGATATATATACCCCACCCTCCTGCCTTAAGCTGCAGCTTGCAAATCAGCTAGTAGATATTTAGAGCTATTTCTGTAGAAACTAGCTAAAAATCTGTTAGAAACTATTTAGAGCGTACCATCTAATGAATTAGAAACTAACTTTAACCTTTCCTCATTGTTTTTCTGGAATTATTTTGCATCATTTAGAGCTATTATAATAATTATGAAGTTCACAAGTGATACATTCTTCAACTGTACATTGTGTGAGGAAAATCTTGTTCATTCTTGCAGTCTTTTTGCTGAAGGTGTAGATGTCAACTAGTGAATGTTAACTGTGTATGACATAAAGTTCATCCAGCAACTGGCAAATGATAACGGCATTTACACATGAGGTAATGTCA
>Ga0116230_10008596_pt1 | contig 10062 bp, 8 predicted proteins | sample S1TSphfallax_3_FD_88678 | JGI IMG/M metagenome (GOLD analysis project Ga0116230, IMG submission 88678) | Host-associated microbial communities from peat moss isolated from Minnesota, USA - S1T2_Fd - Sphagnum fallax MG | ecosystem: Host-associated > Plants > Peat moss > Unclassified | place: USA...
GATGCCCTTGATTTCATCCACCGTCATTTCATGCGGTGCGCGATCTTTTTCATAAAACGGAATGGCAGAAGGCGCGATGGTGTCCCAGCCGCCCTCGGTTTTCGAGAGCTGCGCGCCGTGGTTGACCCAAGGCGCGGACGCGCTGGCTTTGCGTCCGGCATGCGCCAGTTGGATGGCGGGCACAGCGCCGTGTTCTTTAATAAACGCCGCGATGGGCTTGAACGCTTCCGTGTGCGCTTGGCTCCAAAGGCCCGTGTCGCCAGGGGAAATGCGGCCGCGCGCTTCGACAGCCGTGGCTTCGGCCATCACCAAGCCTGCGCCGCCCACAGCTCGGCTGCCCAGATGAACAAGATGCCAGTGAGTGGGCAGGCCATCCACGCAGGAGTACTGGCACATGGGTGCCACGGCAATGCGGTTAGGCAAGGTGATGCCGCGAATTGAGAGAGGAGAAAACAGATGCATTCTTCAGTAGTTTCGCATTGCCTCTATCAGGCCGGGAATGGTGTGTTTTAGCGCCTCGGAAGTCACGTTCAAACCGTGGCTTTCGATGGTGGCTGAAGTGGCCGGACCAATGGAGGCGATTTTTATTTGCTTCAAAAGGTCTGCGTCTACGAGTGCCGCTAGATGATCCACTGCCGAGGAACTGGCAAATGTCACCCAATCGGGCAGCGGTTCCTGAAAGATTTTGTTTGCCTGATGCGGCGCTTCATGGGGAATGACGTTCTGATACGCCGTCACGACATCCACGTCCGCGCCGCGCTTGCGCAGTTCATTGGGAACCACATCGCGCGTGACGGCGGCGCTGGGAATGAGGATGCGCTTGCCGTCCAGCGGATGGGCGCGAAAGGCTTCAGCGAGAGATTCGGCAACGTATTTTTCGGGCGTCAGCTCCACATGGAAGCCATATTCTTCGGCCACCTCGCGCGTGGCGGGACCGATGGTGGCGATGCGCGGATTGAACCATTGGCCGGTGTCCGGCAGTTCGGCCACAAACGCGGCAATCGCGTTGGCGCTGGTAAAAATGATCCAGTCATAGGCATCCGCGTGTTCAGCGGCGTGGACTAAAGCGCTTTTGTCGTCGGGCGGGGCAATACCGATGACGGGAAGCAAAATGGGCTCCGCGCCCGCTTCACGCAAGGGGCCGGCGAGTTCTTCCGCCTGATGCCGTGCGCGCGTGATCACAATGCGCTGGCCGCGCAAATTACGGCGCATGCTGAGCGGCCCTCAAAAGATCCAGCGCACCGCGTTCCAGCAGACGTTTCGCGAGAACATGGCCCAGTTCGACGGCGTTCGGATGAACGGCCGATTCACGCAGGAAGCGGGAACCGTCGGGCGCCACGACAACGGCCGTGGCTTGCAGGCCCGGCTGGGCAAACACACCCACCGGCAACTGGCATCCTCCGCCGAGCGCGGCCAGCACGGTGCGTTCGCAGACCACGGATTGTTCCGTCGGCGAATGATTCAGCGCGCGGCAGATCTGAAAGGCATCATCAACGGAGCGCGTTTGGACAGCCAGCGCGCCTTGACCGGGCGCGGGGCAGATTTGTTCGGCAGAAAAAACTTGCGCCATTTCGTGTTCCAGCCCCAGGCGGCGCAGACCGGCGGCGGCCAGCAGAATGGCATGGAATTCTCCGCTCTTCTGCTTGCGCAGACGCGTGTCGACGTTGCCGCGTATGGGCTGAATATCGAGATCGGGCCGCAGGATACGAAGCTGCGCGCCGCGGCGATTGGAACTGGTGCCCACGCGCGCGCCCAAAGGCAGACCGGCCAGTGTGGAACCCACCATGGCATCGAATGGATTTTCGCGTTCGGGGATGGCGGCGATGGCCAATCCTGCGGGCGTGTCGGTGGGAAGATCTTTTAGGCTATGCACGGCCAGGTCAATGCTGCCGTCCAGAAGCGCGTCTTCAATTTCTTTGGTGAACAGGCCTTTGCCGCCCGATTGCGCCAGCGACGCCGTTTGCAGATGATCGCCCGTGGTGCGAATGATTTCAATACGCGTTTCCACGCCTTGCGCTTTTAGCCGCGCGGCGATGTGATGCGCCTGCCAGAGCGCGAGCTGTGATCCTCGGGAGCCAATGACGAGCACGCTAACGGTCACCCAAGTGGAAAATTCTTCGCACGGCGCTGACCAGTTCGGCTTCCTGCATCGCGCCGTCCATGGGCCGTTCGGCAGCCGCCTGACGGCGCATTTCGGAGATAGGCCCGTGCGCCACTTTGTTCACAATGCCGCGGGTCATGGCTTCGATAACATCTTCCTGATCGCGCGTCAATGCGCCCAGCCTGCCGCGGTAACGCGCCACCACTTCCTGACGAATGTTTTCGAGTTGTTCCTGCAAACTGACGATGGTGGGCGTGACGCCGCGTTCCCGCAGCTTGGCTTCCAGGCGCGTGACTTCTTCGGTCACAATGGCCTCGGCCTGCAACGCCACCTCGCGCCGAGCGCTCATGTTGCGCTCCGCCAGGTTCTGCAAATCGTCCATGTCGTAGAGGAAGGCGTGCTCCAGCTTTTGAATAGCGGGGTCGATATTGCGCGGCACGGCAATATCAATCAGCAGCATGGGACGGCTCTTGCGGGCGCTCAGGGCGCGGCGCAGCATCTCCGGGGTCAGGACGAATCCGGGTGCGGCCGACGAGGTCAGGACGATGTCCATGTCGGCCAGGCGGTTGGGGAAATGATCGTAAGGAATCACTTCGCCATTAAAAAATTTCGCCAATTCCTTGGCGCGTTCGGCCGTCCGGTTGGTGATGAAAATTTCCGAAGCGCCGGCGCGCATCAAATGGCGCGCCGCGCCTTCCGACATCTTTCCCGCGCCGATAATCAAGACGCTTTTGGTTTGCAGCGAACCGAAAATTTCGCGCGCCAGTTCGACCGCCGCATAACTGACCGAGACGGCGCTGGAGCCAATTTCAGTCTCGGTGCGAATGCGTTTGGCGACGTTGAAGGCGCGGGAAAGAACCGCGTCCAGCGTAGTGCCGATTGCGCCCTGCTCACGCGCCTGCGCGAAGGCCTGCTTTAACTGGCCCAGAATTTGCGGCTCGCCGACAATCATCGAATCGAGGCTGGAGGCGACACGGAACAGATGGCGGATGGCGTCGCGCTCTTCGTACAAATACAAATGCGGGCGCACTTCTTCAAACGACAATTGCAGACGCCCGGCCAGCATGCCGGCGAACAGCGTCTCAAAGGGAACATCGTCATCGAGCGCAGCGGTGATTTCGACGCGGTTGCAAGTGGAGATAATCAGCGCCTCGCGCGCGCCGCGCGATTGCATGTCGAGCAGTGCGGCGGGAATGTCTTCAGCGCGAAAGGCCAGCTTCTCGCGAAGCTGAACAGGCGCGGTTCTATGGTTAATGCCGGCAAGCGCGAGTTTCATTGGGGCCAGAAACTCCGCAAACCAAGATGCGCCGCCCAGGTAATCAGCGAACAGCCCAGCACGCTCACCGCCAGCCACGCCAGACGGCGGCCGCGCCAGCCGGCGGAAACGCGCAGAAATATCATGGCGAGATAAAACGCCCAGGTGAAAAGAAAGAAGTCGACTTCCGGTTTGCCAATCCAGTTGGTTCCGATATCGACAAACGCCCAGATCATGCCGGTGATGGTGCCGATGGTGATGAACACAAAACCGGTGTTCATGGATTGCGTGATGATCTGGTCAATGGTTCCGAGCGGCGGCAGCCGGTTGGCCGACGGGGTGACGTTCTTGCGTTTCAATTGCCGTTCCTGGAGCAGGTAGTAAACCGATGAAATGGCGGCGAAGATGAGCGCGGCGTAACCGATCAGCACGGTAGTGATGTGCACCAGCAGCCACATGCTGCGGATTTGCGGGCTGCTCCATTTGGCGACTGGAAACTCAGTGGCGCCAATGAGCGTCATGAAAAACACAAGGGGGAACAGACAGACACCAAATATGGAGATTCGGTATCTGGTGTGAATGACTAAAAAAACCACCGCCAGCAGGAAAGCGCAGAGCGAACTTGTTTCGTAGAAATTATTCAGCGGGAGATGGCCGGTTTCCGCCCACAATTCCACAATCGACACCAGATGAAAAATGGTGCCAGCCGCGAAGGCGATCAGCGCCGGGCGGAACAGCGACGTGCTTTTGCGGAATAAATAAATGAGCGCGTACACCAAGCCAAAGGAATACAACGCGGCCGCGGTCCGCAGCCAAAGGACGCTCATACAGGGGGAACTCTTCTTCAGTATAAGGTGAAAGCTATGGCAACAAGCATCAAGAACAAGCGCGTCATTGTCACGGGAGCATCCAAAGGAATAGGGTTGGCGATTGCGCAGTCTCTTTATTCGGAAGGGGCGCACGTGCTGATTTGCGCGCGCGAGCAGAAGAAAGTGGATGAGGCCGCCGCGGAAATTGCCGGCGGCGAGGGCGGGAAAATTGCGGGAATCAGCGCGGACGTCAGCCGGTTTGAAGACGTTCAGCGGATTTTTCAGGAGGCCGACACGCTTTTTGGCGGCCTGGACATTCTGATCAACAACGCCGGGTTTGGGGTGTTTCATCCGACAGCGGAGATTACGGTGGAGGATTGGGACAAGCTGATTGCCACCAATTTGTCGGGCGCGTTTTATTGCAGCAAAGAGGCGCTGGCGCGGTTTAAGCAGAGCGGCGGCGGGCAGATTGTCAATTTGAGCAGTCTGGCGGGAAAAAATCCGTTTGCGGGCGGCGCTGCGTACAACGCTTCCAAGTTCGGGCTAAACGGTTTTAGTGAGGCGATGATGCTGGATCATCGCACGGACGGTGTTCGCGTTAGTTACGTGATGCCGGGCAGCGTGGACACCGAATTCGGCGGGAAAGAAGTGAAAAAGAAATCTTCGTGGAAGATTGCGCCGGAAGATATTGCTGAAATCGTGCTGGGGATTCTGAAAATGCCAGGAAGAACCCTAATCAGTCGAGTTGAGGTGAGACCTTCCTGGCCGAAAAAGGACTAATAGGAAAAAGCCTAGGAAGAAGAAAACTGAAGAAGTCCCAGACGTTTGACGATGAATGCAGTAGCAGTCAACGGCGTAAGCCGGGGCGTAAAGCCCTTAAGGTTGGGAAGGAAGACGAAACTATGAGCCGGCTCCGAAAAGTTCTAGATCCATCACGAACGGGCAAAGACGCCGAATCACTGGAGCGGACGCTCCTGAAGCTCGTCATCGGGCAAGACGAAGCCGTTGAGCAGATTGTGAATATCTACCAGATGCACACAACCGGTTTGTCTGCGCCGGGCCGGCCGGTGGGCAACTTCCTCTTTTTGGGTCCGACGGGTTCAGGCAAAACACGAACGGTGGAAGCCACGGCGGAAGCTTTGGTGCATAATCCGCGCGCGGTAGTAAAGATTGACTGCGCGGAATTCCAGCACAGCCATGAAATTGCGAAGCTGATTGGTTCGCCTCCAGGGTACCTGGGGCATCGCGAGACGCATCCGCTGCTGAGCCAGGAAGTCATCAATCAGCATCACACGGAAAGCGTGAAGCTGAGTTTCATCCTGTTTGACGAGATTGAGAAAGCCAGCGATGCGCTTTGGAACTTGCTGCTGGGAATTCTGGACAAGGCGACGCTGACGCTGGGCGACAACCGCAAAGTGGATTTTTCGCGCGCGCTGATTTTCATGACCAGCAATCTGGGCGCGAGCGAGATGAGCGCGCTGGTGAGTCCGAAGCTGGGATTTAATCGCGCACATACGGCCGACAATCCGACTGAGCCCAATGAGGCGCTGGCAAAGAAGATTTCGAAAACCGGAGTGGAGGCGGCGCGCCGCAAATTCACGCCGGAGTTCATCAACCGCATTGACAAGACGGTGGTCTTCAAGCCGCTGGGCGAAAACGAACTGAAGCGCATTCTGGATCTGGAACTGGGGCAGGTGCAGCAGCGCATTCTGTACTCACCTTTCGAGAAGACGTTTGTATTCACGGTTTCCGAAGCAGGCAAGAGCTTTCTGCTGTCGGAAGGGATTGATGTGAAATACGGCGCTCGCCACTTGAAACGCGCGATTGAACGGCTGCTGGTTCATCCGCTTTCGAATCTGATGGCCACCAGTCAGGTGGCTGCCGGGGACTGGATTGAAGCGGATTTCGATGAGGAACGAAAATGCCTTTTGTTCACGAAAGAAGCCGAAGGATTGGAAGTTCACGCCATGGCTAACATGATTGGCGAAGGGTTCCGGTTGCCGCCGGTGGCCAGTGCCGCGGCGGCGACGGCTGAGGTGAAGACGATTTCTGCCAAGTCTTCGAAAAAATAGTTTATTTGGTTGTTTTGGGCAGCGGCCGGGGCTGCAGGGTGGCGGGATCGGTTTTGAGCGCCAGATGCTGCAAATCTTGGCGGTGCGATCCGATGGTGAGCCATTCCGCGCCTTCGACCAGAAGGCTGGCGATGGAGTGAATTCCGTCCATGGCCGTGGCTTTGTCTGGACGGCCCCGGATGAACTCGAAAACGCGCTCATCCATGAAGTGCGCCATGGCCAGCATGCGGCTGGCTGTGACAGGGTGAAGCGCAGTGCCTGCGCCGCTTTCAAAAAACATCCCGCTGTACATGACCAGAAAAATGCCGGTGGGCGTGACGCTATTCTCTTTCATGATGTTAAGAGCGTAGGCGTCGGCTTCTTCTTCCTGGGCGTCGCTGAAGCTGTGATTGGCGGCTGGCTGGTGATGGAGTTGCAAGTGGGCGAACTGATGCAGCAGCAGGAAGGAGTCGGCGGTTCGGCGAAGTTGCACGGCAGAATCCACGACTTTCGGATCGGACAGTGCATTTTCCGGGATGTGCAGGGCTTTCAGCGGGTCGGGATACTGGTGATCGGGAAAATCGGAGGCGCTGCGGTAGCGCAGCATGCCTAAATATTCGTCGACGGTTTTGGTGGACATGCGGTTGGTCCAGAGCCAGGCGTAACAGCGGGAGAGATCTTCCAGAAACAGCAGTGTGCGGACGGGCAGGATGATGCGGCCGTTTTCGGCGTAGACATCCAGCGGGTCGGAACGGAAGCCCTCGAGCGGCAGGTCGATGGTTTGGAGACCGAAGGCGGTGGCCTGCTCGGCGGGAATGAAGGGCTGAATTTCTTTTTGGATGAGGAAGTCGATGGCGGTTTGGAGACGCGGCTGCTCGGCTTTCAGTTTGGCCGGGGTGTATAGAGTGGACCAGTCGGCGGCCTGGCAGACGGCTGCGATGAGCAGGAGCAGAGCCGCGACCGTAAGGGAGCGGTTGCTCGGACGGCAGGGCAACCGCTCCCTCACGGTCGCGGCTCGGAAGCGTTGCGGATGGCAGTGCGGATGGTTGGAGCCAGAGGGATCGGACATTACAAAGGCAACAGGCTGGAACCCATCAGGTAGGCATCCATATGATGCGCCGCCTTCCGGCCTTCGGCTATCGCCCAGACTACCAAAGATTGTCCGCGGCGGGCGTCGCCGGCGGAGAAGACGCCGGGAATGCTGGTCATGAATTTTTCGTTTGTCTGGATATTCCCGCGCTGGTCCAAAGACAGCGGCAACTGTTCTAGAAGGCCGTTTTTGACGGGGCCGGAGAAGCCGATAGCGATCAGGACAAGGTCGGCGTCCAGATAGAATTCGCTGCCGGGGACGCGCTCCAGTTTGGGCTTGGGGCCGACGCGCACGCAGTGCAGACGCTGGACGTTTCCCACGCTGTCGCCAGTGAAGTGGGTGGTGAGGACGGACCATTCGCGCGCTCCGCCTTCTTCGTGCGCGGCTTCGACGCGAAGCTGGAACGGCCATAACGGCCAGGGTGTGGATTCGTGGCGCTCGGCGGGCGGCGCGCCGTTGATTTGCAACTGGTGAACGGAAAGCGCTTTTTGGCGGTGCGCGGTGCCGAGGCAGTCCGCTCCAGTGTCGCCGCCTCCTATGATGACCACGCGTTTGCCGTTGGCGGTGATTTCTTCGGCATTAGGAACGCGGTCACCGGCGCAGCGCTTGTTTTGCTGCGTCAGGTAATCCATGGCGTAGTGGATACCTTTCAGGTTGCTGCCGGGAAGATCGACAGTGCGGGGATATTCAGCTCCGATGCCGAGCAGAACGGCGTCGTATTGGCGCAAGAGTTCGTCGCCGGTGATTTCAACGCCGACGTTGATGCCGGTTTTAAACTCGATTCCTTCGGCGATGAGCTGTTCCAGGCGGCGCTCGACGACGGGTTTTTCGAGCTTGAAATCGGGGATGCCGTAGCGAAGAAGGCCGCCGATGCGATCTTGTTTTTCGAGGACGGTGACATGGTGGCCGACGCGGTTGAGCTGCTGGGCGGCGGCGAGACCGGCGGGACCGGAACCGACGATGGCGACGCGTTTTCCGGTGCGGTGCTTGGGGGGTTCGGGGATGATCCAGCCTTTTTCAAAGGCGTGATCGACGATGTTTTGCTCGACGACTTTGATGGTGACTGGATGGTCGTTGATGCCAAGGACGCAGGCGGCTTCGCAGGGCGCGGGGCAGATGCGGCCGGTGAATTCGGGGAAGTTGTTGGTGGAATGGAGGGAGCGGATGGCTTCGCTCCAGCGGCCGCGCATGACGAGGTCGTTCCAGTCGGGGATGAGGTTGTTGACGGGGCAGCCGGTGTGGCAGAAGGGGACGCCGCAGTCCATGCAGCGGGCCGCCTGTTTCTTGAGGGAGTCTTCGGCGAAGTCCTGGTAGACCTCGAACCAGTCGTTGACGCGCTCGGAGACGGGACGGCGGGCGGGGGTTTCGCGGGTGTATTCGAGGAAGCCGGTGGGATTTCCCATTTAGCGAAGCTCCTGGATTGCGGGCATAGCTAGGCCGATTACCAATCGGCCGCAGGACGTCATCCCGCCCCACAAGGCAGCGGAAATCATTATGAGGAGATAGATAGGCATTTTAGCGAGCTACCTCGGCGATGGCTTGTTCTTTCGGCGGGGGCATTTGGATGGCGGCGGCGGCTTTGCGTTTTTCGAGGACTCGTTTGTATTCTTGCGGCGTCACTTTGATGAAGTTTTGCACGGTCTCGGTCCAGTTTGAGAGCAGGCGCTGGCCGAGCGGGCTGCCGGTGAAGTCGACGTGACGGCGGATGAGGTGTTCCAGAAGCTGCAAGTCTTCGCGCTCGAAGAGGAGGTCGAGATCGACTCCGGATTTGTTGCAGCGGACATCGCGAAAGACTTTTGTCGGGTCATAGACGAAGGCGATGCCGCCGCTCATACCGGCTCCGAAGTTGCGGCCGGTTTCGCCCAGGACGACGACGGTGCCGTTGGTCATGTATTCGCAGGCGTGATCACCGACGCCTTCAACGACGGTGGTTGCGCCGGAATTGCGGACGGCGAAGCGTTCGCCGGCGACTCCTGCGAAATAGGCTTCGCCGGTGGTTGCGCCGTAGAGGACGGTGTTGCCGACCAGGATGTTCTGCTCGGGCGGGAAGGTGGATTCGCGCGGCGGGAAGACGGCGATTTTGCCGCCGGAAAGGCCTTTGCCGACGTAATCGTTGGCGTCGCCTTCGAGCATGAGCGTGATGCCGTGAGCGAGAAATGCGCCGAAGCTTTGGCCGGCGGTGCCTTCAAAGTGAATGCGGATGGTGTCGTCGGGCAGGCCGTCGGAACCGTGTTTGCGGGCGATCTGGCCGCTCATCATGGTGCCGACAGCGCGGTGAACGTTGCGGATGTCGGAATAGAATTCTACTTTTTCGCCTTCTTCGAGGGCCAGTTTTGCGCGCTCGATGAGCATGTTGTCGAGCGAATCCTGAAGGCCGTGATCTTGCGCGATGGTGCAGCGGCGGCCGATGCGGCCGGGGACTTGCGGGTTATAGAGGATGGACGAAAAATCCAGTCCGCGCGCTTTCCAGTGCTCGATGGCGGGGCGCATTTCGAGCATGTCGACGCGGCCAATCATTTCATCGAGCTTGCGGAAGCCGAGCTGAGCCATCCACTGGCGGACTTCTTCGGCGATGAAGAAGAAGAAGTTGATGACGTTTTCGGGCGTGCCTTCGAATTTTTTGCGCAGGACGGGGTTTTGCGTGGCGATGCCGACAGGGCAGGTGTTCAAGTGACACTTGCGCATCATGATGCAGCCCATTGCAATTAAGGGGGCGGTGGAGAAGCCGAATTCTTCCGCGCCGAGCAGCGCGGCTA
>Ga0116230_10008599_pt1 | contig 10061 bp, 6 predicted proteins | sample S1TSphfallax_3_FD_88678 | JGI IMG/M metagenome (GOLD analysis project Ga0116230, IMG submission 88678) | Host-associated microbial communities from peat moss isolated from Minnesota, USA - S1T2_Fd - Sphagnum fallax MG | ecosystem: Host-associated > Plants > Peat moss > Unclassified | place: USA...
TGATGATGATGATGATGATGAGAGAGACTCGATAGAAGGTGAGGGTTGCAGATTTTCTGCATGATCAAGTCTGGAGATGTTTTGTTCTTGAGCTTTTTTGGGGAGGAAGTTCGTGATCTGAAGTCTAGTATTGCAACCAACTTAGATATGTTGCCGTATTTGGAGTTGGGCTTCCTCTACATTTTGACACTATGATGAGAGAACGAGAGCCTTCTAGGGTCGGAAGGAAAGCGCGAGGAGCCGCTGCGGTGGTGGCAGCAGTTTGCGCATCCAGCGTTTCTTACTGGCTTCGATTGCTGCTTGTTTTGGCCACTGCTGCGTTGCTTGTGTTGGTGTGCTTGCCGGACGCTGCTAGTCTTGGAGGTGAGAAAAAACCTCGAAGCTCCTGTTATTGCTTTCTTTTTTATTTGCTAGTCTGGATGGACGTTGTTGTTGTTGTGCGAAGAAGACGTACTACTCTGTCATTCTTCGGTGATCTCACACTTGTGTAGATAAAATTCCAGGATGTCATCAAAAAACTTCCGATCACGGCTGTCTGAATCTGCTGCAGCAGCCGAAATCAGAGCGGCAATCCACGTACAGAGACCAACAACAACAACAACAACAACAGCGTCTTCTTGCAGCACTTGCAGCAGCAGCAGCAGCAGAGAGGCCGGTGTTTGTGGATGCTGCCGTGTCCTTCCCAGAGCATGTACTCTTGCTATTGAATTCCACTCTTTTCCATGAAGAAGAAGCTGGTGGTGGCGAAAGCAGCAACCCTAGGAATCTACTGTATGGAGATCATCAGCAGGAGGAGCTGGTCATGTGTATATATGGTGCTCATGTTAGAACTAAAGTGCTAGCCATAGATCAAGGGTTTGTACGCTGTGAGCACCCAAGCAGCAAAACCTTGAAAGCATCCTTGGTAGGAAAATTCGTCAGTCTCCAGATTCAGAGACTAACAACAAGGCAGCTGCCATCGAAAGCACAGTATGGTGCAATCTCTTGGAAGAAAGTGGTTTACCAGATAGTGGTGTACGAAGAGGAGGGTTTTGTGCTCCTTTTTGCCAAGGGAATTGTGGTTACCAAGAAAGGAGAAGCTCCTCAAGGCCTTGAATGTGTGTTTGGAAACACTTTTCGTACTCAGGTGACAGAATCATGCCAGGAGAATTTCCGATGCCCTCTTCCTCCACCTCAACAAAGAGATTCTTTTGTGGGGTTGCTGGTTCACTTGCAGCTTGCAAATGGCACACGATTCCCATCTGTTGTAAGGTACAGCCGCAACACCACCATTATAAGAGATAATCTGCACAACTCCTCCTCAAACAAAGCTGCAGTAGCTGATGATTTCACCAAACAAGCTTCTGTCAGTGACATCAAAACTGCTGCGGATTTGGAGAGACACAGCTTAGAGGATCTGGAGAAGAGCAAGAAAGACATGACAATCTGTGCATGCACCATGATCTGGAATGGTGCCAAATTCTTACGGGAATGGGTCATGTTCCATGACCGAATGGGCGTGGAGAGATTTTTCCTGTACGACAATAACAGTGATGACGATCTCGACTCTGTTGTGAAGAGCTTGCAATCTAGTAATTTCAATCTGAGTAGACATGTGTGGCCATGGCTGAAAACCCAAGAAGCAGGATTCTCTCATTGTGCCTCTCAGGCAATGCCAATCTGTGAATGGGTTGCTTTTATTGACCTTGATGAGTTCCTCTTCCCATCCTCTTACATGAAGGGTTTAAACCAACAATCGAATGTCGGCAATCAGAAGCTTAATGTGGATCTGTCATCAGAGGGAAACTCATCATCGTCAATGGTACAACTACATAGCTATGATCTGATTCAAAACCATTGCATTGAAATTGGACACAAATGTGCAAAGGAACTTAGGAGCTTGTTTTTTGGAGCACTGTTTTTTTGCAATTCCCTGTTGTTAGGGTTGGAGACTGTGTAGATTGACTTTTGTACTGCCTGATTTTTGTTCATTTTCGGTCTTTTTTTTTTTCCCTTTTTGGGGGGTGGGGGGCAGGTAGTACCAATATCCAACCAAGAAAGATATCAAACTACTCAGGAGAAACATGATGCAAGTGAGCATGCTGCTGGGGTGTCAACTGTGGAGACAAGTGTTGTTGGATCACCATTGCAACACATGCTTGTTCATCAGAATAGTATAGTTGAAGGCAAAATGGGGCAGTTGAAGATTCCTTGCTACACATTTGGGGCTTCGGGTCTGGTGGCTCTTCCCAGCAGTGGTCAGATTGTGAATTATATCTGCAGGATGAGGGCACCAAAACGAGTCAAATCAATTGTTAGATTGGTGGCACTCTCACCCACACTATGTAGCCAGGTTCATCACTTTCATCTTCGTAGCACATTTCAGGAGGTGCGGGCCAATATTGGTCAGGCAGCTGTCTACCACTACAAGTATCAGGTATTGAAGGTTTTTGTTTCTTTTCATATAACACAGTTTCATGAATTGCAGTTTCTATTGATTTCTCTTTGAGTTTCCTATGTTGCTGCTTTTTTCTTGACTTCAGAGTGCAAACAAGTTTGTATACATTCAGTACCCATACCTTGATTTAGCACCAAGCTATATTAAGATCCTGCACATGCAGCAGTGATCCTACTGCTTTCTGAAGTCATGAAAACATGCAATGATCTTAGTAGGATCACAGCTGTTTTTGTTTGGATCTTTATGAACTGTTTAATCAAGTTCATGGCATATGAACAACAAGCTTACCAGATGCAAGAAAGTTGACCTTGCGAGAGGTGTATGTGAGAATCATTGTCCTGGCATCAACTAATTTTTTCCATTTCTTATGTTCATGCAGGTCTGGGAGGATTTTAAGACCAAATTTGTCCATCGAGTAGCAACATTTGTTCCTGACTGGAGTGATAATTACAAGTTGAACCATGTGGATAGAACCCCTGGCTTGGGTACAAAGGCGGTAGAGCCACCTGCATGGGCAGAAAAGTTTTGTGAATTGAATGATACTACACTTCGAGATTTTGCACTTAGCCAATTCCAAAGAAATAAATCTAGCAGCGAGCTGATTTGGGAGTCTCATGCTAGCAGATCATAACATGAAATGAATCTCCATATGCATTTAGAAAATTGTAAAGGACTTGAAGCTGGTGGAGAGGATTTTAAACTCTGGATCTCATGGTACAAACCTTGATGATCTGTACACCTTTGGCAAAAAGGAGAGCCAAGATCTGCCTCTCTTTCACCTGTGTTTCTGATGTGGTTTTGTGAGGTGAGCAGCTTGAAGTTCTGAGTTGGAGGAGTATTCACAAGACTCTGCTTGCTATAGCCCTTGTTGGCTACCCATTGCCCAGTTTGCACAGAGCAAGAGGAGCTTGGGAACAAGCAATTGAGTTGAGTTGGAAATGCGGACCACTGGTGACAGCCTTCATGAAGGCTCTGACACACCACTGGAGAATCAATTACCTTGACAGAAGAAGGACCTTTGTACAAGCTTACCAGAAACTCACAGTTCTTTGCAGGTTCTTTGTGTAGGGCATTGCTAAAACAAGGGCCCCACACAAGGCTGGTGTTGAGGTGGTGTGTGCCCAACAGAAGAGCGGAGAAGATTTGACTAGGTCATACATACATTTGAGCATCCCCACCCATATTGCCTATTTAGGCTTGCATCAATATTTCTCACATCCATTATTTATATATTACTTATTTATGTATCTCAAGCCCCACCCATAAACTCTGAAAAGCCGGAGATCACTAATAGCAAAGCAAGTGGGCCCATTAACTAATCTGATCACTCAATAACAGTGGGAGATTGCATTGTGGAGACTAATCAAGCAATCTTGCCAATTCACAGTAGGATTTAAACTGCGCAGTGGCTAGCAAACGTCATTCTATGCAGTGTCAATAGTTGTGCCAAAATCACTTTTTTGAATTCAATGACGCACTGGTGAGGATATTTTAAATATGAGCATGTTTTCTGCATTTTTGTATACTACAGGAAGTTACTGAGTCGAAGGATACAGGTTGAAAATGAATACACAATACACAAGCTTTCCCATCACAGAAATGATGGTGAAGGTAAACTTGGTGTACATAGAATATGAGTAAAATCAACAGCAGACCAGCTCTTGAATACACAACACACAAGCTTTCCCATCACAGAAATCATGGTGAAGGAAAAATTGGTGTACATAGAATATGAGTAAAATCAACACAGACCAGCTCTCGAATCTTGAATAAACAACACACAAGCTTCCCCATCACAGAAATCATGGTGAAGGAAAAATTGGTGTACATAGAATATGAGTAAAATCAATAGCAGACCAGCTCTCGAATCTAGAATTTGACCTCAGCCGCAAAAGTACTACTCTGTTGTTATAATTCATCTCTTAGTTGTCTGGGCCAGCAAAGAAACTCAATGATGTGTTTGCTTTATCAGCTGCTCAGAATCAAGAGGTTCTGGGGAAGGCCAAGACCAGTGTATTTTGCTGGTCTAAACCCTAAAACCCTAAACAAAAGAATTTGGGAAAATTTTGGAATTTTAATCACCAGTCCACACCTAAGTTGCAATGTTAGAAATTGTTAATTTTTGTAGGTGTGTAGATTAGGTTGCAAACTCCGAAAGAAAAACTTAATTTTAATTATTAATTCACATCATGTGTGAACATGTTGAAATGATGTTAAGAACATTGATGATAACTTGCAATGATACAGAATGTTGATATTTGTAAGTGTGTATTAGAGTGCAAATTCCAAAGAAAAATTCAATGTCAATTATTAAGTAACATCATGTGTGAACATGTTGAAGTAATGTTTAGAAAATTGATGATAACATGTAATATTAGGAATTATTAATCTTTAGAGGTGTAAAATATTATTAGGTTATATATTAGGTTGTATTAGGTTGTAAACTCCAAAAACAAATTCAATTATTAATTAACATCATGTGTGAACATGTTGAAATGGTGTTCAGAAAACAATTGGTAACTTGCCATGTTGAAAATTGTTAATTTTTGGAAGTGTGAATTACATTGCAAACTTCAAAAAAATTAAATTAAATTTTAATTGTTAATTAACATAACATGTGGACATGTTGAAATAATGTTTAGGAAAAACTATTGTTGATATAACTTGCAATGCCAAAAATTGGGGTACCATGACTCATGGCACTTTGTTTGGTGTTAAGGTAATGTTAGCTGCAAGCCAAGTGTGGCCAAACATTTAGTGTAGAAGAGCAATGTTATTATAAATTATAAAAAAAAAGAAAATCTACTGAAAATTTTTCATCACAAATTTTTTCAGTAACACCCACTTAAAATTTAAAAAATAAATTATATAAATAAAATAAATTATTTTTAATTTTTAAAATTTATTAAAAAAATTAAAAAAAAAAAAAAAAAAACTACACAAGACATGGTTTATTTTTTATGGTGACAACTGAAATGGGCCCCATTTTCCTTTTCAGTTGTTGGAAAAAGTGCACTGTATGTTGTGTCAGTTGTAATTATTTGAGAATACACTCATGGAGTAATACACTCTGTGAATGTGATATTGCTGACAATGGGGAGTCCTTTATCGGACTTCACTGCATCATTGGTGGTACATTGAAAAGAACCTGAAGCCTAGAGAGAGAGAGGTCCACAATAATTAAATGATAAAAGTAAGGAATGCCATCAAGGGGTTATTAGTAAGCTTCAAAGTTCACATTATTTGTGACCTATATTTTAGTTACAATAATGAGTAACATAGTAATAATGCACATAATAGATAATAAATGTTTTAAGCTTCATTTGTCTTGATCTTGGCAATTAACTATATACAACATGTTTTGTTTTCATGAAAATTCTTAGATTTTATATTTGCCAATGCCAATTTGCATCGTTGAACCTCTCTAAACCATTGATTCCCAACTTTTGAATCACATTGGAAACGTGTTTTGGCACTTGTGTACAAGTCCCAGGAAGGGGATACATCACCGTATGGCTGATTATGACTATCAATTTCAGCTTCATGTAGGTGAGTTGCATTGTGCAATTTGAACGGAGGTCAAGTTTTGTAGGTTAGGTTTAGATACAATTTGGAGAACAAATTTCCCAACAACCTTACAAAAAAAACTATTAAAAAATTCAACACTTTTAACACAATTTGAGAACCAATATGTTTAAACTAGAAAAAAAAGAGTCATGGTTTAGTTTTTTTTTGTTGGTTTGATGGCGGTGGTGGTGGGGGTTTTATTATTGTATCTTGCAAAATCATGAGTAGTCGGAAGCCAATCATTGAGAAGAGAAAAAGGAGGAGGAAAAAAAAAGGAAAAAAAAAAAAGGAGACAATCAGTTTGCAAACTAAGCATGAGTGACTTTTTCACCCAATATGGCCCTTTACTTCAATTTCGCCAACTAAGCATGACAAGTGGCTTTTTACCCTATGCCCTACAATTTCAAGTTCACCAACAACACCATTATTGAGTGGTTTTTCAAACTTGTTGAACTCATGCCTCCTCTATTATGAGGGTGGTGGTTTTAAGATATTTTTTAACATAACAAAGGCAACATGGTTTCATGACCCTCCTTTTTCAAGCTTCGACAACTCTAAGATATGAATCCTTCCAAAAATGGGATGGGCTATAAATTATAATACCCAACATCTAACTGGCTTAAATGGTGAATTGAACCAACAACTACTTGTTAGGTCACAATGGGGGGGGCCTCTTCATATAAAAACTAGTGATAACTAGTTGTGGACATGAGTGCAATGGACATAGGACAACCAATGTTTTCTTTTTGGGCGAATTCTCACATTTTTTGACCTGAAAATAACGATTTCAACATGTACAGAGGACTTTTGTGAAAAAGTGTCCCTAGTTATGAAAATATTTTCTTTTGGAAATTGTCAAAGGTTCCAGCAAGTCGCTAAAATAAAAAACTATTCTTCAAAAATCATTTATTTTCATATTTTTCCTATAGTTAAATTTGGTTAAATCTTCATATATATGATTGCCAATTTGACTACATCACAAGATTGGAAAAAAAAACCCTGAAGATGAGATAGAATTTTTAGAATTTTTAATGATTTTTGAATTAAAAATGTAGTGGCAAGAAAGCTAAGCTAAAGGGGCAATGCATCCATGACCAAAACCATCTGAACATGTGAAAATGGGCAATGAAAAACTACTCAATGAAAGCATGTTCATCTAGACTAAGTTCCAACTTCAAAGGGATTTAACCTGGCAATATAATATAGATCTTATTTGTGTCCATGTCTTTGCATGCATGTTAATTTCAAAAACCGTCATAATTGATACATATGTTGCCTTAAGGAAAAAGTTATGTATACTTAATCCGTAGAACATTTATTATTTAAATTCTAATATTGCCAAAAAAAACTTATATCTTTCCAATATGGTTTCAACCTACATTCTACCCAATACAAACTATGGCTAAATCTTTTGGTAGTATTAGGTTGATTATGAAATGATATCCTTTGATAGAAAGGACCTAGCCTTGTTATTTGATGAAACTTGGGTTCCGCATTGCTACGTGTTACTAGCGACGATTTTCTTTCTTATTATGTTCTCACACGATTATCAATAATTTATTATTATTTATGTCAATATTAAAAACAATTTCGATTAATATAAATATCATGGACATGAGAAGGGACATTCTAATTTGTTTTTTCATATCCATTTTGGTGGGTAAGGAAAGGGGTGAAATAATTATAAAGATAAGAAATAATTATTAAGAAAGAAGTGAGATATCTTATTAAGATAAGAAATAATAATTAGAAAAAGTGTGAGGTAGTTAGGCTTGGAAATGGGAGAGTTATATGTGCAAATGTTTTTGGAATTGGGTAGAGATGACCTTATGAAAGGTAATGCAAAATCAATAAGGAGCATACAAAAAATTATAGAAAACCACCCATATACTAGTTTTTTGAGATATTCATCACTTGAAATTTTTAATTTTTTTTTTAATAACTTGAAAACATAATAATTCCAAATAGATTCCAAATTTGCTAATATTTTTTTAGGGAGTTAACACCAAATCTAAAAAAATGCACACAACATGATGACCCATATATACAAATATAAAAAATAAATAACCACAAGCACATCCAAGAATTTGACATCATAATTAAAAAGATTTCCAGATTTTTGTTAGAAACCCTTATAATGGAAAACAAAAGATGAATTACAATTGACATCGGTTTGATGTCAATTTGACTCATATTCTCACAAGGAACAAGATCACAACTCGTGTTCATTTTCTATACACAAGCAAGCAATTCATGTTCATCACGAGAATTTTGCACGAAATCAAACTACGATTTTGCAAGACAAACAAACATTCAGTCATGGAAAGCCGTGTTTATAATTTGACCCAAAGAAAAAGAACAACAACAATAATAATATATTGAGAAACGACCCCAAAGAACTTCAACATTTTTGAAAAGGTATTCTTTTTGGTCCTTACTTTTCGGTTTGGTCGTCGTCGATTCAACTCTTTGGAAAACACACTACAGAGTCAAATGTGTGGAATAAATAAAGGCTCTGAGAGTAGTAATTAGGCCCCTCCTGAGAGGCCCGATTTTGGGATTGTGAGCTATTTTTCAAGCTTTATCCAATGTTAACGATTGCGTAAAAGCAACGGCAGAAATTTTTCAGTGTATCTAGAGGGCATGCTAATCGAGCGAAAAATTTGTGACCTTGGTCCTCGACGGTTACCCTACACAAAAAAATTCAATATGAGATTAAAGATGAGGATTAATAGGGGGCTAGCACTGGGCGCTCTCCGTCGTAATGGGGAGGGCCCTGGAGTGATGCCAAACCTTGGCAAATATTATAAGGAAGATTCCAATTCCATAGCTAACCATGGTGGTTAGCTCCCCGGTTGCCTATTTTTTTGGTACCTACTTACTAACAACCCACAAGCAGGTTGTTAGTAGGTAGGTAGGTAGGTAGTAAAAACAGCCCTTGCCTATATATAAACCATCTACTCACCTAGTAATTACCTATTTTCCTACCTATCTACCTATATATGAGACCTATTTCTTACAGAATTGGTTACCAAGGTGAAACCAAATATTAACTCAGGTGAGGTTTCATCCACAACTGAGTAAAAAGGGGGCATCCAGTGGATGTTTTGCTGGTTCACTGTGGTCTGTAGGTAAGACCAGCCTATTCTAACAGCCTATTCCACCAGCCTATTCTGCCTTTGTAGATAAGCTAGTTAGGAATTGGAGGTCGTTGGTTTACGGGTCCACTTCTGAGGAGGAGAGAGAAGTAATAAGAGTAAAGGTGAAGTAACTGTGGGAACAGGTTAACTCCAAGGGATGAATAGTAGCTACTTTTAGATGAATTTTCAGCGTCTCTTTAGTAAATAAAACTCTGTCCACCGAGTCTCTGCATGTACCCGGTCAACCGGGGGCAACGTGGCCCATTCCTGGTCGGCGGCCGGCAGAAGCTACGGTCGAAAGTCTTTGGGTATATTGTTTTTTACCGCGTCTGACTATAGGTCTCCGGTTTCCCCCGGGTGGCTAACAAACATCGGGCGGTGTGCGTCCGGCCCCGCTCTCCCGGGCGTCCCCTCCTCTCTCTCTTTCTGTTGCTTAAAAAAAAGTACCTGGTTTCAAAAACTAAGCTTGGCCCAGGGTTTTTAAGAAAAAAATTATATATATATATATATTTATTTATTTTTTGATATCGAAAATTTGACGAATTTTCTAAAAAATTAGGCAAAACTAGTTGAATTTACACAAGAAAAAGAAATTCCCAAAAAATTTCCAAATTTGTTGGAAAACACTGGGATAGATTAAAATATTTTGGGCGAAAAAAATTGGCAACTCCCTGGCAAAAAAGAAAAAAAGTAAAGGCAGCGCAAAATCCTACAAAGGATTTATCTTGGAAAAAATGGCCCAAAGTCGCCATATTTCGGGGGAAAAAAAAGCTGAAAATTGCCAGATTTAGACCAAAGCTTCTATATTTCCGCCAGAAAAGAGCAAGGGTGCAGGACATTTGGAATTTCATTAAAAACCCGGTAGCCAAATTTGGCTAAATGCTCTTGTGGATGGTGGCCAACCCACCTACCTCACA
>Ga0116230_10008601_pt1 | contig 10060 bp, 5 predicted proteins | sample S1TSphfallax_3_FD_88678 | JGI IMG/M metagenome (GOLD analysis project Ga0116230, IMG submission 88678) | Host-associated microbial communities from peat moss isolated from Minnesota, USA - S1T2_Fd - Sphagnum fallax MG | ecosystem: Host-associated > Plants > Peat moss > Unclassified | place: USA...
AAACAACATAATACAAAAAACACAAAGTTGCAATTATCTTTGGAAGGAAATAAAAAATAATAGAAAAAAAAAATTTAACAAGAAAATGAAAAAACATGAGTGTAAATGGTGATGTTAATTATTATGAAAAATTCTATAAGTGGAAAATCATTCACTAACATGTCCAATTTTAACACCTACATTTTAAGTTCAGTATATTTTGAGATTTGCACTTATAGATGCATAGTGATGCACCATCAAGCTCCTTGATGGACTCAATTATGAGTCCAAAGGTGAGAACAATGGAAGGAGAAGGAATTGGGCCATGCTCTTTGGCTTGTAACGCTTCAGGGGTAAAAGGGCGTGTTGAAATTCCAAGATGGGGATTAGGAAGATTGATAAGCAAATCAATTACTCATATGGAACTACACAAATGAAAGAATAAATTGGTTAGTGTGTAGTTGGAACATTTTAGTGCATGGACAAGCCATGGGCAAACACAAACTCACAAGAATCATCACAGCTCGGACTTGGGGAAACCACCACCTTCCCCTTTATAATATACTATGTGCTTGGCCATGGGACCAGCATTTAAATGTCATTTTGTCCCAAGACTCCAAAGTGGGAATCCCGAAATTCCAAAAGTTGGGATTCCCACAACTTTGGGGGCTCATAACTTTGTGTGTAAACCTCCAATTGAAATGAAGTTTGAAGAAAAATTATAGCCTTCATCGAAAACTTTTCAACGGTATCTAGCACGCCACCTAAATGTAAGTAAATTGGGGTGATTTCTGATTTTTAATGGTCAGAAGTCAAATTGCCAATTTGATTCCCGACCCTTCTTTTGACCATAACTTGTGTTTGAAGTGTCCAAATGGGTCATGTGAACCCATTTTAAACATCTACATTCCAAAAACTTTTTAATGGTATAAGAAATTCTTTGATTAATGAGTTTTGATCCTTGGAATCGTTCTCTGAAAATTTGGGAGTCCATTGAGACTTCAATGCCCAAAGTGAGAGCTCACTTGGGAGTGTGAGGGTTCATTGCCCTCGCACTCTTTCACACTCCCGGGAGCATGAAATGTGACTCCCAAGCTTCACACTTGGCTCGCACATTCATAAGCCCTTGCCTTAGTTGTGAGCTCGAGGCTAAGGTTACGACACATAATGTGTATATATTTTTGAATTATTTTTATGTGATTTGTTTTTTTGGGTCATGTAGGGCTATACAAGTATAAATTATCTTCAATTTTATTTTAAAATTTATTATTTTCAACAACCCAGGGATGTATATATCCCCATTATGTTACAAACTTCAATTCTTTGTGAAGGAATGAACATAATATTTATTACATATGCATGATGCATTTCCTTTGTTTTGCTAAATATTTTCATACAATTTGAGATAATAGCTATGAACATCAAATTGAAACAAAAATAAAATAAAATAAGGTGGCAAATAAAGCAAATAACAAGTAGGAGAGAAAAATGGGCTAAATAGGTATGAGAATTAAGTGTCATAGAACATCTCATAAAATCCCTTTCATTGTGGCATGTGGTGAGCTTCCCCCAATGTGTTATTCATCACCACTTAGGTTTTTTTAGGTGAAACTAAAGGTGGTGCACGGTCATTGTGTAACTCTTAATGTAATTGTTGCAAGCTCTAACAACAAGTTGTTTCAAATGAACTCCTTAATACCCTTTGTCATTTTGTGTTATTTTATGTTATGATCTTGAATAACAAAGTTGAAAGTGAACTTCCCCATGTTACTCTCCTTTGACCATATGTTTTGTATGTGCAAATGATGATGTCATGGTCATCTTTGAACTCCTAGTGTTCCTAGAAGCTTTGTCAACAACTTTTTTCATGTGAATTTTAACCCCCTATGATCTTGCATGTGCTTTCATTGTCATCTTGCATAGAAATACCTTCATTGTTATATAAACCATCATCGTCAATGATATTAGAAAATGAAATTCCTTCATTTTCCCATAAACCATAATTTTCAATGATAATGGGAAGTTTTGGGTATTTTGAGAAAACAAAACAAAAACCAAAGAATCATTAGTTTCAAATATTTCAAAAACTTCAAAGAATGATTGGGTTTCATGAAAAAATTATCAAATTTTTAAGCAGTTATTTTTTAAAATCATAGTTATACATAATAACTAGGTGTTTTTAACTTTATAACCATTATTATGTATTAGAACCTAATATTTGATTCTTTTGATGATTGTGATTATCAATTCTAATACCTAGCTTGATACATGGTGGGAGTTTTGTGTGATTTTTTAATATCCAACTCACATTGTTAATATGTATATTTTGCCAACCATAATCTTCAATGGTAATGAGAGAGGTATTGAAAAGTGAGAGGAGCAATTCCCCCATTTTGTTATATTGTAAAATTCTTTGTGGAATGAACAAAATATGCAGTGTGTTTTACATTTACACAACTTGTTTTACACATAATCAAATAACTTTACACAATTATATGCTTACATTTACCAATTGGTAACATATCCCAAACCATATACTAGCACTTGAAATAGGTGTAGCCCTTTTTGTTGTGCACCTATATTCTCTCTTACAATGTTGTAGGCATGTTATTAGTGTTGGGCAGTTTTCATTTTTTTTAAAAGCTACCAAATCTAGTTCTTTATGCTCTTATGTGAGAACCGGGTCAGTTCTTGATTTTGAAAAAAAATTAGTCTTGGAGAAAACCGACCTAGTTCTCAATATTTATATATATATATTATAATCACATTCTCAATTTTTTTTAAAGAATCATAAAAAGTTAAGGAATTTTTTTTTAAAAATCTACCTATTAGAGTTTTCCATAAAGTGACCTTGCTTTGACCCTACTTTGACCTTACTTGGGGCCCTTCTTGCATTGCTTAACCCTCTTTAAAGCTTTACATTCACTGTTGTAAAGTAATGAAATTTTCTTAAATATGGGTAGAAAATGTTCAAACTTAAATTTTAATACATGTGGTTTGAAAACAGTTATAATTGTAGTGCAACTAGCATCGCCAATTAATGATACTGATTAGTTCAAGGCAATTAAGAAAAGACAAATGAGATGAAATTTGGAGTTTGAATTCTTGTTGAGCTTCATTTAAGTCCATTGTATTTTTTTCACTGGTTTTTAGAAATCTCATCCTCTTAATGATTTTATAACTTTTTTTTTTTACTTTTTGAAAAGCTCTACTACCTATTGGGTTGAGAACTGGACCCAGATTCAGCCCATGTGGGAACCCAGTTTTCAGTTTTCTTTAAAAATCACTGAAACCAATTCTTACGAAACCAGTTCTTACTCTTGGGAGAACCTAGGAGTTTGGTTTTCAGCTCAGTTCTCACCAAATGTGATACATGATGATTCTCAATTTTAAAACCAAATTGAAAATTGAGATGAGAACCATGTCCCCTTGTGAGAATCACCCAAAATTGCTTGTTACCTATTGCAATCTTCAAACAAGTACAACTATCATGGCATCCACATTTGACCTTTTAGAAAATAATATTTGGTTATCGAATCAATTGTTGAAATGTAAGAGGTTGACCATCTTTGAACCTGCAATCCCAATGGACAAGTTTGAACTCCTTCAACTTTCAAGGTATTGGTTTTCTTTCAAAATTCCAATTTTACCAGTAGCAATTGATGAAAATTTACATGTTTTCTTGAGCTGTTCTCAGATTTTTTGTGTGAAAAATAGTGAAAATTTGGTATGAAAAAGTCCCTGCTTCAAGGGTTCATGCTTCAAAGTTCACCTAAAACAAAAGATGTTTATGAAATTCTGGTGAGGAGAGCTAAGCTAAGCTATGAGGAACTAGGATCAGTTTTCATTGGAATATATAAGGTCAAGTTACTACCATATTCACAATTTTGCTCACAAATTCACGATGGCATATTTGTCAACAATGTAGGCGCCATAGTCTGTTGGCAGGCAGTGGCACTCCATATGGTAACAACTGACTCAATGTGTAATGGCTCTGGCCTTAATGGGGGTTTCAAACAAGATCCCCTGAAATGATGGAATCAGGTAGGCTAACATGGTCAGGACAGGTGGCTTACGGAAATAAGGAACCCAAAGGTGGGAGCTGAGGGAGTCCAGAATTTCTGTAAAGCTCCCATCCGTGGGGTTTACATAATGTTAAAATGAGGTGTCACTTTTCATTTTTTATTTTTTATCCCATGGATTAAAAATAAAAGAATGGCCACTGGGCTTTACGAAATTGGAAAGCCCATCCATCTCTGTTAAAGCCTATTGACCATAATACACTAAACACTTTGTGAGAGTATCTCCAAATATGCACTACAAAAATCCAGCTGGGTTTTTACAAATACTAGATGAATTTGATAAAAATGTGTAACCAATAGATTACAACTATGTCTGAAGCTGTCACTAACAAATTGGTTCCAATTTCAAGCCAAAACTTTTATGTCAAAATCTTACAGTGATATGAAGCTCTTTTCTCTCTTGTCAGATCCAACAAAGAAAAGTGTCAAGATTCCAAACTCAAAGTTGAAATATGCATTCTGTTGTCCACTTAGCAGACCCCTTCAATTGATGAAAACCTGCCAATCGTCAATAAAACAAAGCACCCAACAAAGGTGCTTCAATTGCATGCTGGAGTGCCCCATCACCAAATAGAACTGAATTGCTTTGCACACCTTTTGGAGAAGTGACACTTATGAGTTTCTTTTTTGGCAAATTTTTATCACTTGATGAGAAAAAAGATTCCCTGCAATTCATACAAAGGATTTTTGTGAGTGTGAAAAAAAAGTGCCAAAGGTGTTAGATTTTGATGAATTTTTTTCTGAAATCATTAGATTTGGCCAATAGGCTCCAACCTGTTGCAAAAATATAGTAGGATTCTGAAAAAAAATCTACTTTCTACCTAACATGCAGCCAAATTTGACTAATTCCTCATGTGGATGATTAGCAATGTGACTACATCACAAAATTAAAAAAGAAGTCTTGCTCCCAAGTTCATAATGCACAAACTGTTGGATATCAACACTGTCCAAGTTATTTTTATATCCCTTATATTTGTGCATGCATCTAAGGTTGGAACTATGGATTATTTTAAAAACAAAACTTGTTAATGAGGTAATTTGTATGGAAACCTTCAAAATTATTATGGACATTGCAAAAGAAGATAGAAGATGAAATTATTGCCAAAAGAACAAGTAGGGCTTATAAGATCAAATAGTTTGTATGCCTTAATTTTTTAGTTCATTTGGTGATCCTTATCCCTTATGCAAATAATATGACTTCCTATACCCTAAATAGTCCATCTTGTGTATTGCATAATTGATTGTACAGGAATTTTGACATTTTATTTACGCTGGCATCTTTGACATTAATTATACTATCTATAATTTTTTGTAATTTTCAATATTAATTTCTCAAAGAAAAAAGAACTGTGAAAGAAAATATATATACTTATTTTGAAATATTCAAGAATATTATTTTGCTCTTGACATGAAATAATCAAAATTCATTCATGTGTGTTGAAGCTTCAAAAGTCATTAACATGTGTTGATCCTTCCATGTATTCATGATGGATTAATAGCAATGTATGGCATTAACTATTTTTAAAATAAACTAACAGGTTTCATGGCATGTAGAGAATACATTAATATTATTTAATATGTTTTGAAACATGAGTCTACAATTTTGTCTCCATGCTCTAAATATTCATACATTTCACCTACTGCAAAAGATAGATAATTGTTGATTTATATGAATTATTTTAAAATAATAAGATATTATTAAACATAAGGTATAAAATGGGGTTAAATTAGGGTTAATAGAAAACTTTTTAAGATTCCCTAAAGATGCAAAAAGTAAAATTTCAATGATGATATTATTAACACTATTAATTTTATTAATAATTAATCCTTAAACCCTTAACTTAACCCATAGAACCTAAAACCACATCAAGAAAACTATCCTACTTATAACAACTAGTGTGGCCTGTGCAGTTGGCCCAAGTGTTACCATACCTGAAACTCAGTTTTCCTTCCCAAACCTGGTTTTTTGGGATTTATTTGAATTTTCAGTGGCAGAAATTAATTTAAAATCAATATCTCCCACATTCTGAATCCAAATCTTATCAAACAAATTCTATTAAATCCTGCTCATCAAGATCTTTCCAACAACACCAAAGGCACATTCCAATGCCTCCGAAATTTTCAGCTACGTTTTTATTTTAATTTTCAGTGAAGAAATCATTCAATATTCAAGAACTTTTGCACCACAAGTCCAACTGTCATGGAACCAAGCCCATGCGCCCCTCTTCATCCGAAGCCTCCCGGTTCGGTGGGTCTTATCCGTAAAATCAAAAGAAACTATCTTCCTTCATAGATAGATGTCATTCTTTCAAGACAATTAAGAAGAGAATTGTGACCACAAATTCTAGCAATTTCATTAGCTGTAACATTTTTAATGCACGCCTAGAAACAAACATATTAAACACCTTTTGTATATCAATACATTAGAATATTATAACAATAGTTTGCATACATCTGCAAGGTTAAAAAATTTATGTCATATGCCTGATGATATCACATTATGACATCATCAGCAGATTTGGGAAATGAAAAGGCGAGAGAGATTTGAAGAGTTCTGCTAGATGATTAGGTTTAAGCTTTATTCTTGGTTTTGTTTTGTTGTAGAGAATTGGACATGCAAGAGTTGAAGTGCTTTCATGTTGCTATCAAGTCATTTTAGGGTGTCTTTTGTTTTCTTCCACTTCATCATAAGTACCAAATTTTTCATAGTTTGCCATAAACAGCAAGTTTCGCAGTTTTTCATTTTGTGTTGTTGAGGAGAGTTGTGTGGACGCAGCAAATTCCAACGAAGGTCTCAAGCTTTCAGGATTCAAAAAAATTCTTTGGGCGCAACTTTTTGTTCGGGCACACTTTTCTTTCCAGAAGGTAATTTGCTTCTTTTGCCTTCTTATATCTTCTTCTTATTTGTTCCTACAAGAAATTTTCTTTCTTCTCCTGTCAATTGACAATACAGAATTTTTTGAATCATTCAGGATCTGTCACTTTGCACGCAGGTTCTGTCATGTATATAAGGGTTGAAGGTACAGCCAAAGCTGATCCTCTTGACATTGAATTGAAACATGCATGTGGAACTTGTCAGCATAGACATAGCTGGATTTGCTAGTGTTACTGGGAGCTCATCACCAGAGGCTGTCTGAATAAAAGCAGCATGTATTGAAGAGAAGCTGGAGAGATAGCACCTGCCATGAAGAGAAGAGGACTGGTTGCTGGATCTTGATGTCAAAAAAATGGAATTATAACAGAGATGAGCAAAATTGGCTAAAGATCACCACCCAACTTGTCATGGAGCAGCTTCCCCAACCCTTTGGCTGAATACTTGGGTTCAAAAAGTGATACGATGGTAGATTCCACAATTGGCCACAAGGCCCTCTGCAATCACATGCACCCCAAGAAATTAGCACAGAACTGAAGATACAAAATTCTAGATCATTCTGCATGCAACTACACAATGTCCCATGAACCCATGAGTTTTCCAATTTCTAATCAACCAGCTAGGACTTGAAAGTCATTCCTGATCTGATCCTAGTGAGGCTACAATACATATATCATGATGCTTGATCATGCAGCTTGCTGATGATGTATGTGTGAGTTTGCAGGATGTTGTACGTGAATAGGGAGAAGATTTTGGGAGCATTAGCCATGTAGAAATCTGTGACTTTGTTGGCAGAGAAAAGGGACTGTGTGGGGTTTGTTGGATTGGGGGTTGTGATCATGGCTGTCGGAAGACTTCCAGTGCTGGTCCTTGCAACCAAATCAAACTAGTCCACCAGTCTTCTGTCTGCTCCATCCAATTCCTACATTCCCAACCATGCCCACAACCCATTCACAGCAGATGATGCCTCTCAGCAGCACTCTCCCAACTAGTGAAGAATATGATCTTGGTAAAAGTTTCTGTGCAGTTCTGATCAGCTGCTGGATGGGGATGCAGGTCAAAATATTTTGTGTTTTTCTACCTGAGTCTGGAAGCCACAAATGGGGATCAGTTCACAAGCTGAAATGGTGTCACTTGTGTATACATAGAAAGTACTCACAAGTGCACTAGGTGTGCAAAATACAAGGAAACACACAAAAGCAAAGCTGGTCATCAGCTCTTAATAAACTCAACTCATGAAACCTGAAGACAAAGAAGACTGTAAGACCCAATTTGACAAAATGATCATTCTGCAAAAATGTTCATCAACCTGCTAAATTCATGACAAAACTCAAGTAATTACAACAATGCAGTTGTCAACAATTGAAATTAGTTTGTGAAATTATATTAGTTGATCAAGCTTGTCAATGGTTGCTACTTTAGCTTATAATCTTTTTTTAACAAACAGTCAATCCCCAAGATGAAAATATTGCTGGTGATAGAATCATGTCAAGGATTGTAGCAGACAGTGAATTGCTAAACACAATTTTCCAGTTACTGACCAATTGCTACAAAGGCCATTTTGGGAGTTGGGCTATATTTCTTCTTGGCACATAAAGTTCTTTGCTGGCACCAAGGGCAGGAAAACCATCTACATATGTCATAAAGGGGTAGGAAGAGATCACCCTAGACACTTAAATTGAAGTCTATGACACTGAGCTTTGTTCCAGGAGCTGGATTCAAGTTTGAAGTGTTGCCCATATAGTTGAAGCAATCAGAGGCGATCTGGGAAAGTTAAATCAAGGCTTGAATTGAACACATTCAGGCTGTGACCATACATATAAGCCAGCTCCAACAGGCTCCTGTGCATGTTATTGGGCTGCACAAATGAAATGGTGCTTATAGATACCATGATTCTATCACCATTAAAGGCATAACACACCATTTGGGGTGTTCCTATATCTGAGCTACAAAGCCCATAACCTCCAGTCTCTGTCAATTGTTTGTGGTACACTCAGTGTCTGATCACTTGTATTTACACAATGCACTAAGCTCTCACAGTAGTCCACGTGTGAAGCATCATTTGCAGCTGAAAATGTACGCATGTTGATTGTCTGACCTGTGAGCCTGTGTGTGAAAAGGCACCTGCAAGAAAGTGATTGAGAAAAATAAATCATTGTAAGTCCTTCCTCAGATCTTTTGTAAGACTTGTTATCTGCAGTGAGAAGGAGGATGTGTTTGAAAGTGAGTAGATTATTGTGGTGTCACTCCAATCATATGGGCTAGATACTGCTTCCTTCTTGGGTCAGGTGGGCAGAGCAGTATTTATGGGGGCAAATTGGCAATCCCCTTATTTGCCCAAGAGCTCGAATCCCCTGGCATCTACACAACAACCCCAATATGAGAAAAGGCACATCCACAAAAATGGATCCCATCATGGAACAACATGCACTTATTGGTGTGGCTTATGGTAATCTAGAGGAAGAAAATGGAAAATGCACCTGCCCTAGTTGCTGCCCTTTTACAGACTTTAGAAGGTATCAGCCTTAGAGGTGTGGAGACATTCAGTGAACATATATGGAATCATTTCTTATTGCAGTATAACAGGATAATATTGACCTTTCCTTCCTCTAAATGAACTGCATTGACAAGCTTGCAAGGTAATCATACGCCCATGTCCCAACCTACCACTTTGGCATTAAATTGGTACTGGTTCTTTGCAATACATCATTTACAGGTCATTTCACATTGTTTTCCAGCTAAAGTTGGAGATGGTAGAAGCCATGGTGTAGGGTTTGGGAGGTTACTGCATCATAGGGGACCATCAAGAAGGGAGTAGCTGTCATGTAAAACTTGTATCCTGGTTTAGCCTTCACTTTGTAAGCATCTGCACAAAATGGAAATTTTTTACAATTTGTCAGTTCAGAACACATCGATTATTCATGTGCCAACAAGCATACATGTGGCTGCATCTGCATCTTCATGCTAGGGCTCTGGCATCCTTTCCAGAGGTTGGACCTTTTCAGCTACATTTTAAAAAATTAAATCAAACCTGTGCATTCTCTAAGCCTTTCCTGGGAGACATGAAACCCCAAAACTCCTACCATATATACAGCTGGTTGATGACCTGATGAAGAACCCCATCAGA
>Ga0116230_10008602_pt1 | contig 10060 bp, 10 predicted proteins | sample S1TSphfallax_3_FD_88678 | JGI IMG/M metagenome (GOLD analysis project Ga0116230, IMG submission 88678) | Host-associated microbial communities from peat moss isolated from Minnesota, USA - S1T2_Fd - Sphagnum fallax MG | ecosystem: Host-associated > Plants > Peat moss > Unclassified | place...
TACTATATTTCCCAACAAATAGGATGTTGTGAGAAGACTTGTAGGAGTTAAACAATATGAAACCCATGCAACACATCATTTACAAATGTCCAAAGTGAAAAAAAAAAAATTGAACTTTTAGTTTTATTATAATAGGTATTTTATACGTTTTCATTTGTCCTTCATAGCTTATGAATTACATTAAACTTTTAAGCTATATGTTGGTTTAGGTTTTATGAACTTACATAAGCCATGTAGCCTTCTATGCTCTTTGAACTTGTGAGTTGTTTACAGTGTACATTAAATTATTTCCAACCTTTTAACCATATATGAATTCTTTGAAAGTTAGTGAATTGCTTGTAGCTATGAATGAGTTGTGAACTTTTAAAGTTTTGAACTTTCAAAAATTGAAACACTTGGATGTCAAATCTTTTAAGCTTATGAGCTACAAAACTTGTGAGTTATTTGCTTTCAGTTTAGAGTTATTTACAACTTTGGATCTATCTATGGGTCTTTTACAGGTTTTCATTGGTTCTATAGCTTATGAACTAAATGTAACTTATGAGTTATATGTTTTGTTTGAGTTTTGTGAACTTAAATAAGCCCTTTAGCTTTCTATGTTATTTGAACTTGTGAATTATTTTCAATGTATAGTGAGTTGTGTACATGTCCAACCCTCTAGCCATATGATTTTTTCGAAAGTTGGTATGTCATGAAATTATGAGCTTTCAAAAATTGAAACAGTTTGATTCTCGTATATCTCTTTAAGCTTATGAGCCATTTGTCATGAAATTTTGAACTTTCAGAAATTGAAACAATTTGATTCTCATATCTCTTTAAGTTTATGAATTATCTCAACTTGTGAATTATTCTATGCTTTTAGTTTAGAGCTATATATCTATCTATAGGTCTTTTACAAGTATCATTTTTTTTCTGCAACTTGTAAATTAGATGCAATCTTTAAGCTATATGCCTTGTTTGAGTTTTGTGAACTTGAATAAACCCTCTAGCTTTCTATGTTATTTGAACTTGTGAATTGTTTTCAATGCATTTGGTGAGTTATGTCCAACCCTCTAGCCATATGAGTTCTTTGAAAGTGGGTGAGTTGCTTGTAGCTTTCAGCGAATTGTGAAATTATGAACTTTCAAAGATTAATGCAATTTGATTGTTAGATCTCTTTAAACTAACAAGTTATCTAAACTTGTGTGTTATTTTATGTTTTTAGTTTAGAGCTCTTTAGAACTTGTGATTTTTATTAGGTTGAAAGCATGGTAAAATATGCCAAAAAAGTAACCATACATGGAGTCATAGTCACATTTATGGCATAAACATGAAAAACCTATTCAAAACTTCTTTAACTTTCATTATGAAGCAATGGTGCAATCCATTGAATTTATAATAAACTGCACATAAAATGTGAAGAATTTTCATATATAAAAAATGGATGAAAAGTATGTTCTAAACTAGTTGGGTTTTCAAAATTTCCAACATACTTTTATATGAGAACTTTGATAATTTATGACTATGATATGAAAAAAATTAAAACACATTGATACATATTAGTGCTCTATCCATTTGAAAGTATAGAAAATTGAATTACAATCATATTTTCATCATAGTTTCATATACTTGAAACAAGAGCATGACACTTAACTTTCCTATACTTGTATTTTTTTAAATCTACTTAAATGCATATTAAAAGATGTAATTATTCAATATTATGCAATGAATTCAAATGGTAAACATTATTTATGACATTGCCTTGGAAATCCTTTGGCAACTATTGTGTAATGTTAGAAGGCATTGTGATATTTCACAAGGTTTAAGGCATGCCATTCCACGAACTCAACCACAACCTTATGCCAAGTTTGGGTTATTTGAGGGAGGCGCCACATCATTAATGCATCCATTGGTAATTTTTTAAAAATATGTCCAATGACAAATGCATCTATTAGAGGAGGGAGTAAAGGACTAGGGTATGCAAAATTTCTTTGGTTATGGGGACATTTAGGGGTCCAAGGGTTTAGGGTACAAAACAAGAAAAAATCTAGATTTTGTGAAGGCATAACAAGGTTTTTTATTTCTAAGGTTGGAGGTGGAGGTTCACATTCTTACAACTGAAAGGATGTTTTAAGCCATCCACCAGTTGGGGTTCGTATAAATTCAGAAACCTTGTGGCAACAAATGAAGAATGTCCACAATAGTAAAGAAATGTTTACCAAAAGGTAAGCTCTTTGGCAAGGCAATTAAAAAGTTCTTCGTCTTCTTACACACCTTAACTTATAAAAACCATCATTTTCTATGCTCTCCTATGTTGGGCTACCCCTCACTTGGAAAAAATGTAAAGTTTGGAACAAACAATTGCATGCATACTCCTTAGGCCTCTTCATTCAAATTCCAATAATCTTCAAAAATCGAATGTCCTCAAGTTGCATTAGTCTCCAAAAGCTTGTTCACTCCAATGCTGAACCTAAAGGCAACAATCTACACCTCTTTTTCACTCTCCTTTAAACCTCTTATCTTTTGCAACCTACAATTTTTTGCTCTCCCTCCACTACATTTGCAGTTATCATAAGAGACGATCTCTTCACTCCTTTGCAACTACAAATTGTGGCTTCAACATAGGTAAACATGGGACCTCTCCCTCCTTTGTAGCTCAATTTTCTCGTGTGAGATGCATGCGACATAAACATGGGGTTTTCAATGGGTAACCAAATTTGACATGAACTCAATTTGTGTTGAGTTGAGGTGGGTATTTTGAATTTTGAGCCTCATTGGGTCATAGTGTAAATTTTTCATCTCGTGTTCTTGATCCGGTACTGTGAGTCCAACAAACATGGACTTCTAGTGTTGTGTATGTCCAACTTTACAAATAACTTTGTTATGTAGTTAAAGTGAAATAGATATGCCTCAATTTTACATTAAAAAATTTCTTTCAATGTTTTATGTATAACAAGAGCATTCTCAAAACAAGAAGTCTAGGACAAGACGATCACCAAGTCCAACCTCACATTTTGAGAATGTTCTCAACCCCTGGGCTTTACTCTTCATAAAGCACAAGACAAAATTATGCAAACCTAACATACATAGATCACAAGGCAGAAGAAGAGAAGGATTCTTACACCTCCTCCTTGAAAGACGGATCTTACATCTATAAGGAGACATAATTTATCTCCCTTTTCTAAGAAACATGCATAATATCCCTCATCTTTTCTAGGAAGGATATAAATTACTGATAAGGTCCAAATACAACAAGAATTTTGTCCCAGTGCTTTGCAAATGAACGAATTGAGTGATAGATACAATATCTTATTCAATATTCATTTGACAATATAAGGTAGGTATCATAATGGAGGTATGGTTTTCCTTTCAATTTTGTGAGGTAGCCGGGTTGGTGACCATCCACCAAAGGTCTTAACCAAATTTAGCTATAGGTCCCAAAAATAAGTAGCAAAATTTTGGAAACCTCCTATGTTCTAGCAACAAGGTAAAACTAATGTCGAAATATGGCAGTCTGACAGATTTTTCCCCTAAAATTTGGTGAACTCTTTTAGAATAAAAAATAAATCTTGCAAGTAAGAAATCCACTCTTTAAGGCCCAGATGCAAAAAAATTCACACAATAAAAGTTACTGTTGAGAATAAGGGCAGCTTCAACGCATGTCTGTTTAATAATAAATTAATATTCCTAAAAAATTGAAAAGATTCTGTATTTTCCTTCACAAAATATTGTTGTTGGGGAAAAAAAAATCTTCTTTGAAAATTTCAAACATTTCTACAAATAATGTAATTTTGTGTCCAAGCTGCCAAGGTACCTACTACAGTACATTCATTTAGCTGAATTTGTAAAGTGAAGCAGCTACTACCTACATGACACCTGGAGGTTTTGGGTTTGCAGATTATACAGGAGGTGTGTGCTATTAATGTAGTACACCCAAGATAAAGTGAAAGCTGAGCAGTCAGCAAATCAGATAAAGACAAAGTGGGGAGGATCTACTCTCCTTACAAAACCCTAAATAGTTCCCAATAGACCACTACTTCCTAAACCCCATGTTGGCTTCTGCTTCACCTCTTCTGCTGCTGGGTTCATTTTCTCCCCAACAAACAACAAAAACCTTGGTGGGTTTTTTGTTTTTCCATGTTCTGGCAAATCCAGAGATCACATCTTCAAGTGTTCCTGATACCCAAGAGTGAGTATTGTCTACTTTCACATTTGTGCTTTTTGTGCAACCCATTTTTGAGCTTCTACTTCGGTAAGTGCTTTTCTGGAGGGTTTCTTCTTCTTCTTCTGTTTCTTCTTTTTTTCTGAATGAAAGCTATCCTGGTAACCTTTTTCTTCTTGTTTGATTGATTGGGTGTTCTTTGGCTTGGTTGGACTAGAAGAAAGTACTCCTCTATGTTTTGATTCTGTTTTATTTACCTCCTTTTTATTTCCCTTTGTTTCCCTCATCTGCCCATGTGATAAAAAATGATGAGTTTTCTTTTTACTTGAGGGCTTGAAGTTTTGAGTGTGTGTGGACATTATGCCAATAAAGCTGAGCTTAATTATGCCAGCTTCCTGTATTAGGTTGAACATTGCTGGACTGATTAGAGTCCTGAAGACGAAAATGGTTACTATCATGGGTTGGATCTAGCATTCACCTAGTTGGACCTTACACCTGCAATGTTATGCAAGGTCAGGTATGCTCAACCCTAAACGACTGGATGGTAGCTCTGATGTTTTGAGTTGAAACTACGCCAGTGTAATCTCAAGAGATAAAGGGGATAAAGTCCTGGGGGGGGCTTCAAAACCTTAAACCCTCAGTGTGTGCTGAGGTGGAGATTGCTAAGTCTTTTGATGCTTCTGTATACCAGGTTGAAAAAGTCAGAGGTGGGTTAGCAAGAATATTGTCACAGCTGGTTATCCCAGACATCGCCTTGAAGGAGAACAGGGTGTTTGATTTAACGCTGATCTAGAGATGGCAGCACCAATGGGGTTTTTAACAGAGGAGCAGCGGAAATTGATGAGGTCAGCATCATATGGGCGGGAGGTCATAGTGGATGAATCAAGCAAACTGATGCGATCAGTATCTCACGGACATCACACAATGCCAGAAGCTGCCTTGGGGACTGGTGGTGCTAAGAACTTGAATGCAGGTGCCAGTTCTGAAGCAAAGCTAGACCGGCGCTCGAATTCTGGAAAAAATGGCCGACCTAAAAAAGGTCTTCACCATCTCTCTTTGGAATGTCCTGTTTCTCTTTTGTGTCTGGGCTTAGAAATGAGGTCCATCTGTTTGGAAAAGGTTCTAAATCTGTTGCTTACTTTGTGTTAATGGGTGTTTGAGCTTGATTTAGGTGGTGGTGGAGGCAAAGGAACATGGGGCTCCTTCTTAAGTGCAGATGGAGTCTTACAAGTAGATCGGAATGACCCAAATTATGATAGCGAGGAGGTATGTTATGCTTCAGTTTTTTTGCAAGAGGCTGGACCTTTTGATGTGAATAATCAATATTGGATTCTGTCCTCCATGTCTTTCCAATTTCTCAAGTACCCATCACCTATACTTGGGCTGGCATCCACTGGAATTCAATCAGCTACACTGTGTGACAGCTTCACAGTCAGCCCATATGTCCATGATGTAGTTGGGCACATGGCTTGTTAATATACATGCTTTCAGATCTTGAAATTTTTTTTGGCAGGTCCATCCTGCAGCAAAAAGAATTAGAAATGGGTTGATTTGCCCCACTCTTTGTGAAACCCCGGGGCTCTTGGAAAGTACATAGCCCTAATCTGTGTAAAAAACAGCATGAAGAAACAGAAGGTTGTTTGTTTGAGGACTAACCCAGTTATGAAACACCTGGAAATTCATCTGGTTTTATATTCTCGTTTCTGTAGATCATTACAGCAGTGTTCGCTCATGGGATGTCCATGTCTCCAGGAGCCTTACAAGCTAGTAGGAGCACCAGTGGCTCAGTCACTTGAACAGTTCAAGGAGAAGGTGGCAAGCCTGGTGGAAGAGTATTTTGCTTCAGATGATGTCACCAGCATGGCAACTGATTTACGCAATTTGGGGTCCCCCAACTATCACCACTATTTTGTGAAGAAGCTTGTATCAATGGCACTTGACCGCCATGACCGTGAGAAAGAGATGGCATCAGTGCTGCTGTCCGCACTATATGCGGATGTGATTGAACCAGACCAGCTGGCCAAAGGTTTCAGGAATCTGCTGGAGTCAGTTGATGACCTCTCTCTTGACATTCCAGATGCAGTTGACATTTTGGCAGTTTTCTTGGCACGAGCTGTAGTGGATGATATTCTCCCTCCAGCATTCCTCTCAAAGACACAAAAGGTTCTGGCAGAAGGTTCCAAGGGAATCGCTGTCATTCAGAAAGCAGAGAAGAGCTATTTGCTGGCACCACATCATGCAGAAGTTGTGGAGCGCAAATGGGGTGGGAGCACACACACTACTGTTGCTGAAGTTCAGGCCAAGATTGTTGCTTTGTTGAAGGAGTATGTTGAGGGTGGTGATAAAGCTGAGGCATGTTGTTGCATTCGTGAGCTGAATGTACCATTTTTCCACCATGAGGTAGTCAAGAAGGCATTGGTGTTAGCTATGGAAGAGAAAGCAGCAGAAGCAAAGATCTGGGCTTTACTTCAGGAGAGTGCAGAGGAAGGCCTCATCACATCCAGTCAAATGGCCAAAGGCTTCACAAGGCTGTCTGATTCCATTCATGACCTTGCATTGGACATCCCTGACGCAAAGGAGATGCTTGAGGTTTTTACTACAAGGTCAGCATAATTTGACAAGTTTTCATTTATTGCCTCGACTTATGCAAAATTCAGAAGAACTTGGAGAAGAAAAATGATAGCTTTTAAATGTCCATTTCTTTGATATTTGTATTTTTGTTCACCTTCATTTTTCCAGGGCAGTGGATGAGGGTTGGGTTAGTGCTCCATTTTCCCGAGCAGTAACTTCAGAGCTAGCAGCTTCTGTGGAGACCAAAGAGGCCCGAATATTCAAGCTGAAGGCGACAACCATCATCCAAGAGTACTTCTTATCTGATGACATTGGTGAAGTCATACTGAGCCTGGAGGATCTTGCTGCCCCTGATTACCATGCTACTTTTGTGAAGAGACTCATTACTCTGGCCATGGACCGGTTTGCATCTGCCACCCACAAATGTCCAGCAATTTCCTTTCCTCTTTTCTTCTTTCCTCTATTTTTTTCTTCTCATGTTAGATGACATGTTGATGATTCTCAACAGGAAAAACCGAGAAAAGGAAATGGCTTCTGTTCTACTGTCAGCCCTATATGCTGAAGTGATACCAATTGCAAGCATAGCTAGAGCATTTACGTTGCTGCTCCACTCAGCAGAAGACACAGCACTGGACATTCCTTGTGCAGCAAATGAGCTTGCACTATTTCTGGCACGTGCAGTGGTTGATGATATTCTTGCCCCACTATATTTGGAAGAAATTAATGAGCAACTGCCTGAGGGCTGTCTTGGAAGGGAGATAGTGCACATGGCACAGTCAGTGTTGTCTGCACGGCATGCAGGTGAGCGCATATTGCGCTGTTGGGGTGGGGGTGGCACAGGTCAAGCAGTTGAAGATGCAAAGGACAAAATTAAGCTGCTTCTCGAGGAGTTTGAGGCAGGTGGTGAGCTTGCTGAGACTTGCCAATGCATTCGTGACCTGGACATGCCCTTCTTCCATCATGAAGTTGTGAAGAAAGCCTTGGTGATGGCAATGGAGAAAAAGAATGATCGTGTCCTCTCCCTTCTGCGTGAATGTGCCCAGGAGGGACTAATTAACACTAGCCAGATGGTGAAAGGATTTCGACGGGTTTTGGACACACTGGATGACCTCACACTTGACATTCCAGATGCAAAAGAGAAAGCGGCATTGTACGTGGAGCAGGCCAAACAAGAAGGATGGCTCAAGCCTAGCTTTGATGAAAATGAGATGAGCAAGTTCACAGTACCCAATGACACTAAAAAGGGAAAGTGAGTGTGGAAATGATCAACATCCTTCTCATGTCTGTTCAGTTAATTGCACTGCGGAAGACATTAATCTCTTAAGATTGCAGTTATGGTGGCAAATGGAACTTCACTTGGGTTTGGATCATGCTGAAAGCATCACCCTGCAAGTTTTTTCATTTCTAGATTTTTCTGGTGGGAATGGACACAAGTGGACATCTTCTGGAGTGTGAAGAAGGTAGGTTGGTTATCTTTTGGTTTTTTGGTGTGCCATGGAGTCCTGCCATAAAGATGGAAGTGCTGGATGGAATCATCACTGAATGCAAATGAGGCAGAGCAGGGGTTGTTGAAGCATCATTGATTAATTTTCATTTCTGATGATGCGGTCATTCTGATGCTGCCAGAGGGTTGTAGATGGGGGCATAAAGGCCATGTGCATCAATGTGGACCTTGTGTCCAAAGACATGTTTCTCTCCCGTAGTCCCTTTACCCAAGGACAATTTTTCTGACCTACTGTATAATGCTACATAAAAGAGGCTTGCGTCTGTCTGAAGAATGCAGCGATTATGTTTAATCTTTCAAGCCCTAGTATGGTAATGTATGCTGAAACAGAAAATGGGTCAAATTTTTATGCATATCTAGGGACAGCCATTTCTGGGATGTTCAGATTTTGTGTCAAAGTCATGATGTTGCTTGTGCTTATCTAGATTGTATGCAACCTTCCTGAGCTCTCTGAAATGAGTCCTAGGTGGATTTTGTGTTGCTGTGATCTTTTGTCCCAAGGCATTTAAAAGTTACTAAGCTTTCCTTGATACATCCTTTTCTTGCAGTTGAAGATCATAGACCTAATCTGAAGACAAGATAACAATCAGTGCACAATTTGAAGATGAGATTGCGGTGGTGAAATACTCCCAAAGCCCTGTGAAGAAATTCAGGGCAAGATCCAAGTTAGTGCAATGGTCTTGTGTTCAATGTGCCACAACACAAGATACTAAACCCTATGAGGATGAAAGCTTCAAATCCATCACCTACTCATGATGCCTGCCACATCTAGTTATAGTAGATGGGCCAGTTTTTATTCACTTTAAGCTTTTTGAGAGCTTCAAATCCTTGGGACATAACTTGGTTGCCTCCTGGAGTTCAAAGACATAATGTGTACCTTCACTTGCCCAACTCATCACCATGAAGATTGCTCAAAATGAACAAAAAAAACCCAAAAAGAAAGGGGGATGGTTTGAAAATAGTGTTTGTTTTGGAGCTTAAGTTCCTTGGACATTGCTCAGTTGCTTTTGAAGTTCAAAGAGCTATTTTAAACCTTCACTTGGGAGGCTCATAGTCATGAAGATCATTAAAAAATGACAAAAAATGAAAATATATAGATAAGTGTTTGGTTACTGTAGTTCAGCAAAGACCTCGTCCACCCTAATTGTTCTACCTTCAAAAAATTGCTCCTCCAATAGTGTGGGTATTTCTCTTGGTGCGGATGAAGACAATTTGAGGCTAAATTCACTGTGCCTCTGCACCATTTCATGTCTTGTTTGATGAAACTTGTCGATCATAAATAAATCAAAGCACCCAAATAAAGGGAATACAAGGAAAAAAAAGTGAAGGAGCCACATCTAAGAAAACAAAAGAACCACCAAATGAGGGCAAACCACCAGGGTACATCAAGTTCCTGAACCCCCTCATGTCGCAAGAAGCATATCAAATAATGAAAAGGGAGGACCTCTTGAAAGGAGGTTTAGCCTAAAAGAACCTTCACCTACCACAATAGCATGTTTCAAAATAGAGACTAATTGGGCATGTTGTAATGCCATTGACACCTTTTGCCTATATAATGTGCATAAAATTGAGAGGAAGGCCTTTAGTTCCCTTCTTTCCCCACACCATGTTGGCACATCAATGAAAAAACCCGTATGCTTATTGATGTAAAAATCCAAAGACCTTTATAACTACATGGAAAAATATGTCCTCCAGGAATTGATCACAATAAAGACCATCTTTCACCCAAGTTGTGACTATTGTTACAACCCCACAAAAAAGTGTAGCCCGTGACACCAAATCAATTCAAGTGGGGTCGGCAATGACAACGTTTGCCAACATGTGAACACCATTGATTGATAACA